>ENA-OQJX01000396-OQJX01000396.1-human-gut-metagenome-genome-assembly--contig:-NODE-396-length-24481-cov-3.184200_pt1 | contig 24481 bp, 18 predicted proteins | sample MGYA00242615_ERZ504782 | MGnify/ENA primary metagenome ERZ504782 (study PRJEB26092, sample SAMD00036354) | human gut metagenome | host: Homo sapiens | study: EMG produced TPA metagenomics assembly of... | reverse complement strand
CAATTATGCCTTTCAGGGCGCAAATTCAGATTGTCGTTTTACGTAGGGCGTTGCCCTACGTCTACTATAATTAAGCCTTTCAGGGCACTCCGCAAATTATCATTTCTCATAGATTTCCATTCCCACAATCCAGCATCTCCCCTGCGGATATGAAGACGAAGATAACGGGCCTCCCCTATCTCCTTCGCCAAATGCGGGGAGCGCACTTCTACTTTAGCTTGTTCGGCACATGTCCGCCAGTTTTTTCCATCCATCGATTTTTCTAACCGCCACGTATGTCCTTCAGTAGGGCGGGTAAAGTAAAACTGACATTCGTTGACATTGCGAATCCCTTTTAAATCCACCGTAATGAATGGACTGCTATCCGTATCGGCTGCCATCCAACGAGTTCCATTCGACTCATCGGCTACATGAGCAGCCTGATAAGTATGCGTTCGAGTATAATTCTTCACGGAGGCTTTCTCCGGTAGAGGCTGGTTAGGCTGTGTTTCAATGCTAACCACAGAAGTGCGCGGTTCTTTCTCGCTGGAAGCATAAAAATGTGACTGCAAAGACAAATTCGTCCGCTTCTCTTGTGGAGTTGCCAGGTACCCCACTCCACGCATATCAGGAACTAAAGTCTTAATTGTTCCGTCATCATTAAATTCCATCCGGTTAGCATATACCTGCCGGGTGGTTCCACCATCTCCGTATTCAAGATAAAGAAAGATATACTCAGCCGCTTCTTCATCGTAGAACACATTGCCATGCCCCGGTCCCCACACTTGATTTTCGGGAGAAGAAAACAAAAAGATATCGTTGCCTTCCGGTTTTACAAAACCTGTAAGAGGAGATTCGCGGCTCATCATGTATGCATTTGCATAATTCTGATGACCGCTCAATGTATAAATATAATAATAGATACCTTTACGTTTAAACATTACGGGTCCCTCGGAATATCCCTGACGGGCTGTTTTCAATGTCACCGGTTCCCCATCCAAATGAAGCCGGTCAGCAGAAAGACGTGCCGCATTCCGACGACGCCAAAAGATATATCCCGTACCGTCATCATCAATAAAAGGCTCTCCGTCGATATCATTAATAATGGCGGGGCTACCTACTTCTTCTCCGGAAACAAAAAGCCCTTTTCCTTCGGTAAACCGGAAAGGACCCTCCGGACGATCTGCAACAAGCACATAAGTCCCCATCTTATCACCGGGCTTGACAAAGGTAACATATAAATAAAACTTTCCATCGTGTTCAATCACTCTCCCGGGAGCCCAATACCGGAAATATCCTTTTTTCTTTTCACCTTTATCATTCGTATATTCATATCCTTTCGACCAGTCGAAACCACTAATATGAGAACCCTCAAAGCTCCAGTTTACAAAATCTTTCGACTTCCACACGACAGGTGTTCCGGCACGTTCAAGACCATAATCCAAATCAGTGGTTCCGTAGAGATAATAGGTATCACCAAACTTAGAAACGGAAGGATCCGCACATTATCGGGGATTAAAGGATTATAAGTACGATTGGCTATCAATGCCTCCACCACGGAAGCATCTACCGCAAACGCCGTTCCATGACGGATACCTCTCGGAAAAGAGACTTGATCGGACACATCTTCCCATGTTTCGCCATGATCTAAAGAGCGAACGGCACCATAACGATGATCGCGGTATTTATCGAAATAAACATAAAGCGTATCACCGACAAAAGAGGAGCAGGTCCTTCCGCCCAATACTTTCCTGTAATAGGCGCCGATACTTTGGTCGGGAATCCTTTTTCTATCTTTTTTGTACGCGTAACGCGCAAATTCTTTTCCGGCGGATTGGAATTCTCATTCTTGACTATCATTATCAGGTCTCCCAGCTTCGGATCTTTCACAATAGCAGCGTCAATCACACTGAAATCAGGGTTGAAAAACATCTTTGTCTTTGAGAAAGTGCGGAAATCCTTTGTTGTCACATAATAAATACGATGATTCAATCCCTTCTCGCTTTCGCTGGTAGGTATTTCCTTGTGACGACCGGGGATGGTAGTTGCCCAAAAGATATAGTAAGTTTGCGAAGGTTCGTCATAAAAGAGTTCAGGTGCCCAACAATTATGGGCAGTCGGCTCGTGCATCATCACCGGAATAGCCTGTTGTTCACTCCAATGAATTAAATCACGAGAAGAGGCATGGCCGATAATCCGATCAGTCCAACTGGAAGTCCAGACCATGTGGAAAGTTCCGTCCGGAGCCTGACAAATACTCGGATCTCGCATTAATTTATCTTTACCGACGGAAGGTATCAGATAAGACTGTCCGCCATTCAAAGGCATCCAATTCATCCCGTCATAACTATAAGCTAAATGCAATCCATCTTTACTGTCATTGATGAAATAAGAAAAGAGATAAGCAGTCTTACCGGCGAAGATTGTCATTACCGAGCAAAGACTTAGAGCCATCCAAACAACTACTTTTTCATGGTTCCTTTTAAGATTAAAAAGTTTACCCCGCAAAGATAAGGTATCTCCCAACCTCCTCAAAGATAAAGAGCATGGACAATATTTCAAATCCATGTAGTTTTGTACACCATCCGTCCTATAAGTGCATTTTGATACAATATTCTATGTATCTGTACATCTTTCTATTTACTAAACCCTTAAAAAGCTCTACTTTAGCGGCAGATTTTAAAATAGAGATGAAAAACATATCAATTCTATATATCATGAAACAACTTTTAGTAAGTATTGCCATCGTATTTGCCTCTATACTGACCGTAACGGGGCAAAATCATTCTTTCAATTTATCCGGCAAATGGAATTTCCAGATAGACCGGGAAGATATCGGCACCAAGGAACAATGGTTCAAAAAAAGCCTTGATGATCAGATTAATCTCCCCGCTCCATGCCCGAAAAGCTGAAAGGAGATGAAGTAACCGCCCGCACCCGGTGGACTGGAAGCTTGTACGACAGCTCTTACTATTTCAATCCATACATGGAAAAATACAGAATAGAAGGGCAAGTGAAACTTCCCTTTTTCCTGACTCCCGACAAACATTATGTAGGGGTAGCCTGGTATCAAAAGAAAGTTACAATACCTTCCAACTGGAAAGGAGAAAGAATCACTCTTTTCCTGGAACGCCCGCACATCGAAACGACCGTATGGGTCAATCAACAGAAGCTCGGTATGCAGAACAGTCTTTGTGTCCCTCATGTGTATGATCTGACTTCGGCTGTTACTCCCGGCAAAACTTGCCTGATTACTATCCGCATCGACAACCGCATCAAAGAAATCAATGTAGGTCCCGACTCTCACAGCATCACCGACCAGACCCAAGGTAACTGGAACGGAATCGTAGGACGAATTGAATTACAAGCCACTCCTAAAGTTCATTTTGAAGACATCCAGATATACCCTGATTTAAGCAATCAGAAAGCACTGGTACGCATGAACATACAGTCTGCCTCTTCCACCAAAGGAGATATTATACTTTCTGCCGAAAGTTTCAATACGGACACTCAACACAAAGTAGTTCCTGTTCAGCAAAGCTCCATATCCGTCCGGGAGACAATGCGATAGAGATGGAACTTCCTATGGGAAAAGATTTCCTCACATGGGATGAGTTCAATCCTGCACTGTATAAACTGACGGCAAAACTGACCAACGGTAAACAGGCCGACATCAAACAGGTACAATTTGGAATGCGCGATTTCAAGATAGAAGGAAAATGGTTCTACGTCAATGGTCGCAAAACAATGCTTCGCGGCACAGTGGAAAACTGTGATTTCCCATTGACCGGTTATGCTCCAATGGACGTAGCTTCCTGGGAGCGGGTGTTCCGCATTTGCCGCAACTATGGTTTGAATCACATGCGTTTTCATTCTTTCTGCCCGCCGGAAGCTGCTTTTATCGCAGCCGATCTAGTCGGTTTCTATCTGCAACCGGAAGGTCCGAGTTGGCCGAATCACGGACCAAGATTGGGTAACGGTCAGCCAATTGACAAATATCTGATGGACGAAACAATTGCCCTGACTAAAGAATACGGAAATTATGCATCTTACTGTATGTTGGCTTGTGGTAACGAACCTTCCGGACGCTGGGTGGCATGGGTGAGCAAGTTTGTCGATTATTGGAAAGCGACAGATCCGCGTCGTGTATACACAGGAGCTTCCGTAGGAAACAGCTGGCAGTGGCAACCTCACAATGAATACCATGTGAAAGCCGGAGCACGCGGTTTGAGTTGGGCAGGTGCGCAACCGGAAAGCAAATCGGATTATCGTGCAAGGATAGACACCGTGAAACAACCGTATGTATCACATGAAACAGGTCAATGGTGCGTATTCCCGAATTTCAACGAAATCCGCAAATATACCGGAGTCAACAAAGCGAAGAACTTTGAGATTTTCAGGGATATTCTGAATGATAATCACATGGGAGGCCAAAGTTATGATTTTATGATGGCTTCGGGCAAATTGCAGGCACTTTGCTATAAACATGAGATTGAAAAGACATTGCGTACCCCCGATTATGCAGGTTTCCAATTGCTGGCTCTCAACGATTATTCGGGTCAGGGAACGGCATTGGTCGGCGTACTGGATGTATTTTTTGAAGAGAAAGGATATATCAACGCGGAACAATTCAGACGTTTTTGCAGTCCGACTGTCCCCTTAGCCCGTATTCCGAAGTTTGTATATGCCAATGATGAAACATTCCATGCCGACATCGAAGTTTCCCACTTTGGTGCAGCCCCTTTGCAAGGAGCAAAAACTAGCTATACCATCAAAGACAAGTTCGGAAAGGTGTATGCCAAAGGAACTGTCGGCACACAAACGATTCCTATTGGGAACCTTTGTGCACTAGGCAGCGTGGATATGAGCCTGAAGGGGATCGATACTCCACAGAAACTAAATCTGGAAGTGTGTATTGAAGGCAGCGATGCCGTCAATGACTGGGATTTCTGGGTATATCCTGCACAAGTGGAACTGACACAAGGAAGCGTATATACTACCGACACACTGGATGAAAAAGCCATTTCCGTACTGAAAGAAGGAGGAAATGTCTTGATTACGGCAGCGGGCAAAATACAATACGGAAAAGAAGTTAAACAATACTTTACTCCGGTATTCTGGAATACTTCCTGGTTCAAGATGCGCCCGCCGCACACAACTGGTATTTTCCTGAATGAATATCATCCTCTTTTCCGTGAATTTCCTACGGAATTTCATAGTAACCTGCAATGGTGGGAATTATTAAATAAAGCCCAAGTGATGCAATTTACCGACTTCCCGGCAGAATTCCAGCCAACCGTTCAAAGCATCGACACCTGGTTCATCAGCCGGAAAATCGGAATGTTGTTTGAAGCAAATGTATTGAACGGTAAACTGATGATGACCAGCATGGATATCACCTCTCAACCGGAGAAACGAATCGTTGCCCGACAAATGCACAAGGCAATCCTGGATTATATGAATTCGGATGCTTTCCGTCCAACAGAGAAAATATCTCCTGAGCTGATTCAGGCATTGTTCACCAAAGTGGCAGGAGATGTAAAATCTTATACCAAAGATTCGCCGGACGAGCTCAAACCGAAAATTAACTAAAAAGGAAATTATCAGGCACAGATTACACGAATTACACTGTTGCTTTATAGAAAGCGTAATTCTAAAAACCGTGAAATCCGCGTAATCCGTGCCTAAATTCTATAAACAATATACATTCATATTATTTATAATGAAAACTACCATCATAGGCTTACTACTCTTGCTACAATAACCGTCCATGCCCAAGAAGAAGTCCGAACCTACCAACTGTCGGACGCACCCCGATATAGCGAGGAGACGGGATACGGATACGACCTCACCGCCACACCCGAGAAAGGGAGTAAATCACCTTTCTTCTTCTCTGTCCGTGTTCCGGACGGAAATTACAAAGTTACAGTACGCCTGGGAAGTAAAAAACAGACAGGAGTGACCACCGTAAGAGGTGAATCACGCCGGCTATTTGTTGAGAACCTGCCAACTAAAAAAGGACAATTCATAGACGAAACATTTATCATCAATAAGCGTACCCCTCGTATCTCCGAAAAAGAATATGTACGAATCAAGCCCCGTGAGAAAGCGAAACTGAACTGGGATGATAAACTGACATTGGAATTCAATGGAGATGCACCTGTGTGTCAAAGTATCCGTATCGAACCTGCCGATCCGTCGGTTATCACTGTTTTTCTGTGTGGTAACAGTACGGTAGTCGATCAGGACAATGAGCCTTGGGCTAGCTGGGGACAAATGATTCCTCATTTCTTCGGAACAGATGTTTGCATCGCCAATTATGCGGAATCCGGTGAATCGGCCAATACTTTTATCGGAGCAGGACGTTTGAAAAAGCATTGAGCCAGATGAAGAAAGGCGATTATCTCTTCATGGAGTTCGGACATAACGATCAGAAGCAGAAAGGTCCCGGAAAAGGAGCTTACTACTCTTTTATGACCAGCCTGAAAACATTCATCGACGAAGCACGGGCACGTGGAGCATATCCCGTACTGGTTACTCCCACCCAACGCCGGAGCTTTGACTCAACCGGACATATCCGCGATACACACGAAGATTATCCGGAGGCCATGCGCTGGCTGGCCGCCAAAGAAAATATACCTTTGATTGACCTCAACGAAATGACTCGGACACTATATGAAGCGTTAGGCACGGAAACATCCAAACGCGCCTTCGTACACTATCCGGCAGGAACTTATCCCGGACAGACCAAGGCTTTTGAAGACAATACCCACTTTAACCCTTACGGCGCTTACCAGATAGCCCAGTGTGTGATTGAAGGTATGAAGAAAGCCGTACCTGAGTTAGCCAAGCACTTGAAAATAGATCCGGCATATAACCCGGCACACCCGGATGATGTGAATACTTTCCACTGGAACGAATCACCTTTCACAGAAATAGAGAAACCGGACGGAAATTGAGAGATAGGTATTAGGTATTAAGTATCAAGTATTAAGTATCAGGCATTAGATAAATATGAAAACCAAAAGCATCTTTCCCCTGTTCCTACTGGCAAGCACACTTTTGACAGCAGCTTGCGTCACCCCAACAGCCAAACAAGCAGGAAGTAACAGCTTCGAATGGGGGCAAGTACCGCAACAACCGGATTTGTCATGGGCTGACAGTGTAGGAAGCCGGCAAATGCCCGGAAACAGTCTTATTTTATCCGCCAATTCTTTTGGCGCAGTAGCAGACAGCACGGTGCTTAGCACAGAGGCTATCCAGAAAGCAATCGACAGTTGTTCCGTCTCCGGTGGAGGCACGGTCACCCTTCAACCGGGATATTATCAGACAGGGGCATTGTTCGTAAAAAGCGGTGTCAACCTGCAACTGGATAAAGGAGTGACTCTACTGGCTAGTCCTCACATTCATCATTATCCCGAGTTCCGTTCACGGATTGCGGGAATTGAGATGACATGGCCCGCGGCAGTAATCAACATTGTCAACGAAAAGAACGCTGCCGTCAGTGGAGAGGGAACGCTGGATTGCCGAGGCAAAGTATTTTGGGATAAATATTGGGAAATGCGGAAAGAATATGAAGCGAAAGGATTACGCTGGATTGTAGATTACGACTGCAAACGTGTACGGGGTATTCTCGTGGAACGCAGTTCGGACATTACCCTCAAAGGATTCACCCTGATGCGGACAGGCTTTTGGGGATGCCAGGTTCTTTATTCCAATTACTGTACCATAGACGGACTGGTCATTAATAATAACTTGGGAGGACACGGTCCCAGCACAGATGGCATCGACATCGACTCGTCTACTAATATTCTGATTGAAAACTGCGACGTCGATTGCAATGATGATAATATTTGTATCAAATCGGGACGCGACGCAGACGGATTGCGTGTCAATCTCCCCACGGAAAATATAGTAATACGCAACTGTATAGCCCGCAAAGGCGCAAGGCCTCATCACCTGTGGCAGTGAAACCTCCGGCAGCATACGAAATATATTGGGATACAATCTTCAAGCAGTCGGCACCTCGGCCGTACTACGATTAAAGAGTGCCATGAACCGCGGAGGAACGATCGAAAATATCTATATGACCGACGTAAAAGCAGAAAACGTCCGCCACGTGCTGGCCGCCGATCTGAACTGGAATCCCAGTTATAGTTACAGCGTATTACCTAAAGAGTATGAAGGGAAAGATATTCCGGAACATTGGAGAGTAATGCTGACTCCGGTAACACCACCCGAAAAAGGTTATCCGCACTTCCGCAATGTATATGTATCGAAGATCAAAGCAGAAAATGTAGATGAATTTATCTCTGCTTCCGGCTGGAATGACTCGTTACGTCTGGAAAATTTCTATCTTTATGCCATCGAAGCGCAGACCAATAAACCGGGAAAAATCTGCTATACAAAAAACTTCAATTTGTCTGAGATCACATTGGATATGAAAGACAAAAACGCTATTGAACTAAAGGAAAATGAACAAAGTAATATCCACTTCAACTATGCTGAAACAACTCCTGACCACCGTACTGCTGGGAATCTTGCTCATTGATACGCAAGCACAATCCCTGACTCCGCCTGCCGGTACTTTCCGGCTGGGAATATCGAAGGGAAATGAAAGTCACTGGCTGAAGCCTAAAGAAAAAGTAGAAGGGATCCATTTCCAATGGAAAGCCTTGCCCGATAGTCATGGATTTATTCTGGAAGTAGAAGTGACTTCCACATCAAAAGCGGATAAGCTCTTCTGGAGTTTCGGCGATTGCCGGCCGGATTCGGATATCAATGTCTTCAGTGTGGAAGGACAGGCTTTCACTTGCTATTATGGAGAAAGTATGAAATTACGTACTTTACAGGCTGTCACTCCCAGCGATGATATTCGCTTGAGCAACGGACATAAGGATGAAACTCCCCTGATGCTTTACGAATCGGGCAAACGGACGGACCGACCGGTATTGGCTGGACGTTGCAATCTCTCTCCATCCCCCTCTCAAGAAAAGGACACCAAGCCACTCCGACTTTACTTCTGTTTCTACGAACAGAATGAAAAAGCGGATTACAACTATTATATGTTACCGGATATTTTTGCCAAAATCGACAAAAAATGAAAAGAGCTTATTTATTATTCACTCTGTTAATTGGTTGCATCCATATACATGCAGCCATTTATAACGTTAAGGACTTTGGAGCCAAAGCGGATGGAAAAACCATCGATTCTCCTGCCATCAATCGTGCGATTGAAGCAGCTGCAGAAGCCGGAGGAGGTACGGTTTACCTACCAGCCGGAGAATATGCCTGTTATTCTATCCGGTTAAAAAGTAACATTCATTTGTATCTGGAGCAAGGTGCGTGTATTCTTGCCGCTTTCCCCGGAAAAGAGGAAGGATATGATAGTGCCGAACCGAATGAACATAACAAATATCAGGATTTCGGACACAGCCATTGGAAGAATTCCTTAATTTGGGGAATCGGGCTGGAGAACATAACGATCAGTGGGCCCGGACTTATCTACGGTAAAGGGCTGACTCGCGAAGAAAGCCGTCTGCCGGGTGTAGGCAATAAAGCTATCAGCCTGAAGGAGTGTAGAAATGTGACTCTGAAAGATTTATCCATGCTGCATTGCGGACATTTTGCCCTGTTGGCTACAGGAGTAGATCATCTGACTATTCTGAATCTGAAAGTAGATACAAACCGGGATGGATTCGATATTGATTGTTGCCGGAATGTGCGTATCAGCAGTGCACGGTGAACTCGCCCTGGGATGATGCCATTGTATTGAAAGCATCCTACGGTTTAGGACGCTTTCAGGATACGGAAAATGTGACGATCAGTGATTGTTATGTAAGCGGTTATGATAAAGGAAGTGTATTGGAGGGCACCTGGCAACTAGACGAACCGCAAGCCCCCGATCATGGTTACCGCACCGGACGCATCAAACTGGGAACAGAAAGTAGCGGAGGTTTCTGCAATATTGCGATTACTAATTGTATCTTTGAACATTGCAGGGGACTGGCATTGGAAACGGTAGACGGAGGACATCTGGAAGATATTGTTATCAATAATATAACGATGAGGAATATTGTCAACGCTCCTATCTTTCTCCGGTTAGGCGCACGTATGCGAAGCCCCGAAGGTACGCCTGCAGGCACCATGAAACGTATTCTCATCAGCAACATCAACGTTTGGAATGCCGACAGCCGTTATGCCTCCATCATCAGCGGAGTGCCGGGTGCATGTATTGAGGACGTAACTTTTCGAAATATTCACCTCTATTATAAAGGAGGATATAGCGAAGAGGATGGCAAACGCATTCCGCCCGAACAGGAGAAAGTATACCCCGAACCCTGGATGTTCGGCACTATTCCCGCCAAAGGATTTTATATCCGCCACGCACGGAATATTACCTTCGACGGCATCCGCTTCCACTTTGAACAACCGGACGGACGACCGCTTTTTGTAACTAATGACACAGAAAACATAGAATACTATAACACACCGAAAGAATAATGAATAAAAGACAATTGATAGTTCTTTGCCTGCTCGCCGCAGGTGGAGTAATGCAAGCACAACAATGGCCGGACACTCCGGTGGAAGCACGTCCCGGTGCCAGATGGTGGTGGCTGGGAAGTGCCGTAGACGAAAAGAACCTGACGTATAATCTGGAAGAATACGCACGCACCGGAATGGGAGCAGTAGAAATTACTCCTATCTATGGGGTGCAAGGTAATGACGCGAATGATATTCAGTTCCTTTCTCCCCGCTGGATGGAAATGCTTAAACATACACAGGCGGAAGGAAAACGTACGGGTATCGAGATTGATATGAATACTGGAACAGGATGGCCTTTTGGCGGACCTGAAGTCAGTATCGAAGATGCGGCTACCAAGGCTATCTTCCAAACATACGAAATAGAGGGCGGCAAAGAGATTGAACAGGATATCAATGTGACCGATCTCAAGCAACAACCATTTTCCGTACTAAGCCGGGTGATGGCATACGATGAAAAAGGCAAATGTATCAACCTGACTGCTCACGTCAAAAAAGACAAGCTGCAATGGAAAGCACCTGCCGGCAAATGGAAAGTGATCGCTCTTTACATCGGAAAAACAAGGCAGAAAGTGAAACGGGCAGCTCCGGGAGGAGAAGGCTACGTGATGAATCACCTCTCAAAAAAGGCGGTAAAAAATTATCTTTCCCGCTTTGACCGTGCTTTCAAAAGTAGCAAGACAAGTTATCCGCATACTTTCTTCAACGATTCATACGAGGTTTATCAAGCTGACTGGACGGATGATTTCCTGGAACAGTTCGCTCGCAGACGGGGGTATAAACTGGAAGAACATTTCTCCGAGTTTCTGGATGAAAATCGTCCGGAAGTTAGCAGACGTATCGTGTCGGATTACCGGGAAACCATTTCCGACCTCTTATTGGAGAACTTCAGTCATCAATGGACAGACTGGGCACACAAAAACGGTAGTATCACCCGTAATCAAGCACACGGTTCGCCCGGTAATCTGATTGATATCTATGCTTCCGTGGATATTCCGGAATGTGAAGGTTTCGGATTGTCGCAGTTCCATATCGAAGGATTGCGTCAGGACTCATTGACCAAAAAGAATGATTCGGATCTGTCTATGCTGAAATATGCCTCCTCGGCAGCTCATATTGCAGGAAAAACGTATACTTCTTCCGAAACATTTACATGGCTGACGGAACATTTCCGTACTTCCCTGTCGCAATGTAAACCGGATATGGATTTGATGTTTGTTTCCGGAGTCAATCACATGTTTTTCCACGGTACTCCTTATTCTCCGAAAGAAGCCGAATGGCCCGGATGGCTGTTCTATGCTTCTATCAATATGAGCCCGACGAACAGTATTTGGCGTGATGCCCCTTCTTTCTTCCATTACATTACCCGCTGTCAGAGTTTTCTGCAAATGGGACGGCCGGATAATGATTTCCTGATTTATCTTCCGGTATATGACATGTGGAACGAGCAACCGGGACGATTGTTACTGTTCACCATCCACCACATGGATAAACTCGCTCCCAAATTTATCAATGCTATCCATCGTATTAATAACAGCGGATATGACGGGGATTATATCTCTGACAACTTTATTCGCAGTACCCGTTTCAAGAACGGCCAGTTAGTTACATCAGGCGGCACTGGTTATAAAGCCCTGGTAGTACCTGCTGCGCACTTGATGCCGAGTGATGTGCTGGCACATCTTTATGAACTAGCCAAGCAAGGAGCTACCATTGTATTCCTCGAAAACTATCCGACAGATGTACCGGGATATGGTCAGCTGGAACAGAAACGAAAAAGTTATCAACAGACTTTGAAGAATCTGCCTGCCGTATCGTTTTCAGAAACAACCGTTACTCCGATTGGGAAAGGTAAGATTATCACCGGAACGGATTATGCACGTACATTAGCCAGTTGCAATATCCCTGCGGAAGAAATGAAAACAAAATTCGGGTTACAGACCATTCGAAGAGTTAATGACACAGGACATCATTACTTCATCTCTTCATTGCAGAACAAAGGAGTAGATGGTTGGATTACTTTAGGTACAAATGCCGAAACAGCCGCTCTCTTTAACCCCATGAACGGAGAATGTGGAGAAGCGAAAGTGCGTCAGGTAGACGGAAAGACACAAGTCTATCTGCAATTAAAATCGGGCGAATCTATCATCCTGCAAACGTACCGACAACCTTTACAAGCATCCAAGCCGTGGAAATATGTAAAAGAACAACCCTTTAGTCTTCGCCTGGACCATGGCTGGAAATTGCACTTTGCTGAAAGCACACCGGATATTCAGGGTACATTTGATATAGACCGTCCATGTTCATGGACAAACATAGATCATCCGGCAGCCCAAACAAATATGGGAACTGGCGTGTATTCTTTGGATATTGAGTTGCCGGCTCTGAAAGCTGATAACTGGATCCTTGACTTGGGAGACGTACGCGAAAGTGCCCGTGTTCGAATCAACGGACAGGAAGCAGGCTGTGTATGGGCAGTACCTTATCAGCTTAAGGTAGGACAATTCCTGAAACCTGGAAAAAACCACATCGAGATAGAAGTCACTAACCTCCCTGCCAACCGGATAGCCGAACTGGACAGGCAGGGAGTGCAAGTGGCGCAAATTCAAGGAAATCAATATTGTAGATTTAAGATATCGTCCGGCTAATTATGGGCATTGGGCTCCTATGCTTCCGGTTTGAATAGTGAAGTACGATTGATTCCAGTAGATTTTACACAGGTCACCACAGAGGACACAAAGGACGCAGAGGTGAAAACGGTCCGGATATAAACTAAACAGATGGATCTTCTACTTTATTAGTGAAAGATAATTTCTTTCACTAATAACTTTTATATCTTTCTTTCTAAAAAAAGTGATCGGACTTGCATTCCAGTTTTCGTTTGACTTAAGTTAAGCGATAGTTTGACTTAAGTCAAACGAAAACTCATTAGGGAATGAAAAAGATATTGTCTTCAAAGAAAACAATTAAATATAGTATAGCGACAGATTATTTCTTGCCAGTGCTACTTTAAATTTCTTACAGCCTGTTCAAGTTGTTTCAATGCCTGTTCCAGCACAGCACGCGGACAAGCGATATTCAGCCGCATAAATCCTTCGCCTTCTTTGCCAAACGTTGTTCCGTCATTCAATGCAAGATGTGCATCTTCTACGAAAAGGCGGTTCAGCTGGTCCTGATTGAGTCCCAACTCACGACAATCCAGGAAAATAAGATAAGAGGCTTGCGGACGAATCATTTTAATGGCGGGAATATGCTCCTTCAAATAAGTTTCCGTGAAGTCTACATTTCCTTTAATATAGCCTACCACTTGATCCAGCCATTCTGTTCCATGACTGTAAGCAGCCGCTACGCTAAGATAAGCAAACAGATGCCCTTCACTGAATTCACTTGCTTCCATATACTTCTGGAAACGGTGACGAAGTTCATCATTTTCAATGATTGCATAAGAACTGGCCAGCCCCGGCATATTGAATGCTTTGCTCGGAGACATAAAGACAAGTGAATTCATCCGTGCTTTTTCCGAAATCAAAGCAAAAGTAGGATGTTTATAAGGTGGTAAGGTCAAGTCGGCATGAATCTCGTCCGAGATCACCAGAGTACCGCTTTCATAACAGATATCAGCTATTTGAGAAAGTTCCTCTTTTGTCCATACGCGTCCGCCCGGGTTATGGGGATTACTTAAAATCAATAATTTGCATCCTTGTACATCCCGGCGAAAACGGTCAAAGTCGATATGATACTGTCCATCTTTCAGTACCAATGGGCTGTATACTACTTCACGCTCATTCTTCTGTGTTACCAAAAAGAAAGGATGATAAACAGGAGGCATGACCATTACTTTATCACCTTTTTGCGTAAAACATTGAATAACGAAAGCCAATCCGCGGACAATACCGGGAGTGAAAGTCAACATCTCTTCACGGATCGTCCAGCCATGACGCTCTTTCACCCAGTTAACAATAGACTCCGACCATTCTTTGCAAGCAAAAGTATATCCGAGCACTTCATGTTCCAGCCGTTTTCTCAAAGCCTCTATTACAAAAGGAGCCGTACGGAAATCCATATCAGCTACCCACATTGGAATCAAGTCATTGCGTCCCCAACGGCTTTCTACAGCATCCCATTTTACGGAATCTGTACCGTTACGGTTTATTATTTCATCAAAATTATAGTTCATACTGCATAATGTTTTTATGTTATGTGAGACAAAAGTAGTACATTTGTACTCAATTCAAAAAGGAATTTATGACGAAAGCTTTATTTTTTGATATAGACGGAACGCTGGTCAGTTTTGAAACTCACCGTATACCGTCTTCTACCATCGAGGCGTTGGAAGCTGCCCACGCAAAAGGGCTGAAGATATTTATCGCTACCGGACGCCCGAAAGCCATTATCAACAACCTTTCCGAATTGCAGGACCGGAACCTTATCGATGGATATATAACCATGAACGGAGCCTATTGTTTTGTCGGTGAACAGGTTATTTATAAAAGTGCCATACCACAGGAAGAAGTGAAAGCAATGGCAGCTTTTTGCGAGAAGAAAGGTGTTCCCTGCATTTTCGTAGAGGAACATCATATTTCTGTCTGCCAACCTGATGATATGGTGAAAAAGATATTCTACGATTTTCTGCATGTGAATGTAATTCCTACTGTATCTTTTGAAGAAGCAACAAGCAAGGAAATTATACAGATGACTCCTTTTATCACAGAGGAAGAAGAAAAAGAAATCCGTCCGTCTATCCCCACCTGCGAAATCGGACGCTGGTATCCCTCATTCGCAGACATAACAGCCAAAGGAGACACCAAGCAGAAAGGGATTGATGAAATCATCCGTTACTTCGGCATAAAGCTGGAAGAAACAATGGCATTCGGAGATGGAGGAAATGATATCACTATGCTTCGCCACGCAGCTATCGGAGTTGCTATGGGACAGGCTAAGGAAGACGTGAAAGCCGCTGCCGATTACGTTACGGCTCCCATTGACGAGGACGGAATAAGTAAGGCAATGAAACATTTCGGAATTATTTAATAATGTGCCGATTTACCAATACACCCAAAAACTATTATCCCGCGATTTCATGACACAACGTATTGGCAAATTAACACATCAACAAATTTGCATATTATTATATTATGAGCGTAGACACTAACAACGCCGAGTTTCAGGATGCACTGAATCTGATTCAATATACCGTCAATCGGTTTTTCTGACAGGAAAAGCCGGTACGGGAAAATCTACATTCCTGCGTTATGTCTGCGAGCATACCAAGAAGAAGCATGTCGTACTTGCACCGACCGGGATTGCCGCAATCAATGCCGGGGGAAGTACGATGCATAGCTTCTTTAAATTACCTTTTTATCCGTTATTGCCGGATGATCCTAATTTAAGTCTCCAACGTGGCCGTATTCACGAGTTCTTCAAATACACCAAGCCACATCGTAAGTTGCTGGAACAAATAGAACTGGTCATTATCGACGAAATCTCTATGGTACGGGCAGACATCATCGATGCCATCGACCGTATCTTACGAGTTTATTCACATAATCTGCGCGAACCTTTCGGTGGAAAACAACTCTTATTGGTAGGAGACGTCTTCCAACTGGAACCCGTTGTAAAGAACGATGAGCGGGACATATTGAACCGCTTCTATCCCACCCCTTACTTTTTCTCTGCCAGAGTGTTCGGACAAATAGACCTCGTCTCTATCGAACTTCAAAAAGTATATCGACAGACAGACCCTGTATTCGTCAGTGTCCTCGACCATATCCGCACCAATACAGCCGGAGCTGCAGACCTGCAACTACTTAACACCCGCTACGGAAGCCAGATTGAAGAATCTGAAGCAGATATGTACATCACACTCGCCACCCGAAGAGATACGGTCGACTCCATTAATGAGAAGAAATTAGCAGAACTCCCCGGAGATTCCATTACTTTTGAAGGCGTCATCGAAGGAGATTTTCCGGAAAGCAGTCTGCCTACTTCACAAGAGCTTGTACTCAAACCCGGTGCACAAATCATCTTCATCAAGAATGATTTCGATCGCAGATGGGTAAACGGTACGATTGGTGTCATTGCCGGAATTGATGAGGAAGAAGAAACCATCTACGTCATCACCGACGATGGAAAAGAATGTGACGTAAAACTGGAATCATGGCGAAATATCCGCTACCACTACAACGAAAAAACAAAAGAAATAGAAGAAGAAGTATTAGGCAGCTTCACTCAATACCCCATCCGGTTAGCATGGGCCATCACTGTTCATAAAAGTCAGGGACTGACCTTCAGCCGTGTAGTCATCGACTTCACCGGCGGTGTATTTGCCGGAGGACAAGCATACGTAGCACTTAGCCGTTGTACCTCACTGGACGGCATCCAGCTCAAAAAGCCTGTCAACCGTGCCGATGTCTTCGTCCGTCCCGAAATCGTCAACTTTGCCGGACGTTTCAACAACCGCCAAGCCATCGACAAAGCCCTGAAACAAGCACAGGCCGATGTGCAATATGCCGCCGCTTCACGTGCCTTCGACAAAGGGGATATGGAAGAATGTCTGGAACAGTTTTTCCGTGCCATCCATTCCCGCTACGATATTGAGAAACCTGTTCCCCGTCGTTTGATCCGCCGTAAACTCGGCATTATCAATACACTGAAAGAGCAGAACAAGAAGCTCAAAGAACAGATGCGCGAACAACAGGAACGTATACGACAATACGCCCACGAGTACCTGTTAATGGGAAACGAATGTATCACCCAAGCCCACGACGTACGTGCCGCCCTTGCCAACTACGACAAAGCCCTTAGTCTCGACCCCAACTACATAGATGCCTGGATAAGAAAAGGAATCACACTCTTCAACAACAAAGAGTACTTCGACGCTGAAAACTGTTTCAACACCGCAGTCAGCCTCCATCCTGCAAACTTTAAAGCAGTCTATAACCGTGGAAAGCTCCGACTAAAAACAGAAAACACAGAAGGCGCCATCGCCGACCTGGACAAAGCCACCAGCCTGAAACCCGAACACGCCGGCGCACACGAACTTTTCGGGGATGCCCTGTTAAAAGCCGGAAAAGAAGTTGAAGCTGCGTTACAATGGAGAATTGCAGAGGAACTGAAGAAAAAGAAGAATCCCTAAAAATTTCTCTTTTATCTCTTATTATCAAAAAGTTTTATTAGTTTTGCTCTTCATTATATCTCAAACTCTTAAAATAGAAGCAAATGAAAAAAGGTTTGAAAATCGCAGCTATCACCGTAGGAGTAATTATCATTCTGATGTTCCTTCTTCCTTTCGCCTTCCAAGGAAAGATAGCCGACATTGTAAAAACAGAAGGCAACAAGATGCTTAACGCACAATTTGACTTTAAGAACCTTAACATTAGTCTGTTCCGCAATTTTCCACAGGCTTCTGTCACTCTCGAAGATTTCTGGCTGAAGGTACGGGTGAATTTGCCAATGACACCCTTGTACAAGCCGGAGAAGTTACCGCCGCAGTCAACTTATTCTCCCTTTTCGGAGATAGCGGTTACGATATTTCTAAAATATTTATCGAAGACACGAAGTTACATGCCATTATCTTGCCGGACGGACGTGCCAACTGGGATATCATGAAACCGGATACAATAGCAACAGCCGAAACACCTGTTGCAGAAGAAGAAGAAGCCTCTTCTCCTTTCAAAGTCAAGCTGCAACGCTTTGTTATCAAAAACATGAATCTGATTTATGACGATCAACAAGGAAAGATGTATGCTGATATCCGCGACTTCAACGCTATTTGTGCCGGAGACTTAGGAAGCGAACGTACCACTCTGAAACTGGAAGCGGAAACCAAATCACTCACCTACAAGATGAATGGAATCCCTTTCCTGCAAATGCCAATATCTCCGCCAAGATGGACGTAGATGCCGACCTTGCCAACAACAAATACACATTGAAAGACAACACTATCCGCCTCAACGCCATTCAGGCAGGAATCGACGGTTGGGTAGCCTTGAAAGACCCGGCTATCGACATGGACTTGAAACTTAACACGAATGATATAGGCTTCAAGGAAATTTTGTCATTAATTCCCGCCATTTACGCCACAGAATTCTCCAGTCTGAAAACAGACGGAACTGCAACGCTTACCGCAACGGCCAAAGGTATCCTGCAAGGAGACACCGTTCCGGCATTCAATATTGACATGCAAGTCAAGAATGCCATGTTCCGCTATCCGGCTTTACCGGCAGGAGTAGATCAAATCAACATCAGTGCCAACGTTCAAAATCCCGGAGGAATATAGACCTGACTACGGTCAACATCCATCCGTTCAGTTTCCGCCTTGCCGGAAATCCGTTTAGCCTGACAGCTACTGTGAAAACGCCGATCAGTGATCCGGATTTTAAAGCAGAAGCGAAAGGAGTACTCAACTTAGGTATGATCAAACAAGTCTACCCGCTTGGAGACATGGAGTTGAACGGTACCATCGACGCCGATATGCAAATGTCGGGACGCCTCTCATCCATCGAAAAAGAAGAATACGAACGTATACAAGCCTCGGGCACTATCGGACTGACGGGCATGAAACTCAAAATGAAAGATATGCCGGATGTAGAAATTAAAAAGTCTCTCTTCACCTTCACTCCGAAATACCTCCAGTTGAGTGAAACAACTGTCAACATCGGAAAAAACGATATCACCGCCGACAGCCGATTTGAAAACTACATCGGTTATGTATTGAAAGGTAGCACATTGAAAGGAAACCTGAATATTCGTTCCAACTACTTCAATCTGAACGACTTCATCACCGCTTCTGCCGATGAAGCCTCCACATCAGAAGCTGCGTCCACCGATTCCGTAGCTACAGCCGCCACAGGTATTGTTGAAGTTCCCCGTAACATCGACTTCCAAATGGACGCTAACCTGAAACAGGTGTTATTCGACAAGATGTCTTTCAACAATATGAATGGCAAACTTGTTGTAAAAGACGGCAAAGTGGATATGAAAAACCTGTCCATGAACACCATGGGTGGTAATGTAGTGATGAACGGCTACTACTCCACCGCCAACGTAAAGAAGCCGGAAATGAAAGCCGGATTCAAACTCTCCAATATTGGTTTTGCGCAAGCTTACAAAGAACTGGATATGGTGCAGAAAATGGCTCCTATCTTCGAAAACCTGAAAGGTAATTTCTCCGGAAGCATCAACGTCCTGACAGATTTGGATGCAGCCATGAGCCCCGTACTGAATACGATGCAGGGTGACGGTAGCCTTTCCACCCGCGACCTTAGTTTAAGCGGAGTAAAAGCAATCGACCAGATAGCCGATGCCGTGAAGCAACCCAGTCTGAAAGACATGAAAGTGAAAGACATGACATTGGATTTCACCATCAAAGACGGCCGCGTAGAAACCAAACCGTTTGATATCAAGATGGGAGACTACACACTGAATCTTTCCGGCAGCACAGGACTCGATCAAACCATCGACTATTCCGGTAAAGTGAAACTGCCCGCATCCGTAGGCAATATCTCTAAGTTAATGACTCTTGACTTGAAAATCGGAGGTTCGTTCACCTCTCCGAAAGTCAGCGTAGATACTAAAAGCATGGCCAACCAAGCTGTCGAAGCCGTAGCCGATGAAGCAATCAGCAAACTCGGACAGAAACTTGGCCTGGACTCTGCCGCTACCGCCAACAAAGACTCAATCAAACAGAAAGTCACAGAGAAAGCTGCGGAAAAGGCATTGGATTTCTTAAAAAAGAAACTCAAATAAAAAGAGAAAATAATAACCATTTAACCCCACTCGTCCCTCCTCCTTCTCCTTTGCGAGAGGGAAGGGATGAAGCTTTTAATATGCTACTGAAACTATATGATAAAAACAATAATCCGCAGGATTTACAACGAATCATCGATATCCTGAATGACGGCGGACTTATCATCTATCCTACCGATACGATGTATGCCATCGGCTGTCATGGTCTGAAGGAACGTGCCATAGAAGGATCTGCCGGATTAAAGAGATAGACCCTCGAAAAAACAATCTGTCTATCATCTGTTATGACTTAAGCAGTATCAGCGAATACGCGAAAGTAGACAATAACGTATTCAAACTGATGAAGCATAATCTTCCGGGGCCATTTACCTTTATTTTGAACGGCACCAACCGGTTACCGAAAATCTTCCGCAACCGGAAAGAAGTAGGTATCCGTATGCCGGACAACAACATCATCCGTGAAATCGCACGCCTGCTAGACGCTCCCATTATGACCACCACACTGCCATACGAAGAGCACGAGGACTTGGAATATATGACTGATCCCGAGCTTATAGATGAAAAGTTCGGCGACATCGTTGATCTGGTCATTGACGGCGGTATCGGAGGTATAGAACCTTCAACGGTAGTGAAATGCACGGATAACGAACTGGAAATCGTCCGACAGGGAAAAGGCTGGCTGGAAGAGAATTAATTCCGCAGACAGCTATCTCTAACATACAAAATGGGCTGCAATCAATTCAACACTGATGCAGCCCATTCTCTTTTATAGAATCAATTTTATGCTTACTTAATCAAAGATTCCGGATCTAAATGAGCAGACTCGATATCTTTGAAGTAACGGTAAGTACCTACTTTCAATTCCGCCGTAGCAGCATCATCACAAACGATAATACCTTTTTCATGCATTTGCAATGCACTGATTGTCCACATCTGTGTGATAGCACCTTCTACTGCATGATACAAAGCACGAGCTTTGTTATGACCGTTTACAATAATCATCACTTCCTTTGCAGAAAGCACAGTACCCACTCCCACTGTCAAAGAGGTCTTAGGAACCTTATTGATGTCATTATCGAAGAAACGGGAGTTAGCAATGATGGTATCCATCGTCAATGTTTTCTGACGAGTGCGTGAAGTCAATGAAGATCCCGGTTCGTTGAACGCAATATGTCCGTCAGGACCGATACCGCCCATGAACAGGTCGATGCCGCCGTATGACTTGATCTTTTCTTCATAACGTGCACACTCTGCATCCAAATCCGGAGCATTACCATTCAGAATATTCGTATTCTCCGGTTTGATGTCGATATGACCAAAAAAGTTATTCCACATGAAAGAATAATAGCTTTCCGGATGTTCTTTCGGCAACCCTACATATTCGTCCATGTTGAATGTTACCACATTCTGGAAAGAAACGATTCCTTTCTTATTCAGGTCGATCAAAGCTTTATACATACCCAGAGGAGAAGATCCGGTGGGGCAGCCCAATACAAATGGTTTTTCGGGGGTTGGATTGGCAGCTTTTATTTTAGCAGCAACATAATGTGCAGCCCACAGAGATACGGACTGATAGTCCGGCTGAATAATAAGTCTCATAAGTCGATTGTTTTATAGGTTAGTTAATAAATTATTATCTCATTCACAGTTTTAACGATCTTTCTTCAAACGATCCGCCATGCACGTGCCAGATTTTCACATTGAGTATAAGTCAGGTCCTTCATTGCCTGTTTCATCTCCACCGGATCACCGACCAATTCGAATTTGCTCTTTTCCGCAAACTCTGCCAGACGTTTCACAGCAGCACCTGCCCATGTGAAAGAACCGAAATAACCCAAATAGCGTCCCTTCACCTCACGCAACAGAATCTTTGAGAGCAGCGCTTCCACTTCCGGGAATATCTGATTACTATAAGTGGGAGAACCGATAATCAATCCCTTGTAACGGAAAATATCCGCTATAATATAAGAAGGATGGCTCTTTGTCACATTATGCATGACAATGTTCTTAACACCCTGTGCCGAAAGCTCTTCTGCAATAGCTTCCGCCATTTGCTCCGTATTTCCATACATGCTTCCATAAGCAATAACAACACCTTCGTCTGCATCATAACGACTCAAACGGTCATAGATACCAATTACCTTGGCAATATTCTCTGTCCATACCGGACCATGTGTAGAACAGATGGCAGAATAGGTAGTCCGCCCAATTTTTGCAAAGCTTTTTGCACGGAGCTTCCGTATTTGCCTACGATGTTAGAGTAGTAACGAACCATTTCCCCCCAATACTTATCCACATTGATCCGCGTATCCAGGAATCCGCCATCTACAGTGCCAAAGCATCCGAATCCGTCGCCGGAGAAAAGAACGCCGTCCGTTTCATCAAAAGTCATCATCGTTTCCGGCCAATGCACCATCGGAGTCATATAAAAACGCAGTTTATGATGTCCCAAAGCTAAGAAATCACCTTCCTTTACCAGATACTGTTCGCCGGTTACACCGTAGAAACCTTCAATCATACCGAATGTCTGCTTGTTACCCACGATAATAATTTCCGGATAATGTTGCTTAATCAGTCGGATAGATCCCGAATGATCCGGTTCCATGTGGTTTATAATCAAATAATTAATGGGACGTTCTCCAATCACTTGCTTAATCTTACGCAAGTAGACTTCAAAATAACAAATATCTACCGTATCCACCAATGCCACCATTTCATCATCAATCAGATAAGAGTTATATGAAACTCCATAGGGCAATGGCCACATCCCTTCAAATCTGTGCTTGTTACGGTCATTCACTCCCACATAGTGGACATTTCCTTTAATTCTTGTTTTATGTTCCATTCTTCAAATCCATTTATATTTCTTCCACCATCTATATTCCGCTCAAACAGCTATTTATTCAGTGGTAAGTTTATCGTCTGCAAAAATAATCCTTTTTTCCGAATCCCTATACTTCTTACCTTGATAAGCACCTCTTTCTTTCATTCTTTTTTGTAAACGCGCTACAAATTCATAATTTTTCAATCCCCAGTCCGGAGCTATTAATAAATCTTTAGGAGATTGGGAAACAAAACGCTCCACAACTATATCGGGACGGAGATGTTCTACATAATCAATCACCAGATCAATGTATTCCTCCACCTCGTTAAACAAATAAAAACCATCAGGAGCTTCATCATACTCATGCGCCATTCGTGTACCACGAATCAATTGTAACTGATGGATCTTGAGTGTAGCTAAAGGCAGGTCGGAAAGTATTTCCGCTTGTGCCACCATCGTATCATGCGTTTCTCCCGGAAGTCCGAGGATGATATGTCCGCCTGTCAGGATACCACAGGCAGCTGTCCGTCGGACGGCTTCCACCGTATCGGCATAAGTATGCCCCCGGTTTATGCGTTTTAAGGTTTCGTCACAAGTGCTCTCGATCCCATATTCAACCATAAGGAAAGTATGTTTGTTCAATTCTTCCAAGTAACGCAACAAACTCTCCGGCATACAATCGGGGCGTGTACCTATCACCAGTCCGACCACCCCGTCTACCGTCAACGCTTCTTCATATTTACGCTTCAAGCCTTCCAGTTCGGCATACGTATTGGTATAGGCCTGAAAGTAAGCCAAATATTTCATTTCCGGATATTTATGGGCAAAAAAGCATTTCCCTTCTTCCAATTGGGTAGTGATAGACTTCTCTGTCCGGCAGTAATCCGGATTAAAAGTCTGGTTATTGCAGTATGTACATCCGCCCCATCCTTTTGTTCCGTCACGATTAGGACAAGTGAAACCTGCGTTCAATGAAATCTTTTGTACCTTGTAAGGAAAATATTTCCGCAAAAAAGTAGGGAAATCATTATATAATAGCTGCGTAGACATGTTCATTCACTTCTTTCTTTATTTTACTTACAAACATAAGCAAAATCAGCGAGTTATGGAAAGTTGACACAAAATATCTTCAATATATTAAAAAATTCATAATTTCCATAAGATAAATTAATAAACATTGCTATTCAAAAAACTATTTAATTAACTTTGTAATGATTTTAGGCATTGGCAGGAGGATACTTGTGAAAGTCTTGTGCAATTATTCCCCAATTATGATTTCAATCTCACTACCCCATGCAACTCTTGTCAATAAATTATCCTCTTTATAATTCTGAATAAGATTATAAAGATGATTTTTAAGCGAATTATATTCATTTCACTTTTCCAAAC
>ENA-OQJX01000395-OQJX01000395.1-human-gut-metagenome-genome-assembly--contig:-NODE-395-length-24520-cov-1.911163_pt1 | contig 24520 bp, 31 predicted proteins | sample MGYA00242615_ERZ504782 | MGnify/ENA primary metagenome ERZ504782 (study PRJEB26092, sample SAMD00036354) | human gut metagenome | host: Homo sapiens | study: EMG produced TPA metagenomics assembly of... | reverse complement strand
ATTGAATTGCAGAGGTTTTGCGCTGAATATCAGCATAATTATAAGTCACAATTTTAAGGACGAAGAAGGAATGAATATCTGTCGGCAAGGAATTAATATCCTGCCGACACGATATTTGTTTTTTGTATCACACGTTGTTGATTTCCTGCATGACATGTTATTGATAGCTTGTGCCCTGTGGAATCAGCTTCCCGTACTCCGCTTCTCCCTTGCCAGTACCGAGATGATGTACCCTCCTTGCTGTTCACCTTGTTCCAGTTTGTTCCATTGAATATTTTCCAGTACGTAGTTTCCCAGCCTGCCGTAGTCCGATAACTTCAGAATCTTCCTGATTTCCTCCCGGTCGGTGATGTAGAGCTTTTCCAGATTCAGCATGAGGCATTCCAGGTTGTGCGTATTCCTGTTGTAGGCATATCCGGGAATGTCTAAATCAGGATTTCCCTGCGCTCCTCCGCTTTCCCCCGGGGGAGTAAGAGGGGGAAGTGCTTTACTTTCTTTTGCTTTGCTTTCTTCTACTTTGCTTTCTTTGCTTTGTTTGGAATTGCATGCATTTTCAGGGAAAATGTCTGCATCCTGCGTGCAATTTTCCCGTTTTTGCGTACAAGTCTTGTCCTTGTCCGGCTTGTCCTCTTCCGTCTCTACCAGCAGATAGGGCAAGGTGGTGAGGTCTCTTTTCCTCCGTTTGGTGGCTTCCAGCCATACCTTCTGTATTTCGGTAGAGGTCAGCACCCCTTGTTCCCTATAGGTTTTGGGGTCGAAAAAGACTTTCTCCACCAGGATGTCCACGACTCCCTGCATCTCCTGTTCATTGATGTCCCTTCCTGCCTTGTTGGTGAACAGTGTGCATTGCTCCGCGTTCCATTTCAGGTAATATCCGTTTTCCTTATGTATCTTGCACAGCAGTTTCATTACCGCTGCGGTTCCTTTCAGTCCGAACTTGGCTTCCACCAGTTCCACTGCTATCTCTTCGAATAGATTTACTTTGAGGGGAAATATAGCATTCCCCCATACATCATGGCCATTGTTTTTAGTGTTTAATGATTAGTGATTAATGATTAATGGTTAGCATACGGGGCTCCATTCGAGGAAGTTTCCAGCTGGAAAGTTCTCCATACCTGCAGTTCCACGTCCCAGAAGGCTATGGTGCTTGTCACTCTTGTGATGTCATAATCTCTTCTGAAGTCTGCCTTGTAGGCAGTAGGGTGGCTTTCGCCAGCCTAAATGTCCCGTCCTGCTTGTGGTAGGCTATGAGTGCGTGTCCGTATTGCATGTGGTCTATCAGGCTTTCTATCCGTTGGGCCATCCATGTGGCGCATGTTTCCGTGTAGCTCTTTTCCAGCATGATACGTATTTTCCATAGGTTTCTCAGTGCCTCGTGAAGTGGGGCGTGCTTTGTCAACTTTTCTCATCTTGTTGTCTTTAAAATTAATAATTGTATTAGTTTGGCAGGAGGTACGCTTATATATAAAAAAGATGCCGCATTCATTGAGAAAGCGGCATCTGCAGGCGGTGTGGCTTCATCCTTACCAAAGTGGCGGCAAAGATAAGTGGTTTATTCCTTAAGTTGTTTATATTTAATTATTGTCAATAAGTTTCGTAGTTTCTGCCCTTTTTTGTTTTATTCCCTATATCTCTCCTGCTACCTTCATTTCCCGCCACACTTCACCGAACTCTTGTATTATAGTGTTTTCTGACAGTCTTTTATAGTCTGGCGTTCTGAAGTCGAAATGTGAGTATGCCCATTGTGCCAATGCCTTGTTGCTTGTCGGCTTTTCTTCTATAAAGTATCTTGATTTTTTCCATAGGATTGATGTCTTTAATGACTTCTTTCCTATATTGTGGCAGTATTCCTATAACCTCCCCACTTGAGGGACGTCCTACTCCCGCTTTCGGAGCTGATATGCCGTGCTTTACATTCGTTTCTAGGGGGTCTCTTTTTGTTTTTTTTCCTTACTTTGGAGTGTCTCTTTTGCCTTCATTTTCTAATGTTTTGGGTTAATAATTAAAATTACTGTAGTTTGTAAAATAAATGCAAAGGTATATCAAGTTTTTTGTTTTTGTGGAGTAAGGATGGAGATAAAAAGCTGGGTTTTATCTTTATGATGGGTTAATGCGTTGATATATAAATGGAAATGACTTTGACTTGGAAGTGTTTTTTAAACGTTCGTTTAATGGACGCAAAGATAAGACTGTTTTTTATATCCTCAAAATGTTTAATAAAAATATTTTGGAAAACCCATCGTATCTCAGTTTAATCTACAGTAATTCAGTACATTAAGTATCTTATTTAATATTTAAAATTTCCATTCCCTTTTATTAACTCATTCCCTATTTCATTTCCTGAAATTTGACGTCCATTAAACGAACGTTTAAAAAACGCTTTTTGTTTGTAATCCGTTCGTTTATAGTCTCTTACCAGAAGGTAATGACGAACTGCAAAAAAACTGTTGGCAAGAAGGCACAATGCTTGCTGTATTTTACATAAGTAGCTCGCAAATGATTGGATACCAGGTATATATCGAGGGTTCAAAGCCCCAGAGGAATACTCTTCTGTGAACAAAACAACGAAAATGGAAACGGATAACGAGGTTGAAGTCTGGCATGCCATGCGTGCCACATACCGCAGAGAGCTTGATGCGGTGCATCTTCTCGAGAAGGAGAACCTCGGCTGTTTTGTCCCCATGCAATATAAGGTAAGTATCCGTAAGGGTAAGAAAGTCCGTACTTTGGTTCCCGTCATCCGTAATCTGGTTTTTGTCCATGCACGTCCTTCCGACGTACAGCGTGTTAAGTCTCAAATTACTTATTTGCAATATATAACCGATACCCGCAGTGGTCAGAAGATAATTATTCCCGACCATGAGATGCAGCGCTTCATCGCCGTTGCCGGAACCTATAACGACCATTTGCTTTATTTCCAGCCCGAAGAGTTGAATCTGTCGAAAGGAACTAGAGTCCGTATTACGGGTGGTGACTTTGCAGGTCAGGAGGGTATTTTTCTGAAAGTAAAGGGTGCACGTGACCGCCGTGTGGTTATAGAGATACAAGGTGTCATTGCTGTTGCCATGGCCACCATCCATCCGGACCTTATAGAAGTGATCAAATAACGATCACTATGTAGGATGTGGCGAAGTATCTTTTTTCCTCTTTAGAATCTAAAATCATAAATCTGAAATAATATGTCTCTTTTAGAAGAAGCACTCCTCCTTCAGCGTGCTGCGCACGATCTGATGTATTTGGGTATGGACGGGAGTCCTATTTATAGTGATGACTTGTCGCGTCGTAATGGTGAAGTTTATCGTTTGACTACAACTTTATATAATTCCGGCACTTGGGGCACTACAGTGGAGGAACAGGCCAATGTATGTCTCGCTCTTTTAATGGGTTATAGTGCCTCGTTTGTCGACCACGGTGAGAAACAGCAGCATGTGCAGGAGGTTCTGAACCGTTGTTGGGATATTCTGGATACTCTTCCCGCATCTTTGCTGAAGCTCCGTCTGCTCACTGCTTGTTATGGAGAGGTTTTCGATGAGCCTTTGGCAGATGAAGCTCACTCCATCATTGCCTCTTGGAATGCTGCATTGCTGACTGCCGAACAGCAGGAAGCTGTTGATGAGTTTCAGAACGTGATGGAGAATCCTTATCCGTGGGAGGAAGTGAAAGACTAAGCGTCTCACAATGTTCCCATTTGATAACCATTCATGTAGCTTGTTTAAAAAGAAGTTTGTTGCAAGCTAATGTTAAATTCAAAACCAATTAATTAACAAAACTCGGTTTAGGTCACAGTTATGTGCCCTTTCAAAGGGGGATGCCCTAAATTGAGTGCTTACAGGTATATTAAGGAAGAATAAATATAATGGCCAGATAGTATATAAAAAGTGCGATATGAAGGTAAGTGTAATTGTTCCTGTATATAACATGGAGATAACTGTATCCGTTGTCTTGATTCAATAGTAGGCCAGGATTATAAGGATTTCGAAGTGATTCTAATAAATGATGGTTCCAATGATAAATCACCGGAAATTCTGCAAGGATTATGTTAGGCGCTATGGAATATTAGATATTTTCTAGAGAGAATAAAGGATTGCCATACACTATTAAAGAGGGGTTAGACCATTCGATAAGCGATTTCGTTACGTTTGTTGATAGCGATGACTATGTAGAGCCTAATCTTCTTAGTACATTGGTCAAGGCACAGAAAGAGGTAAATGCAGACATAGTTCAAAGTGGTATTGCTATATAGGAGTAGATGGGTCGTTAAAAAGTGAATTTAAGATGAAAAATTCTCTGATTACTGACAAAAGCAAGATATTCCATGCATATTTTATTGAAAAGTCAGTAAACAACACTATGGCAAGTGCCTTGTTTAGAAAGAAACTGTTTGAAGATATACCTTTCTCGCAAGATCTTCTAAGTATTGATATACAGGTAATGCCTCTTGTCCTTACAAAATTTTCAGTTTTTCGCCAAATTGAGGATGTGCTATATAATGCCGTTCAATATCCTAATAGTGTAAGTAGGGGGGCTAGAATAGATAAAATGTATGAAGATAGAAAAAAACGTAATATTCTATTAGAATCATTTTTTTCTCAACATGCACCTGAATTAGGAGATTATATGTTGTATCGTAAGTCTATGGACTCTTTGTTCCTGTATGATAAAATCAGAACATCTGGTGACGATATAGAGGAAAATATATTGAAGAAGATTAAGGAGGAATGTAGGCAATGCTTCCGTACATATTACCCGAAGCTGTTGAATTCGAATTTATATATTCAATTCGACAAAAAGGATAAAATCAAGTTGAAGCTTTTTAGTATTAGCCCCCAATTGTATATATGCATTATGGGATTATATGAAAAATGGATGAATCGTAATACAAATTATTGATAATATGAGTGTATTTAAAGACAAAGTCTTGTTGATAACAGGCGGAACTGGCAGTTTCGGAAATGCCGTTCTCCGTAGGTTCCTTACGAGTGATATTAAGGAGATTCGTATTTTCTCGCGTGATGAAAAGAAGCAGGACGAGATGCGTCACCGCCTTCAGGCACAGCATCCCAATGAAGCAGCAAAGGTTCATTTCATAATAGGAAATGTACGCGACTTTGATGCTATTGATGCTGCCATGCATGGCGTTGACTATGTTTTCAGTGCTGCTGCATTGAAGCAGGTTCCAGCTTGTGAGTTCTATCCTATGCAGGCTGTACGTACCAACATTTTCGGTTCTGAGAATGTATTGGAGGGAGCCGTGCGAAATAAAGTGCAGCGTGTAGTGGTACTCTCTACAGACAAGGCCGCTTATCCTATCAATACGATGGGTATGACCAAGGCTTTAATGGAGAAGCTGGCTATCAACAAGAGCCGCGATCCCCGTACTCGTGAGAGTGGCACTGTAATCTGTGCCACCCGTTACGGTAATGTGATGTGCAGTCGTGGAAGTATTATTCCGCTATTCATCGAACAGATTAAGACAGGCAAGCCCATGACCGTTACAGTGCCGGAAATGACTCGCTTTATGATGTCTCTTGACGAAGCTGTCAATCTTGTCGTGTTTGCATTCACTCATGCCAATCCTGGCGATCTGTTCGTACAGAAAGCCCCTGCTGCCACTATTGAAATTTTGGCTCAGGCTGTAAAAGAAATCTTCCATGCAGATAACGACATTCAGGTAATTGGTGCCCGTCATGGAGAGAAGATGTATGAGACCCTTTGTACCAGTGAGGAGATGGCAAAGGCAGAGGATATGGGTGACTTCTATCGTGTGCCAGCTGACATGCGCAACCTCAACTACGACCAGTATATTGATAACTTCGGTCATCGTGTGGATTGTGAGCAGTATAACTCGGACAATACCCACCGCCTTGACCTCGAAGGAATGAAGAAGATGCTGCTCTCGCTGGATTATGTTCAGGAGCAGCTGAAGGAGTATGAAGCGGAGTTGGCTAAGAAAGCAGGGAAATAAAAATCGGTTAAACGACTATGATACCTTTAGTAAAACCCTATTTTCCTCCACGCGAGGAATTGATGCCCGCTCTTGAAGAAATAATCTATAGCGGCTATGTGGCTACAGGCCAGCCTGTGTATGACTTTGAAGATAAATTTAAGGCATATATAGGCAATCCTAATATTATTTCCGTCCATTCAGGAACTGATGCATTACATCTAGCTTATATACTTGCGGGTATTAAGGCGGGAGACGAGGTTATCAGTACTCCTATGACCGCAGAACCTACCAACACCACCATTGCTATGGTAGGCGCTAAAGTGGTTTGGGGAGATGTTGATCCTCAGAACGGTCTGCTTGACCCGAATAGCGTTCGCTCTCTGATTACTGAAAAGACCAAAGCAATTGTGTTGGTGCATTATGCCGGTATGGTGTGCGACATGGACGAGTTCTACAAAATCTCCAAGGAGTTCAATATCCCCATTATCGAGGACGTTGCCCATGCAATGGGCAGCAAGTACAATGGCAAGATAGTGGGAAATTATTCCGATTACACCATTTACTCCCTACAGGCCATTAAGCACATGACCACTGTTGACGGAGGATTCCTGGCTATGAAAGATGGCTTACAGTTAGAGCGTGCCAAGCGTCTGCGTTGGTTCGGTCTTTCCAAGGATAAGAGCCGCCTGGAGAATGACATTACTGAGGTTGGGTATAAGTATGCTATGAACAATGTAAACGCCACCATTGGCCTCTGTCAGATGAAGCATATTGAAGAAACCATAGGCAAGTACATTGCTAATGGTAAGTATTATGATGACGCGCTGAAAGGTATCCCCGGAATAGAGATGGTGAAGTACAACAATAATACAGAACCCTCATACTGGCTTTATACCATGAAGGTAGAGCGAAGGGATGACTTCTGTCGCATGATGGAAGAAAACGGCATTAGCGCTTCGCAGCTACATCATCGCAGTGATACCCATAGCATCTTCAAGGAGTCAAAACGAGAGCTGCCAAATATGGAAGAGTGGTACAGTCACTTCGTTCACATTCCTTGTGGCTGGTGGGTAAGCAAAGAAGATAGAGAAAAGATAGTTGAAGTAATCAAAAAAGGCTGGTAAAAATGTCATCCCGAAATCTCACTGCCGTTGAGGGCTTGAGATTCCTCTTCTTCCTTGGAATTTTCGTCTTTCATTGTGTAAGTCGTTGGATGCAAATATGTTGGTAGTAGAAGCCTTTTTAGTCATAGCCTCCTATTTCCTTACTAGTAAGTTCTTAAAAACTGAGCAGAGCGAAATTGCCGTAGGTGAAGTTTTTTTGCATAGAATAAAACGTCTCTATCCGGCTTATTTGACAATAGTATTTCTCTTTACAGTTGTTCTATTTGCTCATACCCGTAGAGTCAACCCAGAGTCTCTCTGGTATATTCTTTCGTTACAGAATTTTCGGGTTCTTTTTGATCATGCAACATATGATCTTGATGGTTTCCTTGGTCATTTCTGGTATATTGGTCTGGATGTATGGCTGTTCCTGTTGTGGGTGGTCATCATGCGGATGGTTCCGAGAAAATACTTAAAGGTAGCCTTTGTGATCTCTGTCATTTTTGGTATAGCATGGCGAACATCTTTCATATTAATGGGCAAATATGGCTGCATCCTATGTGATACCTATTGGACAATTGGACTGTTGGGCTTTAGGTGGTTTGTTGGCATTGAACATCAAAGAGAAAGGGAAAAGCAATGTCGTGATGTTGCTGGAGATTACTCTGGGAATATTAGGCATTGTAGGATTAACCATTTACAATGCATTTCTTTCAGGTTGTTCAATAGGAGAATCTTATCAGTTGTGGCATAGCTCAGGAGGATATGTGCACAACATTCTGACAGGAAACATCCATTTTGTCATTGCGTTGTTATCTGTTGGGATATTAAGGTTCTGTATTGATACAACACGCCATCATCCAATTTTATCATCAGCACCTTTGGTGGCATTAGGTGGTATGACTTATGAGCTCTACTGTTTTCATTATCCGATAAAAGTTTTGTAAAGCATCTTATTCAGAATGATTATTTGATGGTTATAGCAGCACTAATTGCAACATGTATAGTTACATTGTTGTGGAGTAGGTATGCTATGCCTGTTTTAAAAAGATAATTAAGTAAACAATACTTGATGAATTTAGAAGTTATTAAGCACAGAGATATCCTCTTTAGGGACCTTCTTCGTGCTATTGCCATGAAGTCCGTCGGTTGGTCTTATTCTTTGGAGAGTCAGGTTAGGTGGATTGTGGACAATATGCACGATGAAGATGAACATGTCTTCCTGAAAGATGGTGATAAAGATATGGCTTATATGACACTTTCTCCAGTTACGGGTATGCTGAACGGCTCACTTGCATCCTTTTTGGGTGTGGGCTGCGTTTGTTCTGCCAAGCCCGGAATGGGGGGGGGGGAATGCTTATGCTTAATGTTAATGAACTGATTAAAGAAAGAAAAACTTTAGGACTATTATTCTGTAAAAATGAACTAGTAAAGTTTTATAGTAAATACGGTTGGCAGCTCATACCCAAACAGGCGCTGATACTTGAACCCGGGCACGATAGCATAAACACTATGTTATTTAACTGTCATGTTGATGGGGTCTTAGAATATAAAGATAAACTTTTTTAATTCTATTCGAGTATAGCGCACTACGTTATACTTGAATATGAATTTAAAGATAAAAACAGTTACCGTCGTTGGCGCAAACGGCACAATGGATACGAATGTATCCGGTATCTTTGCATCATTTGGCGACGCATGGTTTACATGATAAGCGTGACAAAGAGAAGTCTAAGAAGGCCGCTTTGAAGGCGGAAAGACAGTGAAGGCAGGTAGCATTGTGGGTCACCTGATACCGACTGACTACTCGATGCTTGAAGAGTGTGTATCGAAGTCCGACCTTGTGTTTGAGAGTGCTGCGGAGAATTTGGAGTTGAAGATTTACCTCCACACAAAGATAGGAAAGGCGTTGAGGAAAGACGCTATTGCTGGCATTGGTTCTTCCGGACTGTCAATTACCCGTCTGGCAGAATGCTATCCTGAAGATGTTCGAGGGCAGTTCTTCGGAATCCACATATTAGCTTCCGCTCTGCGAGCTGACGGCATCACCCTATAGTGATATGGCGCTGTATGGAGATTTGAAGGACTATCTGACCAACGTGCTGCATCATACCGTTGCAGAGAGAGCAAAGACTTGCCTGCATTCCTTGGCAACCGCATAGGCTTCTATGTAATGAATGAGGCATTGCAGTATGCAGAACGCTATGCAGATAATGGTGGCATTGACTATGTTGACGCCCTGCTTGGTCCGTTTACTGGTCGCACTATGCCTCCTATCACTACGGCAGATTTTGCTGGGCTGGATGTGCATAAAGCCATTGTGGACAATATTTATGAGAATACGAACGACTATGTACACGAGAAGTTTGTACTGCCCGACTATGTGCAGAAATTGATTGACCAGAAGAAACTGGGTCGCAAGTCGGGTGAGGGTCTGTATAAGTTCATCAAGAACGGTAGTGGTGACAACCGCATGATGGTGTATGACATCAAGCTGGGTATCTACCGTGACGAGATAAAATATACTTTCCCGTTTGCCTTGCAGATGAAGCAGTACCTGCGTGACGGTGACTATGATGATGCTATCCGAGTGCTGATTAACAACAAAAGTTAGGAGGCAGATATTTGCTTGCGTTTCTTGCTTCGCATATATTGTATATGCCCTCTATATAGCAGAGCACGTGGGTATACCAATAATAGGGGATAATTGCGATATACACCCCTCAGCTGTAATCCATTTATGTCATGATGCTTATGTGGGTAATAATACGACTGTAGGCAATGCTCTATTTGAAGGAGTTACTGAGGTTGGTCCTTATTCAAAGTTGGATAATCACGTACATTTTGCCCATAACTGCAAGTGCGGCGAGAACTGTTTTATCACAGCTTGTTCATTGTTGATGGGCTCTACCACATTGGACAATAATGTTTGGCTTGCTCCTAATGCTGTAACACTCAATGGTGTTCATGTTCATGATGATGGTTTTGTTGGAGCAATATCTTTTGCCAATAAAGAAGTGTTTGAAGGTGAGGTTGTTGCCGGTATACCTGCAAGAGTTTTAAGAAAAATCACATAATAAATGATTCCATTGTTTAAACCTACATGCCTGAGAAATTACCTAAGCTAGATTATATTCTACATTCGGGTGCTTTGGCGTATGGCAAGTGGGGACATGAATTTGAAAAGAGATTAGGTGAGTATATTTACAATAGCCAAATACTTGCCACCAATAGTTTTAATGCGGCATACCAGCTGGCAATTACAACGTTGGGCTTGCAGCCAAAAGATGAGGTAATTGGTTCTCCGATGACATGTCTGGCTTCCAACCAACCTTTTGCCACACAGCATGTAAAGGTGATTTGGGCTGACATTGAGCCTGCTACCGGTATGCTTGATGTAGGGGACGTGAGGAAGAAGATCACTCCACGTACAAAGGCTATACTGGTTAATCATTTCTGCGGCTATGTTGGCTATGTGGATGAGGTTTTGGCACTTGCAAAAGAATATGGCCTGTATGTAATAGAAGATGCCATAGAGGGGTTTGGGGCTGAATACAAAGGAAAAAAAGTGGGAAATCTTAGTGCAGATGTAACTGTCTATTCATTCCAGACTGTCAGATTGCCCAATACCATTGATGGTGGAGCTGTGTCATTCAAGGATAAGGCTCTTTATGATAAGGCTGTGCTTGTTCGTGATTATGGTATTGACCGTCCTCGATTCCGAGATGATATGAAGGAAATAAGCCCGTTGTGTGATATAGCATTGCCTGGTTATGGAGCCACACCCTCTGAAATCAATTCCTACGTGGGTTGTATACAAATGGAAGTAATTGATGAATTACTTGAAAAGCAGCAACAACAGGCAAGAAAATGGGATGTGCTATTAGATGAGAAAGAGGTAAAGCCAGTTTCCGTTGTAGCTGGAACCAAGCCCAATTATTGGGTATATGGAGTGTTGGCTGAAAATAAACGTGTTTTTATGGAAGAGTGGAGATTGAAGGGCTATTACGTATCTGGTGTTCACCTTCCTAACACATATTACTCAGTTTTCGGTAAGCAGCCGGAGCTGAGAGGAGTACTGGAGTTTTACAGTAAATATGTAGCACTGCCTTGTGGGTGGTGGTTGGAGTAGGAGATAGATAATGGTGTAGAACATTAAAAATATCGGCTTGATATGCGGAACCTGAATATTGATAGCTTGAAGTTTTACCTATTTATAGGAGTCTTTTTATTTCATCATGCAGGGCTGTTTTGCCCCATAGAATGGGGGTAACTATCTATTTGTCAATCACCTCCTTTTTTTTACAAGGAAGCTAATTGAAGAAAAGAAAGATAATATTAACGTAAAAGCACTTGCGATAAAGCGTTGGAAAAGGCTCTCTCCGTTTTATCTTACAGTAGTAATATTGCTGACCATTTATTACTGGGTTTTAAACCAAAATGTTCCAGGAGATTTTTGGAGTTATTTTGTATATGCTCAGAACTTCTATTGGGCAATAAAAGGTGATGTTGGGACAAGAGTGCCTGCAAGTTACCATTTTGGGTATCTAATATTAGATTTTTATTTATTCATAGTTTGGACAAGAGTGATTGAATATACTAAGAATGATAGGTTATTGAGGATTTTCTGGTGTATGCTCGTGTTCAGTATTGTGTATCGGTGTGTTATACCGCAAATAACAGGTAATGCAATATTAGCATATACGATGCCTTGGGGAATGTTTGATGCGTTTTCAGTTGGAGGAATTCTTGCAATAAGAACTAAGGAAAAGAAACCGTTGTTGAAGACAGGACATATATCTGCTATTGTTGCTGTTTTACTGTTTATAATTTGTGTGGTTTCTATGATGAGGGCAAACAATGTCGGGGGGTAAGGGCTATAACCATGTTCTCTACGTCAAACAATTATGGTGAAAGCCTATTACGATGCAAATCTTTACCGTGATGACATTGTTGTCATGTTCATTGATTCGCTATTGCCTGTCAATTAAGAAAAACTGTATTTTTACAAATAATAAAATCGCAAACCTTGGTGGATTGTCATATGAGTTACATGTCTTACATTTCCCTATCTTGTTTTTTGTTGCTCAAGTCGTTGAGAATAAATGGATTGTTGGAATAGCAGCATTCTTGATAACTATTGGATTATCAAAACTCTGGAAGTTAATATATAAATGAGTATGGATAAAAAAGTAAGTATAGTTGTTCCATTGTACAATATGGAAGACTTGGTAGGTAAGTGCTTGGACAGTCTTGTAAAACAGACATACAAGAACTTGGAAATTGTTGTTGTTGATGATGGGTCATCGGACAACAGCGGTAAGATAGCTGATGAGTATGCTGCAAAATATCCGCAGATTGCAGTTCTGCATCACGAGGTTAATAAAGGAATTGCCTGTGGAATTATCAATGGAGTGAAAAAAGCTATAGGAGAATATGTGACACTTGTGGATAGCGATAACTATATCTCAGAGTTGATGATTGAACGGTTGGTCGAGCTCAAAGAATCCTATCGAGCTGATATAGCCCAGGGAGAGGCCTTGTGCTATATTGATGAGAGCGAGATAGAAAACAGACTAAAGGTAGAACCAGCAGTCATTGTGCTAGACTCGGAGCTGAATATAAGGGAAGATTTCTTGATGAAGAGGCATATAACAAATAATCTTTCAGTAAAGTTATTCAATAAATCATGGTTTGATGAAGTTGATATACCTGAAGGACGTCAGGTTGTAGATACGTTGACAATGCTGCAGATGGTGGGAAAGTGTAAGAGATATGTATGCACTACGGAACCTCTTTACTACGCATATATGGCCCCTAATAGTATTTCGCGTGCAGAAGTTACTGAGAGGAGAATATCTGATACAATTTATGCTAATGATTTTTATATATCGTATATAAGTAAGAATTGGCCTATTTTCTCTGACTACCAGCGTTTCGAACTGCCAGTACAGCCTTGTGGGCATACTCTAACGTGAAGAGGAGTGGAAAAATTAAAGAACTGAAGAAGAAAGAGCTATTGAAGAAATTTAGGGATGATTTTGTGCAAAATTTCAAATATGCCAAGGAGACATCTTATTTTGAAATGATGCCTAAAATGCAGCGGACGATATGGGGCGTTTTCTATCATGTGCCTGCGTTTTATAACTTGATTTTGTCACTCCGTAGTTGAGTTGCATGAGTCTGAATTAAAAAGGAAACTCTATCGCAATCAAGTAAATAAGTTAAATTAAATGGAGGAGCAACAAGTATCAAGAAGAAAAGTTTTTTCTGGGCTGTTCTGGGTGTATTTGGAGACAATATGCGCTCAGGCAGTGACTTTTGTTGTCACCATCATCCTGGCAAGACTCCTTTCGCCAGCTGACTATGGAATTATCGCATTGGTGATGGTATTTGTCAATGTCGCCAACGTATTTGTAACATCCAGTTTTAGTTTCGCCCTCATACAAAAGAACGATGCAGACGATCTTGATTATCAAACTATGTTTTGGTTCAATATCGTGGTATCATTTCTTTTGTTTGCTGTGCTATTTGTTATTGCTCCTACAGTCGCCAATTATTATGATATTCCCTTGCTTTCACCTGTACTTAAGGTGCTGGCCTTGAAGATACCGCTGTCTGCTTACAATAGCATACAGTTGGCTAAGGTGTCGCATGATCTTAATTTTAAAAAGTCGTTCATGTCCACCTTCGGTAGCACAATATTGTCTGGGGCTATTGGAATTGTGATGGCCTATACAGGTTATGGCATTTGGGCATTGGTAGTACAGGTTATTTCCAACATCCTGTTTAATACAGTGTTTCTGATGACTATCGTGAAATGGTTGCCCAAATTGCAATTCTCATTTATTCGGCTTTTACCATTGATAAATTATGGATGGAAGCTTCTCGCAACGGGGCTTATGTTTACCGGCTATTCGGAGCTTTGTAAATTGATAATAGGAAAGAGATACAGTGCTGACGATTTAGGTTATTATGACAAGGGAACACAATTTCCACATTTTATAGCATCCAATGTTGACAGCACAATAAACCGGGTTCTTTTCCCTGCATTATCGAACCAGCAGGATGATCGCATAAGGCTAAAGGAGATTACAAGACGTTCAGCAAAGACGAGTGCATATATTATGACTCCGATTCTGTTTGGTCTGGCCATTACTGCGCCCACCATTGTACATTTGCTGCTGACTGATAAATGGTTGCCATGTGTACCTTTTATACAGATAATGTGTTTTTCCTGGTGGTTACAGCCCACGCAAAGTTGTTCCGTTCAAGGAATCAAGGCAATAGGTCGCTCGGATATCTATCTGAAAGTGGAGATAATAGCGAAGATATGTGGATTGATACTTCTGTTTTCTTCGATCGTATTGTTCGATACTACAATTGCCATAGCAGTTAGTATGTTGATGACACAGATAATAGCCGTGATTCTATATGGTTTCTATTCGCAGAACTTGATAGGATATAAAATGAAGGCTCAATTGAGTGATTTATTATCCTGCGGCATGATAGGGCTAATAATGGTTGTAGCGGTTTTAATCGTGGGGAAAATAGAATTGAATAATATTTTGGTTCTTCTGATGCAAATTTTTACAGGAGCCATATGTTACATTGCTTTTTCTTGGCTTTTTAAAATCGAGGCGTTCAATTATTTGTATGTTATTGCAAAGAAACATAAGTATTCCATCAAGAGATAATATACGCAGATTATATGTAACCCAATGAATACAAGAATAATTATAGAGAATAGTAAGAGTTATGCAAAAATTGGTTTAGTTACTTTTCATGACTTTAATTATGGATCAGCTCTTCAATGTTTTGCGACTCAAAAATATCTTGGATTAAAAGGTTTGATTGTGAAATTATTGAAAGAAAGCCTCCAAGAGTTAGAATTTTGGGCTATATCTCTACTGCATGGAGTCTTTTTTCATTATGTTTATTGAATCCGAAATCATTTAGAATAATCCTTTCAATATTTACATCGGAAAGACGGGGGGGCATTGAGAATAACAGATAAGTCAGAATCTTTGATTACAGGATTTAATGATTCTTTTTTAAATGTTGTAAATTATTCTTATTCTAAATTGAAAAGAGAAGCAAGGAAAAAGCATTTTTTATTGTTTCTTTCTGGAAGCGATCAGGTATGGAAGGCAAATCGTATCAATTTGTATAATCATTACTTTTTGCGCTTTGCACCCAAATACAAAAGGGTTTCCTGGGCTGCTAGTTTTGGAGGAGGTGTAATTGCACCTTATAATAAAAAAAGATATGCAAAATTTATTAAAGAATACTATGCGATTTCAGTAAGAGAGCCAAGTGCAGTCAAGATGGTAAAACAACTTTCTAATCGAGATGCGACTTGTCTCGCAGATCCAGTAATTCTTCATAATAAAGATATGTGGAGAGAGCTATATAAAAAAAACGCGAATACTTTAAATCAAGGGAATAAATATATATTGTATTTTTTTCTTGACCATCCTTCGGTTTTAGCTATTGACTCCACAATGCAGTTGGCACAACAGACAGGATATCGTGTTGTTAGTTTCGGTTACATGCAAAAAACATAGAGAATCATATAGATGGTGGACCATGGGAGTTTCTTTCTATGATTGATGGGGCGGAATATGTGATGACGGATTCCTTCCATGCCACAGTGTTCGCTTTACTATTTCATAAAAATTTTTATGTGTTTGATAGGCAATATGTGCATAAACAATCTCAGTCATCAAGAATAACAGATTTGTTGGCATTACTAAATTTATCCGATAGATATAATACAATTCATATTGATAATAATAATATAAATTATTTCGCTTGTAGATGAAGTTTTATCGACTTATAGACAAGAGTATGACAATTTTTGCAAACAGATTTTTAGAAATATTATATGAATACGGCAATTGTTAAAAGGGCGTTTAGATACATTTTTCGGGGAATACCACGGCCACATATTAGTATTGCGGTAAAAAATTTTACGACACGACGTCTTGAAGGAAGAAAAATTTTAATAACTGGTGGTGGCAAGGGAATAGGTTATTGGATTGCCAAAAAATGCGTATCTGAAGGAGCAAAAGTGTTGATTTGCGGAAGGCAAGAAGAAACTCTCCGCAGAGCTTGCCGGGAATTAGGCGAATCTTGTCAATATATTAAGTTTGATTGTTTCTAGTATTATTGACATACCATCTTTTTTAAATGAAGCGTTCTTAAGAATGAATGGTATAGATAGCCTTGTGAGTAATGCGGGTATATCTTTACATGAGGGCTCTTTTAAAAATGTAACGGAGAGTGGTTTTGATGCTCAGTTCAAAGTTAATTTTAAGGCACCATATTTTCTTGCTAAATATTTCGTTGAAAAAATCGAAAATGAAAAGATAGGCTCTGCTAATATTCTATTCGTTACATCGGAACGTGGAAGCTTTTGTACTTCTATACCATACGGCCTTACTAAGTCATCTTTAAAAAGCTATGTTGGTGCATTGTGTCGTTATTATTGTTTTAATGAACGTATACGAGTAAATGCAATTGCCCCAGGAGTAACCTCATCTGAAATGACAGGATATAGTGAAAACGGAGATTTTCAAACTGATGACAGCCCAAACGGCCGTATATTTCATCCGGCAGAAATGGCTAATGTTGCTTGCTTCTTACTCAGTGATGAAGCATCGTGTATTAGTGGAGAGACTATTCATTGTGATTTTGGGAGACATCAGAGTGTAATCGATTAGTATAGGAAAAACATGAACATCAAATAGGTTTTTTATGATTGATAGCATTATTTCGTGTTTAAACGCTAAAGGTGTAGTAAGATTTGTTAATACAACTACACAGATAAAAGAAAAAATATCATACCCTTCCAATATAGAATGGTATTATATTGAAGATGTTAGAAGTGCTGTTTTTAACGCATATGGAATGTCAAAGATTAGCCATTCTCCAGTTGCTATTATAGTGGAGGAGGCCTACTTACCTAATACATATACTGCACTCACGGAAGCATGGCTTCAAAGAGTGCAAGTGATTGTATTGGCACTGAATAGTATGAATTGGATAGTTCGTTCTATTTGAATAGGTGCGTTGATGCATCTATCCTAATCGATAATGTGGAAACAATTGAAGGTGTAGTATGTAATGCTATTCAACATCATGGACCTTCTCTTATAAAAATAAAGGAGGAGGTAAACGAAGAAAAAAAGATTGATTATACCAATCTATTTTCAATTATAGATTTGTGCGCGAAGGATAAAAAAGTTTTATGTTATAATCCTCAATATGGTAATAAAGACTATGAATTTATACCACCAGAGTATAAATATGGTGTTATTTCAAAATATGTAGGACAACTTATAGGAGGAAAGCAATCGGTTTTATGTATTCCAGAATACTTATTGGCATTGGATACAAATATATTTAATTTCAGGGATTTTCCTGACGGTTTCAAATTAATTGTAAAATACTCCGACGGTGTTTGTTGGGGGCGTCTTAATACTTGGATGCAGAGGAATAACATCAACACATATGTTGTAGACGGTCGTTCGTTTGAATATACGACAATGAATTTTAAGCCCAATTATGCAATCTTAGTAAAATAGAGGTTATGAAGACAAAGATAAAACAGGTACAGCAGATTGTATCATTATTAAAACAAAATAATATACGACATTTTGTCCTTTCGCCAGGGACGAGACATGTGGCCTTTGTACATATTGTTGAAATGGATCCCTTTTTAGGTGTTATTCTATCGTAGACGAGCGAAGTGCCGCATTTTTTGCTCTTGGACTCTCTGAGGCATTAGATGAACCCGTTGGTTTTGCTTGTACATCAGCTACTGCATCATGCAATTATATGCCGGCTATGAAGGAGGCTTATGAGAGAAATATTCAGTTGGTAGCATTAACTTCAGACAAGCAAAGATATCAGAGATTTCATGGTGTTAGTCAAGTAATAAACCAAGTTGATATGTTCGCACCATATTGTCGATATGCTGTAGATTTGCCCGAAGTGAATGATTCCATGGATGAATGGTTCTGCAATCGTTGTATTAATGAAGCATTGTTAGAAATGGATCATCATGGAAGAGGCCCTATTCAAATAAACTTTCTAGAGCCCAGTAGCATTGATGAACTATCCATCTTTTACGATGGTAATATGCCTGTGTGTCGAAAAATAAATAGAATTGAGGATTGGTCACAAATTAATGAGTGGAAAAATGTACTTGCAGCAAAAAAAAGAATTCTTGTTGTTTGTGGTCAGTATCAGGAGTTTACAGGGTGTTTAAGGTCAAGTATAAGAAAGTTTTATGAGAAATATAATTGTGCGGTATCATTTGATGCGTTTTCAAATGTTGCAGACAAAGACTTTATTCAAACAATGTTGTTGTCAATAACACTTAATCAGAAGGAACTGCTAAGTTTGAAACCAGATCTTATTATTACATTTGGAACAAAATATTTCTCAGACATTGTCTCACGTTTTGCGGGAATGGGAATTGAACACTGGGAAATCAATTTTGAAGGTCGTATTTTTGACACAAGCAGGTCGCTTACTAAAATATTCGAGTTTACTCCAGAGGAATTTTTTGACAAAGTTTCCTATAATATCACGACAAACGATAAGCAGTATGATAAATTGTGGAGGGCTTTGAATGAAAGCCGAGATAATTCTATAGATGAATTTACTAATTATTATGTTGCAAAAAAGGTTTTGGAATCTTTGCCCGAAGGCAGTAATGTTCATGCAAGTGTTCTGAATAGTATGAAATTCACAAATATGAGTAAGCTCCCACAAAATACTATTGCAACAGGTAACAATTGTGCAGATGGAATAGATGGAGCTCTCTCTACTTTTATTGGCCAAGCCGAAGTGCTTGATAGTCTCTCGCTGCTTGTTATAGGGGATTTGAGCTATTTGTATGATCTAAATGCAGCTATCCATGACTTTAAAAATAACACTAGAGTTTTACTCATTAATAATTTTGCGGGGGGCGAATTCCATTTTAATATTGGGAAGAAAAAAATATCCACACTTGAACAGCATATAGCGGCTGGACATCATACAAAAATACAAGATGCTATTGGTTTATCTAATTTTCAATACATAGCTGTTCATAATAAAGGCGAATTAGAAGAAAAACTTTCACTTTTTTTGCGGGAAAGTGAAAATCCAATTTTAATGGAGGTCTTTACCAACCCTGAACTCGATGGTTCTTCCTTGAAAAAACTTATTCGAAATAATATAAAAATGACACCAGAAAGGCTGATAGCTGGGTTCGTTAACAAGTTCCTAGATTGTAGGACTAAATATGCGATAAAAAAATTCTTACATAGATAAAAGTAATATAATCTTTTAGTATTATTCGATTAATGCGTGTATTAATATACGGTTTTACCGGAAACGTTTTAGGGGGAGTTGAGGTATATACCTCAATATGAGCGAATACATGTCTGATGATTGTGTGTTTGATTATATTGTTGACGGGGATGAATGTGCATATAGAGAACGGATAACGAAAAGAGGTGGAAAAATATTTTTTGTTCCTTGGGTAAGAAGACATCCTCTTGGGTATATAAACAAATTGTGGCGTATTTTTGGTGAAGAGAAGAAGTCTGGCACAAATATATTATATCATCAACTATTTACAATGTCTAACCTCATACCAGATGTTATTGCAAAACTTAGGGGATATAAGGTAATTTTACATGCTCATAATAATGGACTACAGAAAGGCGGAAGAATGTATTTGATGGCACACAATTTAGGAAAAATTCTTTCGAGATTCTGTGGTTTTGTGATGTTCACAAATTCCCAGTTGTCCTCAGATTATATGTTTGGGAAGGGTGTTAATTCGAAGCTTATATATAATGCTATTGATGTTGGGAAGTTCGCTTTTAAACAAGAACATAGAGATTGTATAAGAAAAGAATTGGACTGTCAGAGCAAGACGGTAATAGGATTTGTTGGTAGACTTGTAGACCAGAAGAATCCTTTGTTCATGCTTAAAGTCTTCGCTGAAATTCATAAACTTCGTCCGAATAGTGAGCTTTGGATAATTGGAGAAGGAATTTTGAGAGGAAAAATGGAAGTAGAAATAAACGAGCAAGGGATATGTTCATCAGTAAAATGGCTTGGACGAAGAGAGGATGTCAATAGATTGATGCAAGGAATGGATCTTTTGTTACAGCCGTCAGTATTTGAAGGCTTAGGAATAGTACTTGTTGAAGCTCAAGCAACAGGCCTTGCCGTTGTTTCCTCAGAAGTCGTTATACCAAAAGAGGCAGTGATTTCTGATAGAATAAAGCTCTTACCGCTTAGCGAAAAATCTGCATATTGGGCTGCTGAAAGTGTTAATCTTTTAGATTCGTGCTGTGAATCTTATGATAGAACCAATGCAATAGTTCCAGATTGTTACAATATACAGCATGAGGCAAAGAGACTTGAAAGCATGTTAAAAGAACTGATTAGTTAATAAGATGATTATACCTGTTAAAACCAGTAAGTGGTTCACTTATTATCTATTATTTCTCCCGTTAGTAATGATGTACAGTGTGCCTGGTACTGGAATACGGATTCCTACGCTTTTGACAGCAATTGCAATGTTGTATTCTCTCTTGCAGTTAGCCAATAGGCATATGAGAGTGCCAATTTATATGTTATTACCATTGTTCATGTACTTGACATATGTGATGTTTAAGAGTTCTTTACAACTTGCATTTCTTTGCGGCAGTGTGATAATTATTATATCGGCAATCTGTACAGGTATAGTAAATGTTTTTTTATTAAGAAAAGTACTGGAAAAGGTCGCAATTGTCGCTGCATTCTGTGTAATCTTCCAGCAAATCGTTCATATCCTGACAGGCATACATTTCCATTTTTACCTCCTTCCTTTTTTTGCAAATGATTTGTTGGAACAATACAACAATGCGATTACTACCGGAGCTGTTGAGGGAATGTATAGGCCATGTGCATTTTTCTTAGAACCTGCACAGTATTCACAATATTGTACAATCGGTCTTGGGTCTTGTTTGTTTACCCATAGACCAAAGACGAAGAATGCTCTTTTTATTTCTCTTGGTATATTTGCAAGTACTTCAGGAATGGGATTTGTTTCAGTGTTTGCTATTTGGGGGGCCTGGGCTCTTTCAAGGCAAAAAACTAAGAAAAACTTTATCAGGAGTTTACCTGTAATCCTTATCGCACTTTTTTTGGTGTTTTTTTTATTAGACAATATTAGTTTTACACATAATATTATAAACCGTTTTACTTCAACCTCAGGTGATGATTATAATGCCATTAATGGGAGGCTGTTTTGGTGGGATACATATTTTGGTGATTTTAATGTATCTGATTTTTTAACAGGTTTTGGCTTGGATAATTTACCTGATGGAGTCTATTTTACGGGTTTTATGAAACTATTATACTGTTACGGTTTGATAGGAACGACACTATTGCTACTATTCCTTGGCATGCTAATAATCAAAGCGGACATCTTTGTAAAGGTGTGTACATCTCTATACACGGGATTGCTGTTTTTTGCTGATTTGACTTATTATCATAATTTAATCTTTTACATAGGAGTATATCTTGCATTGTATATTTTTAATAAGGAAAGAGTCAATATTGCAGGAACATTGAAAGCCTGAAATGGATATAAAAAAATGGATAAAAATAATTCTTTTAATCTTCGTGCTTGGTTATGGGGTAAGATGACATCTTTATACCCCAAATATCTTAAATGGCATTTTAAGATGGATATAGGTGAGAATGCAGTAATAGCACGGACCGCAGTTCTGGATAAAAACATTAACCCCCAAGGTGTTCATATTGGTAAAAATACATGGGTGTTGAGAGATGCTATTATTCTGGCACATGATCACTGCAGAGGCAAAAATGGGAAAGGAAGGTTATTTGACACTCGGATTGGAAAGAATTGTGTGATTGGTATTCGCAGTATCATTCTGCCCGGTGTAACCGTTGGAGATCATTGCGTTGTAGCCGCAGGTGCTGTTGTAACCAAAAATGCCCCCCAACTCCATAATAGCCGGCAATCCTGCGGTAGTTATTAAGACGGGCGTTGTGATAAGTGATGGAGGGCAAATTATTGAACGCGGAGAAAAATATAAATATGTATAAGCACTTCTTTAAACGTCCATTTGATTTTATTATCAGTTTGGTCGCTCTGATTTGTCTTAGCCCCATATTGTTGGCTGTGACCATTTGGCTTCATTTTGCCAACAAAGGGGCTGGAGCATTCTTTATTCAAGCCAGACCCGGTAAGGATGCTGAGATATTCAAGGTGATCAAGTTTAAAACAATGAAGGATGAGTTTGACGAAAAAGGCGAACCGTTACCTGATGAGGTCAGGCTTACCAAAGTGGGAAAAATAGTACGCTCAACATCATTAGACGAATTGCCACAGCTGCTTAATGTGTTGAAAGGTGATATGGCATTGATAGGCCCCAGACCTCTGATGCCGGAATATCTGGAGCTTTATACGCCTGAGCAAATGCGCCGTCACGAGGTAAGACCAGGCATTACCGGATGGGCACAGATACACGGGCGTAATGAGTTGCCTTTTACCGAGCGCTTCGAGTATGACGTGTATTATGTGGATCATCTGACCTTTGGCTTAGACCTGAAAATATTCTTTATGACCATTGTCAAAATTTTCAAAAGAGAAGGAATATCCCAGAAAGGTCAGGCTACAGTAGAGACATTTGATGGAACAAACTAATATGGAATAACATAATGAAACATTTGGTAATAATAGGCGGCGGAGGAATGGGTAAGGATATTTACCATTCAGCCAAGCATTCCATTGGTTATGGAACAGAGTATGACATAAAAGGATTCATAGATGACAATCTGAATTCCTTGGATGGTTGTGAGGGGTATCCGCCAGTCTTAGATACAATAAAGAACTATCAGCCTTCAGAAGATGATGTATTTACCTGCTCTATCGGTAATGTGAAAACAAAGAGAACGCTCTGCGAAATGATAAAAGACAGGGGGGGGGAAGTTCATTACCTTGCTACATGAGACAGCCCAATTGGGAGAAAATGTGAAACTTGGTGATGGGTGTATCATCGATAGTCACGCCCACATAGGATCAGATACGATTATAGGCGAGAATTGTTTGGTGCAGACGTTTGCTGGAATTGGTCACGACTGTAGGGTTGGTGATTATTGCCGCATTGATGTCAGGGCATTTCTTGTTGGAGGCGTACGAATAGAAGAAAATGTAACTATACATACCAATGCCATATTGAACCACCATGTAGTAGTGGAGAAAGATGCAGTGGTAGCTGCATTAAGCTTTGTGGTTAGAAAGGTCAAGGCTGGAACTACCGTTTTCGGTAATCCAGCCAAACTGTTGAAATATTAAATAAAACAAGTAATAATAATTGAATTATTGAAAATTATGGAATTAAACGAATTTATTGAGAATTTTGCAGAGCAGTTTGACGACACTGATGCCAGCGAGATTAAGGCAGACACCGTTTTTAAGGAACTGGACGAGTGGTCATCGCTTGTGGCTCTGAGCGTGATAGCTATGGTGGACGAGGAATATGATATTACCATCAAGGGTGATGAAATCTGGAATTCCAATACCGTTGAGGACTTGTTCAACGCTATAAAAGCCAAAGCATAAACAATATGTATAATCCATATTCTCTAACAGGGAAGACCATTCTGGTGACCGGTGCTTCGTCCGGCATAGGCCGTGCAACGGCTATCGAATGTGCTAAGCTTGGAGCAAAGGTTGTCATTACAGCCCGTAATGAGGATAGGCTGAAAGAAACGCTTGATACGCTGGAGGGTGAAGGACATCAGATGATTTGTTTCGACTTGTCTGAAACGGAGAAACTGAATGACTTTGTTGCAAGCCTTCCTCCAGTACAAGGCTTTGTGAGCAATGCTGGAACTACAATAATAGCTCCTATTAAATTTATTAAGGAAGATAGTCTCGAAGGATTGCTACAAGTAAATACGGTTTCCCCTATTCTACTTTTGCAAAGACTACTTAAGAAAAGAATATTAGGCAAGGGCTCTTCTGTTGTATTCACAAGCAGCATGGCTGCACTTGGAAAAGGCACACCCGGTAATACGATGTACAGTGCATCTAAAGGTGCCATTAGTGCTTTCATCCAGAATGCTGCACTGGAATTGAGTGCCAGAGAATCAGGGTAAATGCAGTGTGTCCGGGCACTGTTGACACTCCCCTTATTCATAGTGGTGGCATTACTGATGAACAGTTGAGTGAAGATGCAAAAAAATATCCTCTCGGCTATGGACAGCCTGAAGACATTGCATTGGGAATAGCATACCTCCTTTCAGATGCAGCCAAGTGGGTTACGGGAACAAATGTAATTATTGACGGAGGGTTATCCGTCAGTTGTTGAAACAAGGATTACTATTATGGCAAAATAAAAATAAACAACAGTAAGAATCAAGGGACATCGCGAAGCCTGTGCAC
>ENA-OQJX01000392-OQJX01000392.1-human-gut-metagenome-genome-assembly--contig:-NODE-392-length-24688-cov-5.141159_pt1 | contig 24688 bp, 27 predicted proteins | sample MGYA00242615_ERZ504782 | MGnify/ENA primary metagenome ERZ504782 (study PRJEB26092, sample SAMD00036354) | human gut metagenome | host: Homo sapiens | study: EMG produced TPA metagenomics assembly of... | reverse complement strand
TCGTTCATAAGATTATGTATTATTGATTTATTTTTAATTTTAATTCTCAACTTTTAATTTCCATTGCTTTTGTCAAGTAGACTTCCGTCAGTTTCACCTCTATCTGCGCATCTATCAGGCTGGAACGAGCCGATACCCAAGCTGTCTGCGCCTGCATCAAGTTAAGAGCTGGGATGACGCCTTCCTCAAATCCGAGGTTGGCATGACGAAGATTCTCTTCCGCATTCTCCATATTACGGGTGGAGGCAATCAGTTTCTTGTTCGCTTCATTGACCTTGTAGACGGATTGGTTGACCTGCAATTCCACCTTCTCGCGGGCATCCTGCAACTCCAACGACTTGATGCGTGTCTCGGCACGAGCCGAATTGCGCTTATAACTTCCCTCCCACCAGCCGGAAAGCGGAACTTTCACCATTACACCGACATTGAACATCCCGGCAAATTCATTTTTGAAGCCATTCATGGAATTAGGGTTCGTGACTAAATAATTCGCCATAAATGCCACATTCGGCAACATATCCGACAAAACGATCCGTTCCTTCCGCTTATAAATCTTAGTCGCCAAGTCAAGGCTTTTCAACTCGTTACGATTCATAAAGGCTTCGTTTACATCGGCAGCCGTAATGGAGGGTTCCGTCGGGAAATCCTCAATATCTTCATCAACCAAAACAAGTGGTTCCTCCAATGGCAACCCACATATCTGTGCTAATAACATACGGGAAAGGGCCAGACCATTATCTACTTTCGTCTGTGCCATCTCGGCCTCGTTCAGTTTGACTTTGACAGAGAGCCCGTCAGCTTCGGTCGCTACTCCCTCGTTGATCATCGCCGTTATATCATGATCGGTCTTGCGAAGTAAATCGACATAGGCATCGGCCAACTTCTTCTTATTTACCAAAGAAATCACCTGCCAATAGGTTTCATCGGTTTTATAGATGACCTCCTGCAATTGCTGGTCATTCATCGACTCGGCCAATTGTTTGGCGTACTTGGTAATCTGATTGTAATTGATAATCTTGCCCCCCATAAACACAGGTTGCACAAGTGAAACGCTTCCCACCCAGATATTCTGAATGTCGAGGTGTTGCAAGTCGTCCACCCCTTCCATCAACTTTCCAAACACCGGCAATTGGGCGATCGGTCCGAGAGCCCCTCCGATAGAAGCGCCGAGTGCTCCCATATCCAACAGATTGATATCTTTTTGGTTCCACATATACGCGCCAGTCGCCGAAAGTTGAGGAAAATATTTGGTGAAAGCGGCGTTTTTCTCATAGCCGGCCATTTTAATCTTTTCCCCCGAGATCTTCAACTCTTTGTTGTTCTGAATAGCCAATTCACGACATTCCTCCAGCGTCAATGTACGCCCGGCACTTGTATAGCCCGACGAAACCAGTAATGCGACTAATACGACAAATCTCTTCATCTTTATCTTGTTTTATTCGGATTCTTTCCTAAATAGTGCAAAAGTACTGGTTCGCTTTAAATATACAATTGAACTAATTCAATAATTGCTTTCTTATATATCCGAGGAGATATAATTTCACCTTTCTCCAAACAGTGAAAATAAATTTTCCACCGCATGAAAATTTATTTTCCCGCTATAGAAAATTTATTTTCATGCGATGGAAACTACTTTTTCATTGCCTATTTTAAGTGAATGAAAGAACTTTCCGCTTCAACTTGCAATACCAAGCATTGCTGATTCCCATATAATGGGCGATGTACTTATCAGGAACTCGATTGATCATCCAAGCATAGTTCGTGTAGAGGAACTGAATGAACTCTTCCGCCGTAGAGGAGAGGCGGACGGCCAACAAGACATCCAATTTATAGATGATCGTCAGCATGATATTTTGATAATAGGAAGCGAACAAGGGGTAACGGAACGAAAGGCCCTCGATATGGTCGCGGGAGAAACAGAGCAACTCGCCGGCTTCAAGTGCCTTGATCTCGAATTCGGAAGGCTGCTTGGTAAAATAACCGATGGCGGAAAGGAACGGAAACATATTATCGGCCGCAAAACCGGTGACACATTCAGTGCCGTTCTCGTTTACATATAGATTGATAAAAAGGCCTTTATTGATGAAATAAGCGTCCTGGCACAACTCGCCTGTACGCAACAGATAATCTCCTTTTTTCACAGAGATTACTTTTGCGTTTTTTTCCAGTTCGCCGAGAAAAGCTTCATCACGAGCGAGAGCTTCCGGAAGGTCGGCAAGTAGTCGCGCGAAATGGACATCCGTTTCCATTGCTATTTTTCGAGTGTGAAACTTTTACGGCCGATCAGGTTACCATCAGCAAATATATCGACGATATGTGCCTGGAGAAAGGAACTCTTCGATATTCCAGTACATCGTAACCGGCAATTCCTCACCGTCATATTCAACCAGCTTCTTCATAGAGTAATTGATTTCTTTTCCTTCGAAGGTAAAAACATCGGCACGGCTCTTCAACAGGATATCGTCGTCCGGCTTCATGATGCGCACATAAATCGTCTTCTCTCCGACCGGAGCTGTAATGTTTTTGCCGATCCGGAAGTCCACGACAAATTGTTCCATTTTTTTGATCACCTTAGCCTTCTTTCCACGGCCATTGACAGGGGTTACATTGATGCCCGTCGCATCCAGCCGGCTTGCCAGAGTGACACGTTCCGTCAGTTTCTCTTTTTCCTTCTTCAAAGTGGTCGCTGTAGAGGAAGCCTGTTTGTATTTCTTTACCGCTTCGTTCTTCTCTTCTTTCAACTGTTCGTTGGCGCGGTTCAGGGAGTCGATCTGGACTACATAGTTACGCATGATCTTACGCAATGTCTGCAATTCCTTCTTCAGACGGGCAATCTCTTTCGTATTTGTCGCCTTTACGGTACGAAGTTCTTCCTGTAAGCGTTGTACCTTGGCTTGCTCGGTAGACAATAGATTCAGCAACGAGTCGTTACCTATATTAAATTTATATCCTTCATATTGGAGAGACAATTCATTAAATTCATCTTCTAATGATTCTTTATCCAGAACATAAGCTTGTTCCAGCTCCTCCATCTGCTGTTTTTGATTAAATATATAGTAGACAGCACCGGCAATAACCAACAATAATACAACTACTGCCATGATCAGCAGCGACATCTTATTTATTTCTTTTGTTTCTTTCTTTTCAGCATCCATACGGTTACGATTAAAAATGAACACGCAAAGGTAGTAAAAATGATTTAAGTTCCGAATATTTTCCCTACCTTTGCCGCATCAATTAAATAATAATTTGCATGCACGAGAAACTTATTATTCTTGATTTCGGCTCGCAAACAACTCAATTAATCGGGCGTAGAGTCCGAGAGTTGAATATGTATTGCGAGATTGTCCCCTACAACAAATTCCCCCATGATGCTACAGATGTAAAAGGTGTTATCCTTTCCGGAAGTCCCTATTCTGTATATGACGCCAATGCGTTCAAAGCTGACTTAAGTGAAATACGCGGCAAATATCCCGTATTGGGAATCTGTTACGGAGCCCAATTCCTGGCTTATACATCCGGCGGAAATGTCGAACCGGCCAACTCCCGCGAATACGGACGTGCCAACCTGTCGTATATCGCGGGTACGGACGAATTACTGAAAGGTATCAATGTAGGTTCGCAAATCTGGATGTCCCACGGAGACACCATCACGGTCCTCCCCGAAAACTTCAAAGTAATCGCCAGTACGGACGATGTAAAAGCAGCTGCCTATCACGTGGAAGGCGAACAAACTTGGGGCGTACAATTCCACCCGGAAGTGTTCCACTCGACCGATGGTACTAAACTATTAGACAACTTCCTGAATATTTGCGGATGTGCTAAAGACTGGACGCCGGCATCCTTTATCGAATCGACTGTCGCCGAACTGAAAGAACAGTTAGGAGACGACAAAGTAATCTTAGCGCTTTCCGGCGGTGTGGATTCTTCGGTTACAGCCGTTTTACTACACAAGGCTATCGGCAAGAACCTGACTTGCATTTTCGTCGATCACGGCTTGTTGCGTAAGAATGAATTTGAAAACGTGTTGAAAGATTACGAACACCTGGGACTGAACGTGATCGGAGTCGACGCCAAAGAGAAATTCTATAAGGAACTGGCAGGTGTCAGCGAACCTGAAAAGAAACGTAAGATCATCGGTAAAGGCTTTATCGATGTGTTTGACGAAGAGGCCCACAAGTTGAAAGATATAAAATGGTTAGGCCAGGGTACTATTTATCCGGACGTAATCGAGTCGCTATCCATTACCGGGACCGTTATCAAGAGCCATCATAATGTAGCGGTCTGCCTGCCAAAATGAACCTGAAACTGGTCGAACCGCTACGCCTTCTGTTCAAAGACGAAGTACGTCGTGTCGGTATGGAGTTAGGTATGCAACCACATCTGATCAAACGTCATCCGTTCCCCGGTCCCGGTTTAGGTATTCGTATCTTAGGTGATATCACCCCTGAAAAAGTACGAATCTTGCAAGAGGCTGACGATATCTATATGTCACTGATGCGCGAATGGGCTTGTACGACAAGATCTGGCAGGCCGGAGTAATCCTCCTTCCGATCCAGTCTGTAGGTGTCATGGGTGACGAACGGACCTATGAAAATACAATTGCCTTGCGTGCCGTAACCTCGACGGATGCCATGACGGCCGACTGGGCACAACTCCCATACGAATTTCTTGCGAAAGTTTCCAACGAAATCATTAACAAGGTCAAAGGCGTAAACCGCGTTGTTTACGACATCAGTTCGAAACCGCCTGCAACGATCGAGTGGGAATAATCGTCCTAATATCTGCATTCAAAGTATAACAAAATTGTAAAATCAATAAAAAATAAAAGTCGTATGAAACAAGATATGATTGTTATTCTGGATTTAGGCAGTCATGAAAATACTGTGCTGGCACGGGCAATCCGCGCATTGGGTGTCTATAGCGAAATCTATCCGCACGACATTACGGTTGAAGAACTCAAAGCACTTCCGAATGTAAAAGGTATCATCATCAACGGTGGTCCTAACAATGTGATCGACGGTGTCGCCATCGATGTGAATCCGGCAATCTATTCGGTTGGAATCCCTGTTATGGCCGCCGGTCACGACAAGGCTCTCTGCGAAGTTAAATTAGGCGAATTTGCCGATGATATGGAAGCGATCAAAGAAGCGGTAAAGCCATTTGTATTCGATACTTGTAAAGCCGAAGCGAACTGGAACATGACAAATTTCGTCAATGACCAGATCGAACTGGTAAGACGCCAGGTTGGCGACAGAAAAGTATTGTTGGCTCTTTCTGGCGGAGTCGACAGTTCCGTTGTTGCCGCATTGCTTCTGAAAGCTATCGGCGACAAGTTGGTTTGCGTACACGTCAATCATGGTTTGATGCGCAAAGGTGAATCGGAAGATGTTGTTGAAGTTTTCAAAAACCAGTTGAATGCAAACCTGATTTATAAAGACGTTACGGACCGTTTCTTAGATAAGTTGGCTGGTGTTGCCGATCCGGAAGAAAAACGAAAAATCATTGGTGGCGAATTTATCCGGGTCTTTGAAGAAGAGGCTCGCAAACTGGACGGCATCGACTTCTTAGCACAAGGCACTATCTATCCCGATATTGTGGAAAGCGGTACAAAGACAGCCAAGATGGTAAAATCACACCACAACGTAGGCGGTCTGCCCGAAGATTTGAAATTCGAATTGGTCGAACCATTGCGCCAATTGTTCAAGGACGAAGTTCGCGCTTGCGGTCTCGAATTGGGTTTGCCCTACGAAATGGTCTTCCGCCAGCCGTTCCCTGGCCCTGGTTTAGGAGTACGTTGCTTAGGTGCTATCACACGTGACAGACTGGAAGCGGTTCGCGAAGCGGATGCCATCCTGCGTGAAGAATTCCAGAAAGCCGGATTAGACAAGAAAGTTTGGCAATATTTCACCGTTGTGCCTGATTTCAAATCCGTAGGTGTACGCGACAATGCCCGTTCTTTCGACTGGCCTGTTATCATACGTGCCGTCAATACGGTAGATGCCATGACGCTACTATCGAGCCCGTCGATTGGCCTATTTTGATGAAGATCACGGACCGTATCCTGAAAGAAGTCAAAAACGTCAACCGCGTTTGCTACGATATGTCTCCGAAGCCCAATGCGACAATCGAATGGGAATAAGATAAAAAGGAAACATTACAAAAAGTATTATCCGTCTATTCGCTTGATCACCCGGCAAGGGTTTCCGACAGCAAGTGAATAGGCGGGTATATTTTTTGTTACTACGCTACCGGCTCCGATCACCACGTTATTACCTATTGTAACACCAGGAAGGATGATCGCTCCGGCACCGATCCAGACATTATTTCCGATCGTGATCGGGTAAGCATACTCCAAGCCCTTGTTGCGATCGGATGCGTCCAATGGATGTCCTGCCGTATAAATGCCGACATTGGGGGCGATAAAAGCATTATCTCCTATACGCACCTTTGCTCCGTCCAATATAACCAGATTGACATTCGCATAAAAGTTCTCTCCTACTTCTATGTTATACCCGTAGTCACAAGTAAAAGGAGGCTCGACGATCAGGTTCTCCCCAGTCTTTCCCAAAAGCTTTTTCAGAAGTTCCGTCCGCCCGATCTGCTCGGAAGGACGTAAATGATTATAATCATAAAGCAGCTCTTTTGCACGCTCACGATCCGCCAATATTTCAGGATCATAATTAGCATCGTACAACAGGCCGAGACGGCATTTTTCTTTTTCGGTCATTGTTTATTATTACTGATTCAACACATGTATCGTATGGCAAGCGACCAATGCCGCCGTTTCCGTACGCAAACGACTTTCGCCTAATGAAATGGGTTCAAATCCACATTTTAAGGCAAGCGCTATTTCTTCGGGACTGAAATCGCCTTCTGGACCGATCAGGACAAGTGCGTTTTCTCCCGGATGATACGTTTGTTTCAAAAGAGGTTTTACCCCTTCCTCGCAATGGGCAATAAACTTACGACCGGCAAAAGGCAGACTAACGAACGTGCGGAAATCGGTCATTCCGTTTAGTTCCGGCAAAGTCGCTTTCTGTGATTGCTTCATTGCACTGACCAAAATCTTTTCCAAGCGGGCAGGCTTAATTTCCTTCCGTTCGGAAAAACGACAGTTCAAACAAGTAATGGCATTGATACCGATCTCGGTCGCTTTCTCCGCAAACCACTCCATACGGTCCATATTCTTGGTCGGAGCCACTGCTATATGAAGATTGAAGTTCCATAAAGCAGGCTGTTCCCACTGTTCCAGAATATTCACTTCGCAATGCTTAGGATGGGCACGGCTGATTGCCGCTTTAAAAAAAGAACCTTTACCATCCGTCAACAAAATCTCGTCACCTTCAGTCAGCCTGAGTACACGAATACAATGCCCGGCCTCTTCTTCCGGAAGCTCTGGGTTCACAGCTATCTCCGGCGTATAAAATATCTGCACTTGAATAAATTAAAAGTTAAAAATTAAAAGATTTCCCCATTGTCAATTGACAATTAACATCATTCCTATTATCGTAGCCGAAAGTACCGATACCAACGCACCGGCAATCATAGCCGGAAAGCCGAAACGGGTGATCAGTTCCCTCTTTTCGGGAGCCAACACGCCCATCCCTCCCAGCAAAATACCGATAGACGAGATATTTGCAAAACCACATAAGATATAGGTAGACATTAAAATAGATTTCTGATACAGAAACAAACCGGCATCTTTCCATTCCTGTAACTGGAAATAAGCGACAAACTCGTTTAAAATGGTTTTTTGTCCCAACAAAGAACCGACCAGCATCACATCCTGATAAGGAACTCCGATCAGCCACATAAAAGGAGATAAGATCACTCCCAATATAAACTGGAATGTCAGTCCTTGAGCCTTCCCGCCTGTAATGGATACGATCCAGTCATTCAGTCCGGTATAGCGTCCGATCACACCCTCCAAAATATAATTGGCAAGTGCGACCATTGCTATGAATACAAGCAACATCGCTGCGATATTCACCATCAAACGTACCCCCGTCGACGTACCGGCAGCCAACGCATCCAATACAGTGGAATGCTGTCCGACCTTCTCCATCTTCACCAAGCGGTCGTCGACCTTTTCTGTTTGCGGACAAAGAATTTTAGCCAGAACAATAGAACCCGGAGCAGCCATCAGCGAGGCCGAAAGCAAATGTTTCGCAAACAAAACCCTCGACACAGGATCACCTCCCGCCAACATACCGATATAAGTTCCCATCACCGTTCCGGCTATCGTCCCCATCCCGGAAACCATAACCAGAAATATTTCCGACCGGTTCATCGCCGGTAGATAATTCTTGATCAAAACAGGTGACTCCGTCATTCCCAAAAACACATTGCCGGATGTGACCAATCCTTCGGCTCCGGAAATATTCATGAAACGCCGTAGCAGCCAAGAAAAAACTCCTACTACGCGCTGGATAATCCCCCAATAATAAAATAAGGAAACCAAGGCCGAGAAAAAAATCACCACCGGAAGTGAGTTCAACAAAAAGATAAACCCTTCACTTTTAGTTACCAACGGCCCTAAAAGAAAAGCGACCCCAGACTGAGTAAAATCCATCAACTTAATAAAAGCCTTGCCCACCCATTCCAGAGCAATTCCGACTACAGGGACATACAATACGGCAAGAGCAAAGACAAACTGCATAAACAATCCGCCCCCCACCAATTTCCAATCGACCCGTTTCCGATCGTAACTCATCAGGTAAGCAACCCCCAACACCGTAGCAATCCCTACTATACCACGTAAAAAAGACTCAAGACTAAAACCAAGTTGTTGTTCTATCATCTGGACCTGCCCTCCTCTTCACGACGCCGGATTTCATCCTTGTACATCTTTGCATACTCGTAGTTCTCATCGGCGACCGCATCGTCCAAACGGTCCGACAATTCATCGGCATCCAAAAGAGAAAGCCATTTTTTCAGCTTTGTTTCATCGTGTATTTCCTCCGGTTCCAGAGCCAATATAGAATCATCATCATCCTGTCTTTCTCTTCTGTGGCATCTTCAAGCACGACTCCACATTCGCGGACAATCTCAGGTGTCGTATAGATATCGCATTTCACACGCAAAGCGATAGCGATAGCATCGGAAGTACGTGAATCCAAGCGGATCTGTTTTATACCATCCTCAAAAAGCAGTTCGGAATAAAACACACCATCTTCAAACTTATAGATGAAAACCTCACACAAACGAACACCGAACGCCTGTGCAAAGGTAGCAAACAAATCATGCGTCAAAGGGCGAGGAGGCGTGATGCGTTCCAAAGCGATCGCAATCGACTGGGCTTCCGACGTCCCGACAATAATAGGTATGCGGCGAGCCCCATCCTCTTCTGCCAGAATCAAGGCATAAGCACCTGACTGTATCTGGCTGTTCGTTAAACCTTGCACCCGTAGTTTTATTCTTGTATCCACACTATTTAGTTTTTTAGTCAATACACAAAAGTAATATTATTTCGGAATCTTAAAAACTTTCGAAAGAAAAGAAAAGTACAAAGGGCCTAAAAAAAGAAAAGGTTGTCATCACGACAACCAATCTTCATTGCTAACCTTAAATCTAATACCATGAAAAACACAGTGCAAATATATAGGTTTTATGTTATTCAGCATAGTTTTACGGCAGAATATTTAAGTTTTTAGCATTATTTTAACCTGCAAATCACCCGTTTAAAGGTGATTAACAGTTCATTGCTGATTCTTTGTGTATTCATCCGCTTTTTCTTTCATCCTTTCGACACGTTTTTGTGTTTCGGGATGGCTCGAAAACAACTGGCGGAACTTGGATGATTTAGGAGCTTCCGCACTTAGTTCCAAGAGTTTATTAAGCGAATTATACATGCTATAAGGATCGATGCCGTTCGCGATACTGAACTCAAAGCCATAATCGTCCGCCGCATTCTCCTGCTTTTGCGAATACTGTGCACCGGCAAGCGTTTCTGCCAAGCTTCCCAATTGCGAATCAGTCAGCTTGGCTACCGTATTGTTGGCAGCCCCGACGGCATTCTTGGCAGCCGAAGTCAGATAAGCCTGCTTCATGGCGTCTTTCGAATCCGTATGTAAAACATGGCCGATCTCATGACCGATAACGGCCAACACTTCATTATCATCCATAATCTTCATCAAGCCTCCACAAACACGCACACTGCCATCTCCACAAGCAAACGCATTCACGTCAATCACATTATACACCTTAAAATTCAAATCAAGACCTTCGACCTTGATATCTTTCGTCAGATTTGCCAAACGCTGCCCCATCTCCGTTTCCGGTCCGGCAACCTCATTATGCGTATCCATCCACTGGATATACTCGCGAGCCATAGCAGCCACGTCCTCGTCCGACAAAGTCACCGCTTTTGCCGCGTCAGATGCGGCATTCACCAACTTTTTAGTATTGATGGATTTACCACCGATCTTAAACTGAGCCGAAGCATTCAGGCTGACTCCGGCTACTAAAGCCATTGATAATAAAATAGTCCTTACTTTCATATCGTTTGTTATTGTTTTAAATAATTCTCGACCTGATTGAATGTCACATCCTTCAATACAACTTTCTTATCCTTGTCCAGCAGATAAAGAGTCGGTATTGCTTTCAGATCATAAATCTCATCATTTTTCAGACTTACCGCACTGTCATAAGAATTGATCCAGCTTGCAGGCATATAAGAAATATGGTTTTTCCAGGCCTCCAGATCCTCATCCGGATAAACAGCCAGGATTTTAAGCTTGTTGTTCCTGATCCACTCCGTCACAAGCGGAGAAGCAGTAAGCTGGTCCGTAATCTCCTTACAGGCATGGCAATCCGGATTATAGAAAAACAAGAGCAGATAATCGGCTTTCGTGTGGTACAAAGTCCCTTTCTTGCCGTCCGCCAGCGTGTACGTGAAATCCGTTGCCGGTTCTCCCACCCTGTTTTTAAGAGCCAATTCGAGCAAATGAGCCGGACGTATTTTACTTACCTCATCCAAAACCGGAGCTTCCAATACAGCTTCCAGCACATAGATATACAAAGACTCATCCTCATGGGAGAATTCGGATCATAGAGATACTTTTCATACAGACCGGAAAAATAGACAAACATCGCACTGTCGACCGACGCTTTGTTCATCATCTCCTTGATAGAAGAAGAGGCCACTTTTGCCGGAACATATTTCATCATATCGATATAATTGGAAGTCGCCTGCTCCGTAATCTCCGGGAGATGGATCAGAGCAGTATCCGTAAAATCGAACTTATCCCAATAATGTTTTACCAAATAAGCGGCACGTTCTTCCGGTTCCGTAATGACACTGGGGACAGAAACCATTTGAAAAGAACGTTCTTTCGTGTTTCCAGCTTCCGTTTTCTTCGTCTGCTGGCCGTTGCAGGCGCTAAAGATTAATGTAAAAGATAATAGGAAAAGTATTTTTATCCTCATAGTATCTTGTTTTTATTCCTGCAAAGATATGATTTATTAGCAATTAAAAAACTGGAGAAACAAATAATTAACGGTCTTATTCATAAAAGTAAGAGGTTATCCGAAAACCGGTGGGCTCATTCAGAAAAAATACCGGTGTTCTATGGATAACCTCTTACAGGCTACAGGTTAAAATTCGAGGTACCTTATATCTTTTTTATCTTATCGATAAATCAAAACAAATTATAGTTCGTCCGCAAGACTTTAAATTCCGTCCGGCGGTTTATCTGGTCTGCAATCTCCTGCTGCTCAGACGTCAGTTTATCAATAAATTCTTCGGTCAGGACATCTCCTTCATTCAAGAAATCATAATTCTTGGCCATCTTCTTATTGATTGTTTTAGGAACGCTTTCGCCATATCCTTTCGCCTCAAGCCGGTCTTGGGCGATCCCCCCGGCAATCAGATAATCGACGACCGACTGTGCACGCCGCTGCGCCAACCGCTCGTTATACTGCTCCGAACCTTTCCGGTCGGTATGCGCTCCTAACTCGATTGTCACGTTCGGATTGTCGTTCAGCATCTTGATCATTTCATCCAACGCCTTCTTTGATTCCGGACGCAACGTCGCCTTATCGAAATCATAGAAAATATTTTCGATCACAACAGGTTTGCTGATCGGGGAAAGGAAAAAGTCCACGATATATGTTTCGTTCTTCTCCTCCGGCCCTGTTTTCAGTTCGAAATTCTGGTTCAGATAACCACGTGCGCTTGCCATCATCACATAGCGGATATCACGTTCCAGTTCAACCTTGTACTTACCGTCTTTCTTTGCCAACACTTTTTCGTTCAGTCCGTCCCTGCCGACAATACGAACCGTAGCATCTTCTATCGGATTCTCGTCCACATCGGACACGATACCTTCGATAAAGATAGTGATAACCGGTAATTCGAAAGAATACAAATGATCGTATCCACGCGCATCATTGCGGTTGGAACTAAAAAAGCCGCTTTCCTTATTTCCGGCAAACGTAATTCCAAAATCATCGCCGGCCGAATTGATCGGAGCTTTCATATTCTCGACGTTCCACTTACCCGTACTGTCCAAGGTCGCTTTGAAAATATCTAACCCTCCCATTCCCGGATGCCCGTCGGAAGCAAAATAGAGCGTTACGGAATCCCGCACGTAAGGAAACATCTCATCACCCGGCGTATTGATATCCGGTCCCAGGTTTTCCATCGGCCCGAAATCGCTCCCCACGACACGTGCCCGAAACAGGTCTTTGCCTCCATACCCCCCTACGGCATCCGACACAAAATATAGATACTTGCCGTCCGGCGATATCGAGGGGTGACCGAGAGCCGTCACCGAATCTTTTACGATATTCGCCCTGGTTCCTTTTCCCCATTTGGCACTACTGCGGGAAGATATATAGATTTCCGAAGTACGTGGTCCTTCCGGGTCTTGTGCGCAATAGGTGTAATACATCGTATTCCCATCTTTAGAAAAAGAAGGCGTTCCCTCATCGAACTCCGTATTTACCTCATCTTCCAGTTCGACTGGAGCCTGCCAAGCTCCATTTTCATCCTGCTTGACCAAGAAGAAATCATTATTCCGCTGTCCGGTGATCGCACTGTTGGTCTCTTCCTTATCTTTCCCGGCACCTTTAGGCGTACGGGTGGAAGCAAAATACAACTGATCGTACTTTTCGCCATACAGCATCGGGCTGAATTCGGAACGGCGGGAGTTAAACTTGTCCATCCGCTTCACCGTATAGCGGGTTGGCGACTGTTTCCATTTCACCGCTTCCTCCGAGCCCGTCACACCATTAAAGGCCAACACGCTGCCCGGTTCCGCCAGCAGGTAATCGTTATAATATTTGATTGCCTCCCCATAACGTCCGCTCTTCTGGTACATCTGCCCCAGACGGAGATTCACGATACTGTCCGGATATTTATACCTGAGTGCATTCATATAGGCGCTGGTCGCACGCGGCGTATTATTGATCAAGCGGTTACACTCCGCCATCCTAAAAGCGATATATCCACGCAGGTCACGCTTGGCAGGAGGAGTTTTCGTATATACTTTCCGGTAAATGGCTGCCGCTTCAAAATATTCGCCGATACGCTGCTTTTCTTCCGCGTCGCTCAGTTTCGCCGATTTACAAGAATACAAAAAGCCTATTGCTAAAAACAAAAACAGATATGAAATTATTTTTAAATTCATTTTATGCCAAATAAGAGAGACAAATATACAATTATCTACAGTAACTACAACGAATGCGTAATAATCTTATTGCATCAAAAGTTTGAATTAAAAAGAAATGATTATCTTTGACCAAACAATAAAACCAATTGAGCTATGCTAAATGAATTGAACATCTTAAAAGAACCGGCTAACCTTTCATCTCTGAAAGAAGCAAAGGATAAACTACTTTTTCTTGAAAAAATAGAAAAAGGCCGTTTAGAATCTTCATTCATGTTAACCAATACCAAACAAGAAGCCAAAAACAAACTATCAAAATGGTTGAAATAAAATGGACTAATTTTGCAATTCAGAACCTTAATGATATCGGAGATTACATCGAACAGCATAGTTATCGCCAAGCCTCAAAAATGGTAAACTATCTTTTTGATTCAGTTAGTATTTTAGAAACATTTCCCCTATCAGGAAGAATTGTTCCTGAATATGACACATATCATGTGCGGGAATTAATTCGTTCCAACTATAGAATTGTTTATTTAGTCCTGAATGACAAACGCATAGATATTCTTACCATTCATCATTCAGCACAACTACTACCCGATCTACCCGTTCTCTATAACAACAGCGAGCTGTCCCCGTAACTCAAAAAACGGAATTCATGCCCTAAGGCATAATCATAAATATTTTTCCAGTCTCCTTTTACAAAAGCGGATATCAGCAACAGCAACGTGCTTTTCGGCTGATGGAAGTTAGTCACAATGCCACGTACGATCTTAAACTCATATCCCGGAGCGATAATGATCCGGGTAGCCGTCACCAGTTTATCCGCCTGATGCCTGTCTAAGTAATCAAGAATATTCTGCAAAGCCTCGCCAGCCGTCAGCTTGTTATTCATTTCATCATAAGGCATCCACTGCTTGACGATCAGTTCCTCGGCAGTGGCATCCGGATTCGAAGCCAATGTGACCCCCATATAATAGAGGCTTTCAAGCGTACGGACCGAAGTCGTGCCGACTGCAATAATCTTACCGAGGTTATTCTTAATCCGTTCGATCGAACTCCGGCGTACGGAGATAAATTCCGTATGCATCTCATGTCCTTCGATCGTCTCGCTTTTCACAGGCTTGAATGTCCCGGCTCCGACATGAAGCGTCAATTCTTCCCGTCCGATCCCCCGCTCATCAATAGCAGCCAGAACTTCCGGAGTAAAATGTAAACCCGCTGTCGGAGCGGCCACCGAACCTTTTATCTTGGAATAAACCGTCTGATAGGTCTGCAAATCACTTTTCTCGGTTTCACGGTTCAAATAAGGAGGGATCGGCAATACGCCCGCTGCATCCAACAGGTCGGCAAACGTGCAAGTCGGATGATCCCATGTAAACTCGATGAGATGGCTATCCCCGCAGGTCTGTAATTTTTCCGCTTTCAGTATGACAGTCTCGCCGCCAAACTGTACCTCCTTCTTCAAGACCCCCTCTTTCCATTTCTTCAGGTTGCCGACCAGGCAAGTCCAGCGGCAGCATTCAGTCTGCTGGAAAACCAAAGCATAATCATGTGGCTCGACCGGTTCCAGACAGAAAATCTCGATCTTCGCACCTGTCTCTTTCTGAAACAGCAGACGTGCCTGGATCACCCGCGTATTGTTGAATACCATCAGAGATCCATCCGGCAAGTAATCCGTAATATGCTTGAATATACTCTCGCTGACTTTTCCTTCCTTATATAATAAGAGTTTCGATTCATCCCGTTTGGATAACGGGAATTTGGCGATCCGCTCGTCAGGCAGCGGATAATCAAAATCTTCGATGCGTATCTGTTGCGTCTGTGTTGTCATGACTTTTGCTATTACAGGCTCTTTTAATCGAACCGGGTTGCAAAAGTACAAATTTATAGGTAAAAAGCATCAGAAAACACGAACAAGAATCCGACCCCGGATTTATCAAAATGTCACTACCACCCCATCTAAATCGGATTAGTTATGCATGTATTTGGAATTAGTATCGCGGGTAATATTTTTTAACACTTCATTTTGCCATGCTTTGCCCTTATAAGTATAGCAAAATGATATGCTGATATTTCCTATAAAAAGCAGGGTTGGCAAATCAACCGTCCGAAACCGGATTAATCGCTGAATTTTACTACTTTTGTGGCAAATAACAAAAGTAAATCGAATTATGAGTAACATAAAAGTAGGAGACAAAGTGCGTTTCCTGAACAGCACCGGTGGAGGTGTCGTTCGTAGTTTCAAAGGAAAAGACCAGGTTTTGGTGGAAGATGAAGACGGATTCGAAGTGCCGGCGCTGATCCGCGAATGTGTAGTCGTAGGAGACAGCGAGATGCAAGTACATAGCTCCCGGCGTTCACCGCTGCCTTCCATGACACAGGTCCTGCCCCACAACCAAAGAAACCGGCGCCTCAACCCGAAATGGAAAAAGTAACGGAGACCGTAGAGGGCGAACGGCTGAATATCTACTTGGCTTACCTCCCGATAGAGCCTGCCAAAGTGATGCAGGGAAGCGGCTACGAAACCTATTTCATCAATGACAGCAATTACTATCTGTTCTTCAATTATATGAATCGCCAAAACAACAGTTGGATCAGCCGCTATAACGGTATCGTGGAGCCGAATACACAGATTTTCTTGGAAGAATTCGGCAAAGAAGAACTGAACGACTTGGAACGTATCTGCGTGCAACTGATCGCATTCAAAAAAGACAAACCTTATTCATTGAAGAATGCCATTTCGGTAGAACTCCATCTCGATACGGTCAAATTCTATAAGCAACACTGCTTCATGGAAAACGATTTCTTCGACGAAGATGCAATGGTCTACCCGATCGTGCGCCAGGATATCCCCGAAAAAGAGTTGCTGATTTCCGCAGCCGAATTGCAGGAAGCCATGCAGCAGAAGGTACGCGAAGACCGCCGCGCTCCCCAAACAATCGTCAAGAAGAAAGCGACAGACAGCGCTATCCTCGAAGTGGATTTGCATATCACTGAACTACTGGACAACACCAATGGGCTGAGTAACGCTGACATGCTGAACTACCAGTTGGAAAAATTCCATGAAGTGCTCTCCAAATACGCAGCCAACAAAGGACAGAAAATCGTCTTTATCCACGGAAAAGGCGACGGGGTACTGCGCAAGGCAATCGAGAAAGAACTAAAAACAAAATACAAACAACATTATTACCAAGATGCCTCCTTCCGCGAATACGGCTTCGGAGCAACGATGGTAACGATTAAATAAGTTGTCAATTATCCACTGCTCATCATGGCTACCGAAATAGAAAGAAAATTCCTTGTCACCGGTGACTTCAGCCGGCAAGTGACCTCGGCACAACGTATCGTGCAAGGTATATCTGTTCACAACCCGGACGGACAGTACGGGTGCGCATCCGGGGGGAAGAAGGATTCCTCACGATCAAGGGCGCATCGGATGAGAAAGGGTTGAGCCGCTACGAGTTCGAACAGAAGATACCGTTAGCGGATGCGGAAGAGCTATTGAAACTATGCGAACCCGGCGCCATAGACAAAATGCGCAATCTGGTCCCGGCAGGAAAACACACTTGGGAAATCGACGTTTTTCATGGCGAGAACGAAGGGCTGATCTTAGCGGAAATAGAATTGGCTTCCGAGGACGAACCTTTTGAACGGCCCGACTGGATCGGACAAGAGGTCAGTGGAGATCGTCGTTACTATAACTCGATGTTGACAAAACATCCGTATAAACAATGGTAAGATTTATGATTTCAGATTTATGATTTATGAAGACGATAAAGCCATAAATCTGAAATCATAATTCATAATTCATAATTCATAATTCATAAATCAATGAAGAGACTCATCATCTCCCTCGCGGCAGCCATCCTGTCGCTACCGGTAACAGCCGATGAAGGCATGTGGCTGTTACCCTTGCTGAAAGGACAAAAATTCCCGGAAATGCAAGCTCTGGGACTTAAATTGCAAGATTATGACATCTATAGCCCCGACTCGGCTTCCCTGAAAGATGCCGTCGTCATCTTCGGAGGCGGTTGTACGGGCGAGATCGTTTCACCGGAAGGATTGCTTCTGACCAACCATCATTGCGGCTACGGCTGCATCCAGCGTCACAGTACGCTGGAGCATGACTACCTGACAGACGGCTTTTGGGCCATGTCGCGCGATCAGGAACTTCCGAATCCCGGCATGACCGTCACTTTCATCGATAAAATAGAGGATGTGACCGACTATGTGAAAAAGGAACTGGAAAAAGACACCGATCCTAACAGCATGAATTTCCTCTCCCCTAAATTTCTGAACGGACTGGCAAAAGCAAAAGCCGGAGAAAAGTTCCTGCAGGACAATCCGGGCACGGAAGTCGAGATAAAGGCGTTCTACGGTGGTAACCAGTATTTCATGTTCACAAAGAAAATCTATTCCGATGTCCGTCTCGTAGGGGCTCCTCCCTCGTCAATCGGGAAGTTCGGCGCTGATACCGACAACTGGATGTGGCCGCGTCATACGGGCGACTTCTCCGTCTTCCGTGTCTATGCCGATGCGAACGGCAACCCGGCTCCCTACTCCGACAAGAATGTCCCGCTTCGCCCGAAACGCTGGTTCAAGATTTCATTGAAAGGCGTCCAGGAAAACGATTATGCCATGATGATGGGATTTCCTGGCCGGACCAATAAATACTATACTTCCTGGGAAGTGGCGGAACGCCGTGATATCGACAACACGGTCCGTATCCACATCCGTGATTTGCGCCAGAAAGTCATGTTAGACGAGATGTTGAAAGACCCGGCTGTCCGAATTCAGTATGCCAGCAAATATGCTGGCTCGACAAATGCTTACAAAAATGCGATCGGTAGCAACTGGGCCATAAAAAAACGTAATTTCGAGCAAGTGAAAAAGGAAGAACAGGACAAACTGATCGCCTGGTCCAACAAAATGTGCGAGCCGAGCTATCCGGATGCTTTGATGGCACTCGAACAGATCGTATCGGATCGTAAAGACCTGCGTTTCCGCAGTTGGATGTTGGACGAAGCGATTCTGAGAGGGATTGAATTTACAAGCGTGCCGACTCAAACGGAGGTCCTCATAGATGCCCTGAAAGGGAAAGACAAAAAAGCCAGACAGGAACAACTCCGGTTGTTAGAACGGGCTTATCATGGATTCGCCAACAACAATTACTCAGCCGACGTAGACAAGAAAATCGCCAAAGTGATGCTGAAAGAATACCGTAGCCAGATCGATCCGAAAGCACAACCGACCTATTTCGAACTGATCGACAAGAAGTTCAAAGGAGACACGGACCGATTCGTCGACTATCTGTTCGAGGAATCCATCTTCGGTAGTGAGGATAATTTCAATAAATTCCTCTCCCGCCCATCTGTCAAAGCGTTGGAAAACGACCCGATGATTCTTTTTGCCAAGTCTGTCCGTGCAGAAGAAACCAATCTGAAGAATGCGTTAAAAGAATTTGAAGATGGGTATGCAATGGCTCACCGTACTTATGTAAAAGGTTTGCTGGCCATGTATGGCGATCGTGCCAATTTCCCCGACGCCAACTTTACCTTACGCCTCACCTACGGACAGGTAAAAGGCTACAGCCCGCGTGACTGCGACTACTACGGTCATCAGACAACACTAGACGGTGTGATGGAAAAAGAAGATTCCACCAACTGGGAATTCGTTGTACCCACCCGCCTGAAAGAGCTGTATGCCGCCAAAGATTTCGGACGCTATAAAGCTCCCGGCGGAAAAATGCCTGTTGCTTTCAGTACAACCACTCATTCGACCGGTGGAAACTCCGGCAGCCTGTGATGAATGCGAACGGTGAACTGATCGGAATCAATTTCGACCGCAACTGGGAAGGAGTCGGTGGCGATATCCAGTATCTCCCGACTACCAGCGCAGCATCATTGTCGACATCCGCTACGTCCTCTTCATCATGGACAAATATGCCGGAGCGGGATATTTGCTGGATGAGATGGAGATTGAAGAATAACTTTACACCAAGAGATTCGACTGATCGTAACGCTATACGTTACATTTTGCTTTTTATAAAACAAACTGTAGGCAGCATTTTCGAAAGGGTATAGGCTATTTCCGAAAAGCCTATACCCTTTTTGCCATCCCCCTATAGCCTGCCCTCGCATAGGTCATAGGCTGTTTTTTCACCTTTAGGCTATCTTTCAGGGGGAGGAAACCCAATAAAACGACTCCCGACTACTTTTGAACAAATGTTTTCGACAACTTTATGGTTCACCATTCCTTTTAACCACACGCTTTGTTTAACAAGGCTTATGTAAGGCAAAGGCAACTTTTTTACCTTCACCTCTACCACTATAAACGTGATAGGCAAATGTATCTGAGAAAACTATTTGTTCCGATTGAATCATAAATCTGAAATCTTTTTACCTTTGCAATCCATAAAAAGATAAGCAATGATCGATCAACCTACCATAGACCGGATACTGGATGCTGCAAACATTGTGGACGTTGTTTCCGAATTCGTTACCCTTCGGAAAGAGGTATAAACTATGTAGGGTTGTGTCCTTTTCATAGCGACAAGTCACCCTCTTTCTATGTATCGCCGGCAAAGAATATCTGCAAATGCTTTGCTTGCGGCGAAGGAGGTACGGCTGTTCACTTCATTATGAAGCATGAGCAGCTTTCTTATTATGATGCGCTTCGCTATCTTGCCAAGAAATACAACATCGAAATACAAGAGCGAGAACTGTCGGAACGCGAAAAGCAGGTACGCAGCGACCGCGAAAGTATGCTGATCGTCAATAGCTGGGCACAGAAATACTTTACGACCCAGCTCTACGAACACCAGGAAGGCAAAGCTGCCGGCCTGCGTTACTTTGCCGAACGTGGTTTCCGCGAAGATACGATTCGTAAATTCCAGTTAGGCTACAGCCTCGACCAACGGGACGCCTTGTATAAAGCCGCGACAAAGAGCGGCTACAAAAAAGTATTTCTCGAAAAGACAGGTTTGGTGATCACCTACGACAACGGCGGGGTAAACGACCGTTTTCGCGGGCGTGTCATTTTTCCGGTCCATTCGCTCAGTGGAAAAGTCGTCGCTTTCGGAGGACGCGTCCTGAAGAAAGACGAAAAGACGGCCAAATATGTCAACTCGCCCGAAAGTGAGATTTATCATAAGAGCAATGAGCTTTACGGAATCTATTTCGCCAAGCAGGCGATCGTAAAGGCTGATCGCTGCTTCTTGGTGGAAGGCTACACGGATGTGATTTCCATGCATCAGGCAGGAGTCGAGAACGTGGTTGCCTCGTCGGGTACGGCCTCACACAGGGCAGATCCGCCTGATACACCGCTTCACCAGCAACATCACGGTCTTGTATGACGGCGACGCAGCCGGTATCAAAGCAGCCTTGCGCGGTATCGATCTGCTATTAGAAGACGGTATGAACGTGAAAGTGGTGCTCCTCCCGGACGGAGAAGACCCGGATTCTTTCGCCCGTAAGCACAATGCGAGCCAGTTTGCCGAGTTTATCCGGCAGAACGAAACCGATTTCATCCGTTTCAAAACGCGCCTGCTATTGGATGATGCGGGAACAGACCCTATCAAACGGTCGGCACTGATCTCCGATATTATCCGGACGGTAGCCATCATCCCCGACAATATCGCCCGCTCCCTTTATATCCGGGAATGCAGTGCGATGATGGAAATAGACGAGATGCTTCTGTTGAACGAAGTAAACAAAATCCGTCTCAACAAGGGAGAAAGGCAGACAAATACTCCACCTTCCTCCATCCAGCTACTCCTGTCAATCTCCCCGAATATCCGGATATCCCTGGTTACCAACCTTACCCGGAAGAGGCATTGACGGAACAACCACAGGAAAGTTCCCTACCTCCTGACAATACGATCCCGCCGCCACCGCCTGAAGAATACAGTCCCGATGACGGAGGAGGCAGCATACCGCCGACAGCACCTTTCACACTGCCGGCACACATTCCGGCCGGACCGAAGCGTTCACCTTACGAGGCATACGAAATCGTCCTGCTGCGGTACATCGTACGTTATGGCGAGCGTATCCTGTTTCAATATACGGATGAAGAGACGAACGAGGAAGTCATAATCCGCGTTTCCGAATATATCCGTTCCGAGCTGGAACGCGATGACCTGACCTTTTATACTCCGCTTTTCAAGAGTATGATGGATGAGGCGGCCGACCGTTGCCAGTCCGAAGGGTTCATCGCAAACCGGTATTTCCTCGCCCATCCCGACCCGAACGTGAGCCGCCTTGCCGCCAACCTGATCAGCGAAAAGTATCAGCTTAGCAAGTATCACACCAAATACCGGGAGCTGGAACAGGAAGAAGACAAACTCGACCAGTTGGTAATCCGGGAACTGTATGCTTTCAAAGATGCCTATATCCTCTCGCAAATCAAAGAGATACAGGCGCAGATCAAGAACATGCAAAACAACGAAGACATGGAACAGGTTTTCGAGCTGATGAAAAAGCTCACACGCCTGAATGAAATAAAAAATATATTAAGTAAAGAATTGGGAGAAAGAATCATATTAAAAATGTAATGCCTATGAACTTTTTAGAAACGGAAGACGTGGTAAAGCAATACGCCAACCACCTCGCCCTCAACAAGGTTAGCATCCAAGTTCCCGAGGGGAAAGTCTTCGGGTTATTAGGGCCGAACGGAGCCGGCAAGACCACACTGATCCGTATCATCAACCGCATCACGGCCCCCGACAGCGGCCTTGTCCGCTTTAACGGACGTGAGTTCCAGCCGGAAGATATCTATCAGATCGGTTACCTGCCAGAAGAACGCGGCCTGTATAAAAAAATGAAAGTCGGTGAACAGGCCATCTACCTGGCACAGCTCAAAGGACTCTCCTACCAGGAAGCCCGCACAAGATTGATACGTTGGTTCGAAAAATTCGATATCATGCCTTGGTGGAATAAGAAACTGGAAGAGCTATCCAAAGGGATGCAACAGAAAATACAGTTTATCATCACCATCATCCACGAACCGAAACTTCTGATCTTCGACGAACCGTTCAGCGGATTCGATCCTGTGAATGCCGAATTGCTGAAAAAAGAAATTCTCGAACTGAAGAATGCTGGACACACGATCATTTTTTCCACGCACAACATGTCGTCTGTTGAAGAGATTTGTGATAATATCGCCTTGATCAACCGTTCGCAAGTTGTACTTTCCGGCAATGTAACAGAAGTGAAAAGTCGTTTCCGGACAAACAATTTCACCATCCGTTTCCATACTGGATCAGGGAAGTTGCAACCCATCCCGGAAATGTTCAGCCTGCTGGCGGAAAAAGACCTGGCCGGAACAAGCGAGGTACGCATCCATAAAGAGCCGGGCATTACCAACTCTGCCCTTCTCTCCGCATTGGCGGGACAGACCGAAATTATTTCTTTTACGGAAGAGATCCCTTCAATGAACGACATATTTATTAACACCGTCTCCGGTACAAATACTACGCAAGCATGAATAAGATAGGACTTATAATAAAAAGAGAATACCTCCGCCGTGTCAGCAAAAAATCGTTTCTGTTGCTGACTTTCCTGACGCCGTTCCTGTTTGCCGCACTGGTATTCGTCCCGCTTTGGCTATCCACCATCAAAGGAGATGATGCCAAGCAGGTGGCGATCATCGACACGACAGGCAAATACGCCTCGCTGTTCAAAGACACGGAAGAATACACTTTCATCACCGAAAAAGGTTCCAGCCTGGAAGAATATCGTAAAAATCCGGATAAGGAAATATTCGCATTCTTGAATATAACAGACGATTTGCTGCAAAATCCGACCGCCGCAACACTCTACTCGCAAAAGCAAATTCCGATAGGATTGAAAAATACGATCGACAAAACGTTGTCTGAATACCTGAAAGACGAGAAACTCGCCTCTTACAATATAGACAACCTGAAACAGATCATCGAAGACAGCAAGATCAACTTCAATATCAAGACCATCAAATGGGACGAAGACGGAAGCGAGAAAAGCACTTCGGCCGAGGTTGCCTCTATCTTGGGTATGATATTGACCTTCATTATCTATATGTTTATCATCATGTACGGTGGGATGGTCATGCAGGGAGTGATGGAAGAAAAGACGAACCGTATCATCGAAGTGATGATTTCGTCCGTCAAGCCATTCGACCTGATGATGGGGAAAATCATCGGCATCGGTTTTGTCGGCCTGACACAAGTATTCCTGTGGGGAATCCTGACAACCGTTTTGGTATCGGGAAGCCTTTTCTTTTTCGGTGGCAACACGTCACCTGAAGATATGGTGGCCGCTCAGATGGCAGCACAGGGCGTAAACAATGTGGCTGCCGGTTCTTCCGATATCAGCATCCAAGTGCAGGAAATTATCAATTCAATCAACTTCGGGATGATCGGTACCAGCTTCGTTCTTTATTTTATCGGAGGCTATCTACTGTATGCAGCTCTATTCGCTGCCATCGGAAGTGCTCTGGAACAGCAGGAAGACGCTCAGCAGTTCATGACCCCGATTATGCTTTTAATGGCATTCAGCTTGTATGCCGGAATCTACAGCATGAATAATCCCGATGGCCCGCTGGCATTCTGGTGTTCGATGATTCCGTTTACCTCTCCTATCGTGATGATGGTCCGTTTACCATTCGACATTCCGGTATGGGAATTGGCGCTTTCGTTTGCCTTGCTGTTTGCCACAGCCATACTCATCATCTGGTTCTCGGCCAAAATTTACCGTGTAGGTATTTTAATGTATGGAAAAAAACCGAGCATCAAAGAAATGATCAAATGGGTAAAATATAAATAACACTGTTAGGGCGATTGTAACAATCGCCCTGATATTGTAAAAGATATGTATGAAAAAAGCCTGTCACTCAAAAGAATGACAGGCTTTTTGTTGTTCAACCAGGGCTCGAACCTGGACTAACAGGACCAGAATCTGTTGTGCTACCATTACACCATTGAACAATTTCCGTTCAACAAAAATGACAATCAATTATTTCGTTGTTCAACCAGGGCTCGAACCTGGACTAACAGGACCAGAATCTGTTGTGCTACCATTACACCATTGAACAATTTC
>ENA-OQJX01000391-OQJX01000391.1-human-gut-metagenome-genome-assembly--contig:-NODE-391-length-24726-cov-2.636571_pt1 | contig 24726 bp, 24 predicted proteins | sample MGYA00242615_ERZ504782 | MGnify/ENA primary metagenome ERZ504782 (study PRJEB26092, sample SAMD00036354) | human gut metagenome | host: Homo sapiens | study: EMG produced TPA metagenomics assembly of... | reverse complement strand
AGGAGCGGTTCAAGGACCTGCTGGGAAGAGCTGGTGCGGGACGGCAGCTCCATCCTGTTCGTGGACGAGTTCCACACCATCGTGGGTGCCGGTGCAGCGGAGGTGCCATCGATGCTGCCAGCATCTTAAAACCGGTGCTGGTCGGGGCGAGATACAAATTATCGGCGCTACCACTACCGAAGAGTTCCGCACCCACATCCAGAAGGATGCCGCACTGGAACGCCGTTTCGGCAAGGTGCAGGTAGAGGAGCCTACGCCTGCGCAGGCGCTGGATATCCTCAACGGGCTTGCGCCGCGCTATGAGTGCTACCACAATGTCTGCCTTCCGCCGGAGCGCTGCAGGCTGCGGTGGAGCTTTCGGTGCGGTATCTGCCGGGGCGCTTTCTGCCGGATAAGGCCATCGACCTTGTGGACGAAGCCTGTGCGGCGGCACGCATCCGGGCCGAGCAGGCAAAGCAGTCAAAGCCCACGCTGATGCCGGACGATATCGCCCATGTGGTGGCGCAGGCCAGCGGTGTTCCGGTGGAGCGGTAGGTGAGCAGGAGCGGGAACGGCTGGACAAGTGGAAGAACGTCTCAACGCCGAGATCGTGGGCCAGAGCCGGGCTGTGGCTGCGGTGGCAGGTGCCATCCGGCGCAGCCGCACCGGTCTTGGCGAGCCGGGCCGGCCCATGGGTGCCATGCTGTTTCTTGGCCCCACGGGAGTGGCAAAACGGCTCTTGTCCGGGCACTGGGCGGTCAGCTGGTTCGGCAGCGAAAAAGCCCTGCTCAAATTTGATATGTCGGAGTATCAGGAGCAGCACACCGCTGCCCGGCTGCTGGGTGCGCCGCCGGGCTATCTGGGCCATGACGAGGGCGGACAGCTGACCGAAGCAGTGCGCCGCCGCCCTTACAGTGTGGTGCTGTTTGACGAGATCGAAAAGGCACACCCGGACATTCAGAACATCCTTTTGCAGATACTGGAAGATGGCCAGCTGACCGATGCCATGGGCCGCAAGGCGGATTTCCGCAACACCATCGTACTGCTCACCTCAAACCTCGGCGCACGTTTTTTGGCGGGTCAGAGCACGCCGCTGGGCTTTGCGGCGGGCAGCGAAGCCGTGTTTGAAAAGCAGTCTGCGCAGGCCATTGAGGAGGCAAAAAAGTGGTTCCGGCCAGAGCTGGCAGGCCGTCTGGACGAGATGATCGTATTCCGTCCGCTGGCCGACGACAGCCTGTGCGCCATTGCCGAAAAAATGCTGTGCCAGCTGGAGCAGCGTGCCGCCCGCAGCGGCTACCAGCTGCATCACACACCGCGGGTAGGGCAGGCGCTGGCAGCAAAGGCCCGCTCTGCCTACGGGGCCAGAGAACTGCGCCGCGCAGTGGACAGGGCAGTGGAGCAGGCACTTGCGGATCAGATCGCATCCGGCACGGCCTGCGTGGGCCAGCACTGGACAGCGGACTGCTCGGCGGATGGTGCTATCGTCCTGCGGGAGGACGAAACCGCAACACTGTAAAGCATCGGAAGCTCAAAAGGACCGCCCTGAGTTACAAGACCCGGGGCGGTATTTTTTTGTCTGCAGGGGGGAGCGGAGACATCCGCTCCTTTTTTGTGCGTACGGGGCAGGGACATTGTGAGATTGGCTCTTGCATCCTTTTGGTTTTCTGTTATCATAGAAGCAACAGAATTGCAGGAGGAAGTCCATGCGCACATTATTTCTTTTGAACCCAACTGCCGGTAAGGCCGATTGCACCCGTAGCTGCCGCAGCAGATCAATGCTGCCGCCGCGCGTGCAGGCTTGCGCCGGAAGAATATACCATTCAGGTCACAAATCACGCCGGTCATGCCCGGGAGCTGGCCAATGCCGCTGCGCAGCAGGCCCGGCAGAGCGGGGAAGAACTGCGGGTCTTCACTGCCGGCGGCGACGGCACCTTCAACGAAGCGCTCACCGGGATCTATGGCTATGCAAATGCAGCCGTGGGCTGTCTGCCCTTTGGCAGCGGCAACGATTTTCTGCGCACCTTTGGTACAAAGGAAGAGTTTCTGGATCTGGATGCCAGCTGGCCGGTGGGCCGGTGAGCATCGATCTGATGCAGACCAGCCTTGGCCTTTCGGCCACCATCTGCGCTGCCGGTCTGGATGCGCAGGTTGCCTACGGCATCCCGAAGTTCCGGCGCATCCCGCTGTGCGGCGGCGAGATGGCCTATGTGCTTTCCATTGTGGAACAGCTGTGCGGACACATCGGCCGCAGGGTGGAGTACACCATCGATGGTGAAACGCTGGATGTGGACTGCCTGATGTGTGCCATCTGCAATGGCCGCACCTATGGCGGCGGTTTCTGTGCAGCGCCGGAAGCACAGCCCGACGACGGCTGGCTGGATGTATATATCATCCGCAAGGTGAGCCGCGTGACCATTGCAAAGCTGCTGGGAATGTACAAGAGCGGCAAGCACTTCCAGAACGGTCAGCTCGTCAGGGCTGCAGAGCCGTACTTCATTTACCGCCGCGCAAAGCAGGTGAGCCTGCGCGCTGCGGATGGCCGCGGGCCAATCGTTGCCACGGCAGACGGCGAATGCGCACCCAAGGAGCAGATCACTGTACAGGTACAGCCGCTGGCAGGGCGCATCCTTCTGCCAAAGCCTGCTTTTGAGCGCTTTGCAGCGCAGAGGACCGAACAGAGTGTAACCTGACCAGACGCGAAAAAATCAGCCTTCAGGATCTCCTGAGCAGCCAAAGGGCCGGAAGCCTTAAAACGGGGCTTCCGACCTTTTTTTGCAGAAAAAAGAAAGGAGGCCCGGAAGGTTTTGAACCGAGTTTTGCTGATGATACGTTGAATGAATGAATCGTCACAAATTGTTAATAAAGAATTGCAAAAAAGGTCTTGATTTTTCGGGTCAAGATGAGTACAATACACTTAGCACTCAGAGGAATGGAGTGCTAAAGAACCAAAGAGCCGACATGAGCCCTTTGGACACAGCAAAGTTTTAAATTATATTTTTACTATAGGAGGGCAAGAACTATGAAGATCATTCCTCTTGCAGACCGTGTTGTCATTAAGGCTGTTGAGGTTGAGGAGACCACCAAGGGCGGTCTGATCCTGACCGGCAGTGCTAAGGAAAAGCCCCAGGTGGCTGAGGTCATCGCTGTCGGGCCCGGCGGCGTTGTGGACGGCAAGGAAGTCAAGATGACTGTGAAGGTCGGCGACAAGGTCCTCACCAGCAAGTACTCCGGTACCGAGGTCAAGGTGGACGGCGAAGAGTGCACCATCGTCCGTCAGGGCGATATCCTGGCAGTCGTTGAGGACTGAGCGGTTTCCCCTCTGATATTTGAAAATTGAGCTTTAAAGGAGCGATTTGATTATGGCTAAGCAGATCAAGCAGGGCGAGGATGCCCGCAAGGCACTGTGTGCCGGTATCGATACCTGGCAAACACCGTTAAGATCACCCTGGGCCCCAAGGGCCGCAATGTGGTGCTGGGCAAAAAGTTCGGTGCACCGGTCATCACCAACGATGGCGTGACCATTGCCAAGGAGATCGAGCTGAAGGACGAGTTCGAGAACATGGGCGCACAGCTGGTGCGTGAAGTCGCTACCAAGACCAACGACGCAGCAGGCGACGGCACCACCACCGCAACCGTTCTGGCACAGGCCATGGTCACCGAGGGCATGAAGAATGTCACCGCCGGTGCAAACCCCATGGATATCCGCCGCGGCATGAGCAAGGCTGTTGCCAAGCTGTTGAGACCATCAAGGCTCACAGCCAGAAGGTGAAGGACAGCAACGATATCGCCCGCGTCGGCACTATTTCTGCAGGCGACCCCGAGATCGGCCGTCTGATCGCCGAGGCTATGGAGAAGGTCACCTCCGATGGTGTTATCACCATTGAGGAGAACAAGACCACCGCTGAGACCTACAACGAGATCGTGGAAGGCATGCAGTTCGACCGCGGCTACCTCACCCCGTATATGGTCACCGATACCGACAAGATGGTGGCTGATCTGGACAACGCCGCTATCCTGATCACCGATAAGAAGATCAGCGTGATTCAGGATCTGGTCCCTCTGCTGGAGCAGGTGATGCAGAACGGTCTGAAACTGCTGATCGTGGCTGAGGACATTGAGGGCGAGGCTCTGTCCACTCTGATCGTCAATCGCCTGCGCGGCACCCTGAACGTCTGCGCTGTCAAGGCTCCCGGCTTTGGCGACCGCCGCAAGGAAATGCTGCAGGATATCGCAACCCTGACCGGCGGCACCGTGGTCTCCTCCGATCTGGGCTATGAGCTGAAGGATGCTACCGTCCAGATGCTGGGCCATGCCCGTCAGGTGAAGGTCTCCAAGGAGAACACCACCATCGTTGGCGGTGCAGGCGATAAGGATGCCATCGCAGCCCGCATCGCTCAGATCCGCAGCCAGATCGAGGCCGCTACCAGCGATTTCGACCGTGAAAAGCTGCAGGAGCGTCTGGCAAAGCTGGCTGGCGGCGTGGCCGTCATCAAGGTCGGCGCTGCTACCGAAGTTGAGATGAAGGACAAGAAGCTGCGCATCGAGGATGCTCTGAACGCAACCAAGGCTGCTGTTCAGGAAGGTGTTGTTGCTGGCGGCGGCACTGCTCCTATCAATGCGATCCCCGCTGTGCGTGAGCTGTGCGACACGCTGGAAGGCGACGAGCGCACCGGTGCCAAGATCGTTCTGAAGGCTCTGGAAGCTCCTCTGCGCCAGATCGCTAAGAATGCCGGTCTGGAAGGCAGTGTCATCATCGACAAGATCATCTCTGCCAACAAGCCCAACTACGGCTTTGATGCTCAGAACGAGGTCTTTGTGGACGATATGATCGCTGCTGGCATCGTTGACCCCACCAAGGTCACCCGTTCCGCTCTGGAGAACGCAGCCTCCGTCGCTGAGATGGTGCTGACCACCGAAAGCCTGGTCGCTGATCTGCCGGAACCCCCTGCTGCACCCGCTGCTGCAGGCGGTGACATGGGCGGTATGGGCGGCATGTACTAATAGCTGCCTAAAAACCGCATGAATCCTTGATTTTTGGAGCACGCAAAAGCGGATTTACGCCAAACTTACGCCACTTACGCCAAAAATCAAAGCGCACTATAGGGTAACAAAATCGGCACTCGCTGAAAAGCGGGTGCCGATTTTTGTGTCACGAAAAGCTGATGGATGCTGCACGCTACACACCGTCAGCTTTTTCGTTTACAGGGGAAAAAGCGGGTGGTATAATAGAAATAGAGTTTTGTAAGAGCGCCTTCATAGTCAAGGCTATAAAAGAATGCGGATAAGCATAAAACCGGTGGATGATATGAAAATTCTGGATAACATCACCAATACCGTTCGAGATGATTTACGGGTAGAAATCAAAAAGGGCAGCAAAGTATCTATTGCGGCAGCCTGCTTCTCAATGTATGCGTACAAAGAGCTGAAAAAGCAGCTTGAAACCGTGGACGAGTTCAAATTTATCTTTACATCGCCCACTTTTGTGAAAGAAAAGGCTGAAAAGCAGAAGCGGGAGTTCTACATTCCCCGCATTTCCCGTGAAACAAGCCTTTACGGTACAGAGTTTGAAATCAAACTGCGCAATGAGATGACCCAGAGAGCCATCGCAAAGGAGTGTGCAGACTGGATCAGAAGGAAGGCTACGTTCAAATCGAACACCACCGGTGAAAATATGGCTGGCTTTATGACTGTGGATTCCGGCGCAGCACAGATCGCCTATATGCCGATTGGCGGATTTACGACAGTTGATATTGGCTGTGAGCGCGGAAATAACAGCTACAACATGGTCAACTGCATGGAGGCTCCGTTCGCACAGCAGTACATGAAGTTGTTCGATACCCTGTGGAACGACCGGGACAAAATGCAGGATGTCACAGATGTAGTACTGGAGAATATCAGCACGGCTTATGCTGAAAATTCCCCGGAGTTCATCTACTTTATGACGCTGTATCATGTGTTCGGCGAGTTTTTGGACGACATCTCAGAAGACGAGCTGCCGAATGAGGCAACCGGATTCAAGCAGAGCAAAATCTGGAGTCTGCTGTACGACTTCCAGAAGGATGCGGTGCTTGCTATCATCAATAAGCTGGAAAAGTACAACGGCTGCATCCTTGCGGACAGTGTTGGCCTTGGCAAGACCTTTACCGCACTGGCAGTCGTAAAGTATTATGAGAATCGAAACAAGTCGGTTCTGGTGCTGTGTCCCAAAAAGCTGGCGGAAAACTGGAATACCTATAAGGACAACTATGTGAACAACCCGATTGCATCGGATCGGCTGAATTATGATGTTCTGTTCCATACAGACCTGTCCAGAAGCGGCGGAAAGTCGAATGGCCTCGACCTGGATCGCCTGAACTGGGGCAACTATGATCTGGTCGTCATTGATGAATCGCACAATTTCCGTAATGGAATCGGAACTCATAGCAAGACGCAGGACAATCGTTACCAGCGGCTGATGGATAAGGTAATCCGTGCCGGAGTCAAGACCAAGGTGCTGATGCTTTCGGCAACGCCTGTCAACAACCGCTTTGTTGACTTGAAAAATCAGCTGGCCCTTGCCTATGAGGGAAGCTCCGAGTATCTGGATGAAAAGCTGAACACCTCAAAGAGCAATGAGGACATCTTCAAGCAGGCGCAGAAAGCCTTTAACGCATGGAGCAAGCTGAAACCAGAAGAGAGAACCACGGATGCGCTGCTGCGGACGTTGGATTTCGACTTCTTCGAGCTGCTGGACAGTGTTACCATCGCACGTTCTCGGAAGCATATCGAGAAGTACTACAACACCAACGCTATCGGAAAGTTCCCGGAGCGGTTGAAGCCGATTTCCGTCCGTCCATGCCTGACGGACCTGAATAATGCCATCAACTACAACGAAATTTATGAGCAGCTGATTCAGCTGAGCTTGTGCGTCTATATGCCCTCCAACTACATCTTCGCAAGTAAGATCCAGAAATATCAGGAGCTGACGCACAATAAGGGAGAGAATTTGACCCAGAGAGGCCGTGAGCAGGGTATTTGTCGGTTGATGAGTATCAACCTGCTGAAACGGCTGGAAAGCTCTGTACATTCGTTCCAGCTGACCCTGATGCGCATCAAGAAACTGATTGATGGTACGATTCAGTCCATTGACCAGTTTGAACGCTCCGGCCACGCTGATCTGGATATATACGACATGGCCGGAGACGATTTTGACATGGACGATGAAAACACTGACTTTTTCACCGTCGGCAAAAAAGTCAAAATCGACCTTGCAGATATGGACTGGAAGAGCTGGCGTACGGAGCTTCGGAAAGATGCAGAAATTCTGGAGCTGTTGACCTTTATGGTGGCAGATATCACGCCGCAGCATGACACAAAGCTGCAAGAACTGTTCAAGCTGCTGTCTGAAAAAATTGAGCACCCGATCAATGCCGGCAACAGAAAAGTGCTGATTTTCTCTGCATTTTCGGATACGGCAGAGTACCTCTTTGACAATGTGAGTGCGTTTGTAAAGCAGAAATATGGGCTGAATACCGCTGTAATTACCGGATCGATTGATGGGCGAACCACGATCAAGGGCTTCAAGGCAACACTCAACAATGTACTGACCTGTTTTTCTCCCATCTCCAAAGACCGGGATGTTCTGATGCCCGGTAGTACCACGGAGATTGATGTGCTGATTGCGACAGACTGCATTTCCGAAGGCCAGAACTTGCAGGACTGCGATTATCTGATCAACTATGACATTCACTGGAACCCGGTACGCATTATCCAGCGTTTTGGACGAATCGACCGTATCGGCAGCAGAAACCAGTACATCCAACTTGTGAACTTCTGGCCTGATCTGACGCTGGACGATTACATCAACCTGAAATCCCGTGTGGAGACCCGCATGAAAATCACCGTTATGACCTCCACCGGCGATGATGACCTTATTAACCCCGAAGAAAAGGGCGATTTGGAGTACCGCAAGGCACAGCTGAAACGCTTGCAGGAAGAGGTCGTTGACATCGAAGATATGTCGGACGGCATCTCCATTATGGATCTGGGCCTGAACGAGTTCCGGCTCGACCTGCTGGATTACATCAAACACAATGGTGATCTGGACAAGAAGCCCCGTGGACTTCATGCGGTGGTTCCGGCTACGGATGAACTGCCGGAGGGTGTGATCTTCGTGCTGAAAAACATCAATAACAGCGTCAATGTGGACAATCGGAACCGCATCCATCCGTTCTACATGGTTTACATCGGCATGGATGGGCAGATCATCTGCGACTACCTGAACCCCAAAAAGATGTTGGACGATATCCGGCTGCTGTGCCGTGGAAAGACTGAGCCAATCAAAGAGGTGTATGAACGCTTCAACCGGGAAACAGACGATGGAAAGGACATGGCAGAAATGTCCGAATTGCTGAGCGAAGCCATTGATTCAATCATTGATATTAAGGAAGAAAGCGATATCGACAGCCTGTTCTCTGTGGGCGGAACAACAGCATTACTCAGTCAGGTGTCTGGGCTGGATGATTTTGAGTTGATTTGCTTTCTTGTTGTAAAATGAACGCACAGAGGTGAAAAAACGTGCTGGGCTTGCCTGTATCTACCGAGTTTAATAAACGCATCCCTAAGCAGAAGTTCTATGAGAACATTGCCGTTACCCCGGCTATGAAGAGAGCCTTTGTCGAGCAGATCAGGATCATCTACTGGCGCAATAAGATTGCGACTACCACCCTGAATCTGGCGGCTGGGGAGCAGGTGACGGAGATCGAGGTGGTCGAGGTGCGGCTGTCTGCCCCGGAGCTGGACGAGAGTGTGCTGCGCCAGATCGACCGGGAAATTCCGTATCACATCCTCTTTTTGCTGGAATACGAGGGCAAGTATCGTGCTGTCATCGGCTACAAGGAGGCTGCGGCGGGCAAGACAGCCTTTAAGGTTGATCGCTATTATTCTACGGACTGGCTGGACGAGGACGACCTTCCGGTGCATCTGGAAGGACTTACGCTGGATGCTGTATACGAAAACTTTGTCCGTCAGATCGCAGGTGATGTGCTTGGCACAGGAGAAAGCACATCGCTGAAAGACAGCGTAGAGCAGCAGAAGCAACGAGAACAGATGGAAAAACAGATTGCGGCACTGGAAGCTAAAATCCGTAAGGAAAAGCAACCGAAGAAGAAATTTGAACTGGTACAAGAACTTAAAAAAATCAAGAAGCAGGAGACCTAATTGTGAGAAAAAGCATTTTTGATATCGTAAAAGACAATACCAATCTGGCAAATGATGTACTGCGATTGGATTCAATGTTTCTTAAAGAAGAAATTCTCAGAGTTAATCGTGGCATACCATATACGTTGAAAGATTATGTCGAAGATTACTGCTTTGAAACGTGGAAATATAGAAATCACTGTTTGGATGTCGACGATTTCCTTAGAACCGTAAATTACAATAATTTGAAACGGTCAGCGACAATCAATGCAGAAGATATCTTTACATTGATTGAGATTATTTATAATTTTTGGAATCTTGCATTTGGCGACTTAGAAAAAGGAACGAATGGCTTGTTATGGAGTGGGAACTTTTTTCATTTGCAAGATGTGATGGATGACATTTTGAGACAGTATAACTATACTGCTTATATTCCAGAAGATGATGAGTGTGTCTTGGTTATTGAAGATAAACCAGAGGTGACGGCTACTGCCGAGATTGTTCCAGAGACACTTGCACTCGATATTATTCGATATAATCACAGATTGCTAAAGGGCAACATAAATGCAAAAAAGTCAATTTTGCTTAAACTAGCAAGCGAACTTGAACCGAGAAGAAAAGAACTGCAAGAGTTAGATAAAGACCTGACATCGAACATCTTTTTCATGTTAAATAACATGAATATTCGACATAATAATCAAAATATAAATGAGCCTTCAAAATATAAGAAATATGTTGCTGAGATAGACAATCAGCATCTGGAAGACTGGTATGATGAACTATACCAAATGATGTTGCTTGCGCTTTTGCTATTGGACAATATTGAACGTCAAAAATCTATTGATGAACTAAAAGAGAAAGTGGCAGGAAAATAAAATGGAAACTCTAAAAATGCACAGCCTTGACGGAGTACAGCGTAACATTGAGCTGATTGGCAAGCTATTCCCCAATGCAATTACCGAGGTGAAACGCAACGGCAAAGTAGAACACGCCATTGATTTTGACGTTCTGCGGCAGGAGCTTTCCGACTCCATTGTAGAGGGCAGGGAGGAACGCTATCAGTTTACTTGGCCGGATAAGAAAAAGGCGATGTTGGCGGCCAATGCGCCCATCACGGCAACCCTGCGCCCGGTGGTGACTGATAGTGTTGGTAAGGACGGTACACCCGGCGGTTTTGACAGCGAAAACCTCTATATCGAGGGCGATAATCTGGAAGTGCTGAAGCTCTTGCAGGAAACCTATCTGGGCAAGGTCAAGATGATCTACATTGACCCTCCCTATAATACAGGCAATGACTTTGTCTATGAGGATGATTTTGCACAGAGCACCGAGGATACATGGGAAACAGCGGCCAGTACGATGAAGAAGGCAACCGCATGGTGACAAACACCGAAAGCAACGGCCGCTTCCATACGGATTGGCTCAATATGATTTATCCTCGGCTTAAATTGGCAAAAAGTTATCTAACTAATGATGGTGTTATATTTATTTCTATTGACGATGGTGAAGTAGAAAATCTCAAAAAATTATGTGATGAGATTTTTGGTACAGACAATTACATCAATACAATATGCTTGAAATTAAAAAATATCGCTGGAGCATCTGGTGGTGGTGAAGACAAAAGATTAAAGAAAAACATGGAATATATTCTTGTTTACGCAAAAAATTATCGAGAATTAGTTCCATTCAAAAATGTATATCAATATACGCCAATCTCCAAAATGGTAGAAGAATATCGAAATGCAGGCATAAGCTGGAAATACACAACGGCACTTGTAAATCCCGGAGAGAAAATTTATGTTGGGTCGACTTTTGATGGTGACGGATTAGAAATCAAGATTTATAAGCGTATCGGATTTATAATAAAATCTGTTGGGCAAATTATGAAAGAAGAAAACTTAACAGAAAAGGAAGTATATGATAGATACGCATATTGCATTTATCAAACAGCAATGCCGCAGAGTTCAATTCGTCCGAGAGTTATGGAAAAAGTAAGACAAATCGGCATTGAAAGCGATTTGTATTCAATAGAATATGTTCCGAAAACTGGCAGAAATAAAGGAAACACTTATGAGCAGTTTTACAAAGGAGAAAACTTCCGTCTTTTTGCTTGGCTGAAAGATGTCGCTGAGGAAATCAACGGTATTCTATATAAAAAGGATTTGCAAGGTACACTATGGGATTTTGTTGGTGAGACAAAAAATCTTACAAAAGAGGGTGATGTTCCATTTCCTAATGGGAAAAAGCCTGTTAGATTGTTGAAGCAGATGTTAACTATGTTGACCTCTGGAAATGATTATGTCCTTGATTTTTTCTCTGGTTCTTCTACTACTGCCCATGCTGTAATGCAGTTGAACGCCGAAGATGACGGACACCGCAAGTTCATCATGGTGCAGCTGCCCGAAAAAACAGATGAAAAGAGCGAAGCCTACAAGGCAGGCTACAAGAACATCTGCGAAATTGGCAAAGAGCGTATCCGCCGTGCGGGTCGAAAAATTAAGGAAGATGCTGGGCTAACCGCTCCGGCTGATTTGGATATTGGTTTCCGCTGCCTGCGTCTAGATGAAAGCAACATGAAGCCGGTTTACTACACGCCGGAGGAGACCCAGCAGCAGGATCTGTTCTCTCTGGTGGACAACGTTAAATCTGACCGCACCCCGGAAGATCTGCTGTTTCAGGTCATGCTGGATTTGGGTGTGCTGCTGTCCAGTCCCATTGAGGTGAAAGAGATTGCGGGCAAAAGGTGTTCAACGTGGCAGAGGGCTTCTTACTGGCCTGCTTTGACCATGATGTGACGGAGGAGACCGTCAAAGCTATTGCCCAGATGAAGCCCTACTATGCTGTGTTCCGTGACAGCTCCATGGCAAACGACAGCGTTGCAACAAACTTTGACCAGATTTTTGAAACGTATAGCCCGGAAACGGTAAGGAAGGTGTTGTGAGATGACAGCAAAAATTCAATACGAGGACATTGACCTTTATCACTATACATCACTGGCGTCACTTTTCGCTATTTTGCAGAATGAAACAATTCGTTTGACAGACTATCGATTTTTGAATGATACGCAGGAGCTTTCTTATGCGACACACTGGTTGAAAGCACTCCTTCAACCCATGGCTGAAAATGAGTTTGTGCAAAAGCTTTTGACTGCAATCGAAAACATTGAGCAAGGAAAAGTTGAACGGCTCAAAGGGATTGGCGAAGATCTGCCGTATCTGCAATGGAATATGTGCGACCTGAATTACTATATTCTTTCCCTGTCACAAAACTACGATGACCTTGCTATGTGGCGGATGTATGCCAAAGATGGTTGCTCTATAAAATTTAATAGTCAAAAATTGAACGAGTTTTTATATTCACTCCGTGGTGATAATTTAAAAAACGGTTTTACAAATTTAATAAAGGGCTCTGTCAACTATAATGCCGGGCAAAGTATGGATGCAGTTGTAAAGAGTTGGCTGGAACACCATAACGAACCAATGATTTATGATGATGTCCTGCAATATTGCTTGAGCATTAAATCTCCGGACTTTTCTTTTGAGCATGAATATCGCTTTGGCATTCCATTTGAAGATCAGTACTTGGGCGAAAAAGCCACCAAAGAGTTTACGCTGGTCGGAAATACAATTCGCCCACAGCTTGAACTGAAAAAATTCCCCGTTGCGGATGTTATAGAAGAAATTACGATCAGCCCGTTTGTTACATCTGAACTTACCAAGATTGGACTTCAGGAACTCTTGAAATCTAAAAATATGTCTCCGGATATCGTTAAACAGTCGAGCATCAAAATACGATAAGAAAGGCAGACTACAATGCCCGAAAAAAAGAATAAAGAACAGGCAATTCACAGCTCTGCGGCAGAATATTTGACCTTCGTGGCTTCTACCGGAGACAGTGATACCAGCTATGAAATGCGCTATGAGGATGAAAACATCTGGCTGACGCAAAAGATGATGGCAACCTTATATGATGTGTCCAAACAGACGATCTCACAGCACATCAAACGCATTTATGCGGATGGGGAACTCGCTCCGGAGGCAACTGTCAAGAAATACTTGACAGTTCAAACCGAAGGTGACCGGCAGATCAGCCGCAAGCAGGATCATTACAATCTTCAAATGATTATTGCAGTCGGCTTTAAGGTGAATAATCAGCGTGCTGTGCAGTTCCGCAAATGGGCGGGTCAGATCGTGAAAGACCATACGATTCAGGCTGGACAATGGATGTTGACCGCCTGAAAAAAGGTCACATGTTTACGGATGAATATTTCGAGCGGCAGTTGCAGCAGATTCGGGAAATTCGCCTGTCGGAGCGCAAGTTCTATCAGAAAGTGACGGATTTATACGCAACAGCGTTTGATTACGACAAGGACGCCAAGACGACCCGCCTGTTCTTCCAGACGGTTCAGAATAAGATGCACTATGCTGTGCATCGCCACACGGCGGCAGAACTGATTGTGGAGCGTGCCGATGCCAACAAGGAGCACATGGGGCTTACCACATGGGAAAATGCGCCGGATGGGAAAATCCTGAAAGCAGATGTGACGGTGGCCAAGAACTACCTGAGCAAAGAGGAAATGAATTATCTGGAACGCATCGTGTCGCTCTATCTGGATTATGCCGAGCTGCAGGCCGAGCGCAAGATCCCCATGAGCATGGAGGACTGGGCAAAGCGGCTGGACGGTTTTCTGGAGTTCAACGGCAATGAACTGCTGACAGGCCCCGGTAAAATCAGCGCAGAACAGGCCAAACTCCACGCAGAAACCGAATACGAAAAGTATCGTGTCATTCAGGATCGCCTGTATGAGAGCGATTTTGACCGGTTCCTGATGCTGGAGCAGGAGGTAAACCACAAAGATGAAGTTTAGTTTTAAGATTCAGCAGTACCAGACCGATGCTGTGGATGCGGTGGCACGGGTCTTTCAGGGTCAGCCCTACAATGCAGGCGTGTCGTACCTGCGGGATATGGGAAACCTGTCTGCACAGCCGCAGCAGTTGAGCCTTGTTTCCAGTGGGGACGATGCAACACAGGTGGAATTGCAGGATTTAATCAACGATTCCGGCTTTAAGAACGAAGCACTCCAACTGACCGACCAGGAGCTGCTTCAGAATATCCGCACATTGCAGGCAGAAGCAAACATCCATCAGTCGGACAAGTTGGTGGCACCGCTGGGCAGGTGTTCTCTGGATATTGAGATGGAAACCGGCACAGGCAAGACCTATGTTTACATCAAGACCATGTTCGAGCTGAACAAGCGGTATGGTTGGAGCAAATTTATCGTTGTTGTGCCGAGTATCGCCATCCGTGAAGGCGTAAAGAAGTCCTTTGAGATCACTGCCGATCACTTTATGGAGTGCTACGGCAAAAAGGCACGGTTCTTTATCTACAACAGCAGCAATCTGAATCAGTTGGATTCCTTTTCCAGCAATTCCGGCATCAATGTCATGATCATCAACACGCAGGCGTTTGCCGCCTCCATGAACGAGGACAAGAACGTGGAAGGCCGCAAGGGAGATGCTGCGGCGCGTATTATCTACACCAAGCGGGACGAGTTCGGTTCCCGCCGCCCGATTGATGTGATTGCCGCCAACCGCCCGATCCTGATTCTGGACGAACCGCAGAAGATGGGCAAAGAGGACTCTGCCACTCAGAAAGCCCTGAAAAAGTTCAATCCACTTTTCACACTGAATTACTCTGCTACCCACGCCAAGCAGCATAATCTGATTTACGTTCTGGATGCGCTGGACGCTTACAATAAGCGACTGGTCAAGAAAATCGAAGTCAAAGGCTTTGAGGTCAAAAATCTGCGTGGTACGGACAAGTATCTGTATCTGGAAAGCATCATCATCTCCCCGAAGAATCCGCCACGGGCAAAAGTGGAGATGGAGGTCAGCTACCAGAACGGCACGAAGCGAGAGTTCCATATGCTGGATGTGGGCGATAATCTCTATTATAAATCCGGGGAAATGGAGCAGTACAAGGGCTTCGTAGTGTCGGAAATCGACCCGATCACGGGCGTTGTGACCTTTACGAACGGAGACACCATCCGCAAAGGTGATGTTACCGGCGACGTTTCCGAAAACGATATGCGCCGGGTACAGATTCATGAAACAATCCTTTCGCACTTTGAAAAAGAGCAGGAACTTTTCAAACTGGGCATCAAGACACTTTCGCTGTTCTTCATCGACGAAGTGGCAAAATACCGCCAGTACGATGAAGACGGAAACGAGCTGCTGGGCGAGTACGGCAAGATTTTTGAACAGGAGTATCTTTCGGTTCTGAATGAGCATCGCACCCTGTTCGACCCTGCTTATACAGCCTATCTGGATTCAACCGATGTGCATGATGTCCACAAGGGCTATTTTAGCATCGACAAGAAAGGTCACAGCGTCAACAGTTCGGTCAAGCGTGGCTCAGATATGTCGGATGACATTTCTGCCTATGACCTGATCCTGAAAAATAAGGAACGTCTGCTGTCCTTTGAAGAGCCGACCCGGTTCATCTTCTCCCACTCTGCCCTGCGGGAAGGCTGGGATAACCCGAATGTGTTCCAAATCTGCACCCTGAAGCACAGCGACAGCACCACGCAGAAGCGGCAGGAAGTAGGCCGTGGTCTGCGTCTGTGCGTGAATAAGGACGGAAACCGCATGGATGCGGAAGTACTGGGAGATAAGGTGCAGGATATCAACGTCCTGACCGTTATTGCCAGCGAGAGCTATGCAGGATTTGTAGACGGACTGCAAAAGCAGACCGAAGCAGTGCTGTATGACCGCCCACGCAAGGCAGACATTGCATATTTTACCGGCAAGACCATCAGGCTGGATGGCAAAACTATCAAGGTGGATGACCATCAGGCACGGGCGATTTATCAGTACCTTGTCCGCAACAACTATGTGGATGAGCAGGATAACGTCACGCAGGACTACCGGGACGATGTGCAGACCGGAACACTTGCACCGGTGCCGGAAACGCTGAAGCCCATTGAAGAGGGTGTGCACACGCTTGTGCAGGCAATTTATGATGACAGTATGCTCAAGTCTATGTTTGAGGATGGCAACAAGCCGAAAGTGCTGGAAAATCCGCTGAACGACCGGTTTGAAAAGGCAGAGTTCCAGAAGCTCTGGCAGACGATCAACCACAAATACGCCTATACGGTGGATTTTGATTCTGAGGAACTGATCCGGAAAGCAACCGAATACATCGACAGGGAACTGTACGTCAGTCGCCTGCAATATACCGTTACCTATGCCGGGCAGAAAGATGTCCTGAGTGCCGATATGGTGCGAGAAGGCAGCAGCTTCAGCGATGCCAAGAGCAGAACAAAAAAATTAGAACATGACTACGCAGGTCAGGTTGCGTATGACCTGATCGGCAAAATTGCAGAGGGCACAACGCTGACCCGGCATACCGTTGCACGGATTTTGCAGGGCATCAACCGACAACCTTTGCGATGTACCAGAACAACCCAGAAGAATTTATCACAAAGGTGATCCGGCTGGTCAAGGAGCAGAAAGCTACCATGATCGTGGAGCATATCACCTATGATACCATTGAGGGCAGCTACGACAGCAGCATCTTTACGGCAGAGAAACACGCTCTGACGATGGATAAGGCTTACAAGGCACAAAAGGCGATTCAGGATTACGTTTTCACCGATGGCACAGCGGAAAAGAGCGTGGAACGGAAGTTTGCGGAAAATCTGGACGGTGCAGAGGAAGTCTTTATCTATGCAAAACTGCCGAAAGGTTCTATATTCCGACCCCGGTTGGACACTACTCCCCGGACTGGGCAATCGTGTTCCATGAGGCAAGGTGAAACACATCTATTTTGTAGCAGAAACCAAAGGCACGATGGAAAGCCTGAACTTGCGCCCAATCGAGAAGTCCAAGATTGACTGCGCCAAGAAGCTCTTCGCAAAATTGTCAGATGGTCTTGTGACATACGACCATGTGGACAGCTATCAAGAGCTGATGAATAAGGTACTGCAGTGACCAGTACAAAATGAATCATGAAGCGGCTGTTTGCGTAGATGCAGATGGCCGCTTCTGCATTTGACATCCTGATCGGGAGTGTGAGCGATAATATAGGGCTGCGATGAGTTTGAACGAATCAGCGATGCAATCGCACAGCCTGCATCCACCGGATGCAGTTCAAGGGTTTGACTTTCCCAACAAGTGTTTGGCAACGCAAAAATGGTCTTTGTATAACCTCTTGCTAGCGCTATGAGGCCTTTCAAAACGCCTCCCAAATTTGAAAATCACTTTGCAAGAATGATCGTCCGTTTTCAAGCTCAACTTGAAGTGGACGGTTGTTTTTCTGCTCAAAAAAGTTCCGAGTTGGCATTCCATTACAAACAGAACGAGTTGTCCTGTTCGCTCTTTTTACCAAGGTTTCCCTTGCGTTTTCTTGCACACTGCCGAAAGTGGCGTGTTTTCAAAGTTTTTTGTTGACACACTGCGATTTTTGTGGTGATCTATCCCAACAATTTAATATAACATATTTACTTAGAGTTCCAGCTCGGCTCCCGAAGGAGCCGGAGCAAGTTTTTAACTTTCTATCGCTACATAACGAACCCGAACCAAGGCCATCCCGGAAGGAATGGTCAGGTTCAGGTTGTTGTGTGGCGATTTTTTTATTGCCAAATCCAGCGCCGAACCTTGAAAACCGCATGACCGTCTGCATGGGATACCCGGCGATGACCTCGCAAAAGCGAGCCGGAAAACGCCGCCGGAAGGGGGCAGGAAATCCATGCAGGGAGAACGGCTAAACGTTGATTCCTCAGTTACCAGAAAACAATGTGGTCAAATTGACCACATTGTTTTTCTGTAATGCCAGTGAAAGGAGGGTCATCTCCATGTATATGACAAACGAGGAATGGGAGCAGAACAATCAGGATTATTTGAAAGAATCGTATGAGGAAACGGGCTTTACCGCCGGAGGATACGCCGTCCACAAACTTATCTGCGGCGGCTACGGTCGGGTGTTCTACACCACCATCTACACCAAGAAATACTGTCACAGCTACTGGTGCGGCAATCAGGCCAACAATCTGCGGCAGCGGGAATACCGCCAAATGCGCCGTCAGGATTTGGTCTGCCAGTGCTGCGGTGAAAAATTCACGCCCAAACGTGCAGATGCCCGCTATTGCAGCAACTCCTGCCGACAAAAAGTCTATCGAAAACGTGTTACAGATGCTGCAAGTACTCAAAATGAGCACATCGTTTTTCGTACCGTCTCAAGGTCTGTTGAAAATCAGGTGCCGCCACCCGGCACTTGATTTTACCCGTAACAGAATCAGTTGGTCATTTTGGCCAACTGAAAAAGCCGGACGAGCTGTCCGTTCAGGACAGTTTGCCCGGAGCAAGAGTGCAGAGGTGCGGGTCGCCAGTGGCGACCTCAAAAGGCCGCAGGTATTTTGAAGCACCGACCGAGCCGACAGGCGAGACCGCAGCCCTTTGAAGGGAGTCAAGGGGGAACGCCATGCCCAGTGATATGACGCTGTGCGTCATATCCTATTGGGTATTATCTGGCGCAAAACGGCGGCAGATCCAGCAGCTCCGCTGCTGCGTTCTCTCCCGGCAAGCTGTTGAAATGAAAGAAGCCCCCGCTAAACCTTATACTAAAATCAGGAAAAAGTAATCAAAACAGGTTCACTTAGGGGGCCAATAATAGGCCTACGAAGCCCACGACTTTAGTGATTTCAGGTGCTATAATAATTGCAGAGATGCAGCATCTTAGTGATTTTCCGCAAAGAAAGAATAGCGATGCAACAAGAAATGGGAACGATGTTTCCTACTTTCACCGAAAATTAGGAACTCACAGTTCCTGTTCGAGTATGAGTTTCTCTGTTATACTTTTCTTGCAGAGCAGAAGCAAACTCTTCTAAGCAGAAAGCGACAAACGCCATGATCTCCCACTGAGGGAAGGAGCGATAGGCCACTTTCTTTGCAGTAGAACAAACACATAAATCCTTTTCCGAAAGGATTACCTTTCGATTCCGAGAGAAGATTTCAAGACACGGTCTTGAAATGCATGACCCTTTGCTTGGAAGAATTGTATTACTCTTGTGATCTAATAGCATGAGTGACCGTACACAAAAATACAGGAAAAGAGGGATGTCTATCTGAAATTAACACGACACAATGGACGAGCCGGAACCCACGGCACCTATAACCCCAAGCACAATGACCGCAGTTTCAACCTTTCCAACAGCGAGCACATTGACCCGGAACGAGCTAAAGGTAACATCTACTGGGACTGCTATCATGGCATCCGTTCGGCATCCGACAAGGATAAACAGACTGCCGCATTCAGCGATGTGGAGAAGATGTTCTATGAAATCCATTACGCTCACTTTGTGGAGAACCAGAACGCCCGCAATGCGAAGATTCGCCACACCGAGCGCAATCGAACCATAGAGGACTTGCTTGCAGGTAAGAAAACCTGCCCGGAAGAAACCATCTACCAGTCGGAACGTTGGACGAACACGCATCGGTGGAAGACCTGGTTTTAGTGGTGACAGAGTTTATGTCCGAATTTCATGAGCGCTTCGGCACTCATGTTCATCTGCTGGACTGGGCACTGCATCTGGACGAAAGCACACCCCACATCCATGAGCGTCATGTGTTCGACTGCGAAAACAAGTACGGCGAGATCGCTCCTCAGCAGGAAAAGGCACTGGAAGCATTGGGCTTCGACCTGCCCGACCCAGACAAGCCCCTCAGCCGCCGCAACAACCGCAAGATCACCTTTGATGCCGCCTGCCGAAAGATGCTGTTCGAGATTGCAAAACGGCATGGTCTGGAATTGGAGGAAGAAGCGGAATACGGCAACCGCAAATATCTGGAAAAACAGGACTTCATCCTTGCCAAGCAGAAGGAGCAGCTTACCGCCCAGCAAAGCAAGCTGGACGAATTGACCTTGAAAGTTTCGGATATGGAGACCCTGCTGGAAAATGTTTCGGCTGCGGCCTATGACAAGGCGGTGGAGGTCGTGACGGACGTGGTACGCACCGAGACCCGCAAGGAAGATATGCGGATGATCGAGGACACGAAGAAGTGGGTGCTGTCCCCGGAACGCAAGGCTCCGCAGGCCACGAGAGAGTACGCCGCTCACCGTTTGGACACCGTGCTGGACAAGTTCCTCAAGACCATGCAGATTACTGCTACTTGCTTGCAGGAAAAGCTCCTGAGACCGGATGTCCGGCAGAAAGGCAAGGAACAGGTCAAGGAGAAAGCACGGGATTCCGTTCTGCAACTGCTGAATCGCTTGCAGGCAGAACAGGCACAGCGGAAGCCATCTGTCCCGCCTACCGCCGAAAAGTCAGAAACACGAGGTGATGTTTATTGAGCAAAGAAGTCAATCAAGAAGAACGTGCTCCCCGAACCGTTGAGGATGTGAAGGAGATGCTGGTCAAGCACTCCAATGGCGAAATTCAGCGGACGATCCAGAACTGCATCACGATTTTGCAGAACGACCATGTGCTTGCCGATGCCATCCGGCTGAACTTGTTGAGTGAACGCATCGACATCGTAAAGCCTGTTGGCTGGCCGCGCTCCGGCAAGACGCTGAGCGACACCGACATGAAGTATATTCTGCGCCGGATGGAGAAATACGGCATTTCCAGCGAGAAGAAAATTGAATCGGCCATCCGCATCGTTGCCAACGAGAACCGCTATCATCCCATCCGGGATTACCTGAACAGCCTAAAATGGGATGGAACAGAACGGATAGCCCACGTCCTGCACCACTTCCTCGGTGCTGCGGAGGACGAGTACACTTGCGAAGCTATGAAGATATTCCTGCTGGGAGCCATCAAGCGGGTGTTCCAGCCGGGATGTAAATTTGAAACCATGCTCTGTCTGGTGGGCGGGCAAGGTGCTGGGAAGTCTACTTTCTTCCGGTTGCTGGCAGTCAAGGATGAATGGTTCTCGGATGACCTGCGGCGGCTGGACGATGACAACGTGTACCGCAAGCTGCAAGGTCACTGGATCATCGAAATGTCGGAGATGATCGCCACCGCCAATGCCAAGAGCATCGAGGAGATCAAGAGTTTTCTCAGCAAGCAGAAGGAAACCTATAAAGTTCCCTACGAGACCCATCCTGCGACCGTCTGCGCCAGTGCGTCTTTGCTGGCACAACCAATCGGCAGGATTTTTTGCCCCGTGACCGCACGGGCAATCGCCGCTTTATCCCCGTTCCGGTGGATGCGGAACTAGCAGAAGTCCACATTCTAGACGATGAAGCCGAATCCCGTGCCTATATCAACCAGCTTTGGGCAGAAGCTATGACCATCTACAACAGCGGCAACTACAAGCTGGCGTTCAGCCCCGCCATGCAGGAAACCCTGCAAGCCCATCAGCAGGACTTCATGCAGGAGGACGCGCAGGCTGGTATGATCTATGCCTTTCTGGAGGACTACACGGGTGACCGGGTGTGTTCCAAGCAGCTCTATGCGGAGGCTCTGGGCAACACGAACATCCCGGCAGAGTGGGAGACCCGCGCTATCTGCGAGATCATGAACACCGGCATTTCGCGCGGCGATATCCAAGGCTGGCAGGCGCACAAGACCGCCAAGCGTTACCCGAAGTACGGGGTTCAGAAAGGCTGGGAGCGCGTAACCAGCCCCGAAACCGGGGCTGAAGATTTCTCCGAAATAACGGATGCGGAAGCCCAGCAACTGGGCTTTCCCTTCTGACGGACACCGGTTACACGTCTGGTTACAGATTCGGTTACGCCCCAGTTACAGCCCAAAAGCCGCATGACTGCTGCGTTTTTCTCTTTCTGTAACCATGTAACCTTAAAAAGAGAAGAAAAAGTATAAAGTCCACCGAATGTCCTGCGTACAGAAAAAGAGAGTTTTCCTGCCCGGTTACAGGCGTTCGGTTACAAGGAAGTGGAGTCTGCCTATGAATATGAATCGGCCTGACATGACCGAAGATGTGAAATCTAAAGATTATACGAATAACTCCTTGCAAAAGGACTCGAACCCGGTTACAATGAAAGCGTCCAAATCCCCTGTCACAGAATCTTCTGACCAGACCAAAGCAGCCAAGCACGAACCTCTTGTTTACCGGGTGGAGGAAATCGCCCAACTTTTGGCGATTTCTCCTCGCGCTGCGTACAACCTGTGCAACACCACGAAGGATTTTCGGGTGCTGCGCATCGGCACCAGCATCCGGGTGAACAAGCAGAGTTTCGACAGCTGGTTTGCGGCGGTCTGAGGGAGGTAATCTATGGCATCTATCATGAAGCGCGGAGATTCCTACTCCGTCCGTTACAAGTACAAAGACCATTCCGGCAAGCCTTGCGAGGGATGGGAGAGTTTCAAGACCAAGAAGGAGGCGCAGGAGCGGAAGATCACGGTCGAGAAAGAACTGCTGGACGGCACGTTCCTCGTTCCCGACACCATGACGGTGGAGGAGATGCTGTACAAATGGATCCCGATCCAGTCCACCAAGCACAAATGGTCACCCAAGACCTACACCCAGTCCGTGGCGATGGTGCAGAACCTTATCGTGCCCTATATCGGCAATCGCAAGGTGCAGGAGCTGCGAACCTACGACATTGAAAAGTTCTATGCTACCCTTGCCAAGACCCCCTGCGGGCAGTATGTGCACGGTGTGAAACAGAAGCTTTCCGACAAGCAAAAGAAGCGGCTGCTGTCCAGCACCTCCATCCACGAAGTCCACACGCTACTCAAGACCGCATTTTCCTATGCGGTAGAATGGGACTTGATCCACAAGATTCCCCTGCCCCGTGATGCCCCCAAGGTCAACATCGAGGAACGCACCATCTGGGACGAGAAAACCATGCTGGCAGCGTTGCAGACCATCGAGAACCCTGCCCTGCATCTAGCGGTGCACATGAGCATGATCCTTTCGCTCCGTGAGGGCGAAATCCTCGGCCTACAGCCGAGTGATCTGGACTTTGATGCAGCCGATGGGCGTGGCACTATCTCGGTCAATAAGACCATGCAGCGAGCAACAAGGACGCTCTGGAAAAGCTCGACCCCAAGCAGGTCTACTACACCTTCCCGGACAGGCGTGAGGGTAGCAAATCCTCTCTCATCCTGAAAAAGCCCAAGACCAAGAAGTCAAATCGTATCCTGTATATGACCAAACCTCTGAAAGAGGAACTTCAAGCATGGCTTGAAAAGCTCAAGCAGGACGAGCAGAACGCCCCAGAAAAGTACAGCAACTGCGGGCAGCTGTTCCGGCTCCCGGATGGCTTGCCCATCGCACCGGAGCTGCTGACAAAATGGTACCGCCTGTGGAGAGCGGAGCATCCAGAGTTTGAACAGATCGTGTTCCACGGTCTGCGTCACTCCAGTGCCACCTACCAGCTCTTGCAGTCGGATGGCGACTTCAAGTCGGTGCAGGGCAACACCGGTCATGCAACTGCTGCTGTCCTGATGGACACCTACGCCCATACGCAGGACAAGCCCCGGCTGGAACTGACCGAGAAGATCGAGGCAAACTTCTATTCCCAAGACCTGACCCCGGTAGCACCCCAGCCCCGGCAAAACGAAAAGCCGGCGGCAACAAAAATCTCCGGTAAGGAGATCCTTGAAGCCATCCGGCTGATGGACGCAGACGAACGCAGAGAGTTAACGAGAGCCTTGTTCGCCTAACTTCTCTTCTTTTTATGCAAAGGAAAGCAGGCTGTGCAAGCCTTGCGCAGAAAAGCCCCTGATTCGGGCAAATGTGCAAACGGTGTGCAGAAAGTGTGCAGCCGCTTTCCTACATAAAGAAAGAACGCCAAATCTTACGATTTGACGTTCAATATCTGGTGCACCTCCAGGGACTCGAACCCTGGGCCCACTGATTAAGAGTCAGTTGCTCTACCAACTGAGCTAGAGGTGCAAATATGACCCGTACCGGAATCGAACCGATGTTAAAGGCGTGAGAGGCCTCTGTCTTAACCGCTTGACCAACGGGCCATATAAAAGTCGGCGACTACCTATTTCACACGCCGTTTCCAGCGAACTATCTTCGGCACAAGTGAGCTTAACTTCTGTGTTCGGAATGGGAACAGGTGGAACCTCACCGTCATCGACACCGACCGATCTGACTGAACCAGTATAACATGTTTGTCGTACTTTGTCCAGTATTTCTTAGAAGGACGTGCCTTCAAAACTGAATAATCACTGCTGACATTTTTTCGTTGACTCTTAAGAGTCTCAAGCGAATTGTGGTCAAGCCCTCGACCTATTAGTACACGCTTGCTGAATGGATCACTCCACTTACACATCGTGCCTATCAACCTTGTAGTCTTCAAGGGGTCTTACTTGTTTGAAACAATGGGATATCTTATCTTTGGGTCGGCTTCACGCTTAGATGCTTTCAGCGTTTATCCGATCCGTACATAGTTGCCCAGCTATGCTCTTGGCAGAACAACTGGTGCGCCAGAGGTACGTCCGCTCCGGTCCTCTCGTACTAGGAACAGCTCCCATCAAATATCCTGCGCCCACGACAGATAGGGACCGAACTGTCTCACGACGTTCTGAACCCAGCTCGCGTACCGCTTTAATTGGCGAACAGCCAAACCCTTGGGACCGAATACAGCCCC
>ENA-OQJX01000389-OQJX01000389.1-human-gut-metagenome-genome-assembly--contig:-NODE-389-length-24863-cov-2.766130_pt1 | contig 24863 bp, 29 predicted proteins | sample MGYA00242615_ERZ504782 | MGnify/ENA primary metagenome ERZ504782 (study PRJEB26092, sample SAMD00036354) | human gut metagenome | host: Homo sapiens | study: EMG produced TPA metagenomics assembly of... | reverse complement strand
GGTTGATTATTGATTCTTCCCTGTTCGGATAGGTTTTCGTTTTTAAGGATCTCTCCCAAAGGAGCTTTTATCAAAGTCAGCGGTGTACGTATATCATGTGCCGTGTTGATAAAGAACCGGATTTTTTCTTTTGAATTGTTTCTGTCTTTCCTAAGCCACAAATAACGCAAAACAATTACTCCGACCAGTATAAAAATGATCAGATAAAGAATTCCTGCCCAAAAAGTAGCCCACCAAGGTGGGGTTATGGTAATGAAAAGTGAACGTTCTTCTAACAAATGGTGGTCATCCATCAGGATGGCTCTCACTCTTAATTTATATTTACCGGGACTGATGTTAGTGTAACGTATGCGGTTATCATTCGTGAGTGAAGTCCATTCATCATAAAATCCTTCCAGTTTCCAAGAATAGACTATGTTGGAGGGATTATCATAATTAATGGAAGACACATCCAGTGAAAAAATATTCTGGTCGTAATTCAGTATGATGTGCCGGGTATCATCAATTTCTTCTTTTAAGGGGGAACCTTTTTCACCAGGCATTACTTTCTGGTAGAGCAGTCGGAAATTGTCAAATACCATTTGGATTTAAATTGATGAGGCAGCGTGACAGTATCTGCCAGTTCAATGGCTCCGTCTCCACATCCGAAGATAAATTTTTTATCGCGTGTATGTACTCCGGCAGCTTGGTTAAAGCTGGTAGACATCAAGCCTTGTTCTTTTGTCCAGTTAGAGAATATTTTTTCTTTTGTTTTGAAACGGGTCAACCCTTTTTCTGTACTAATGATTAAATCGTCTTCCAGAGCAGGCAGTATGCAATGAATATTATTAGATATCAGAGCTGAATTATTGATATGGTAATTAGTTACTTTTTCTGTATAATTATTGTAAATCCACATACCGGAACCATGTGTACCAATAAAAGTGATGTTCTTTTTACTTTGATAAATAGTATTTATACAGCCTAGCTCGGAGTCTAGATTCACCGCTTTGAGCTCTTGATTGACCTTATTGAACTGATACAATCCATTGATAGTTCCTATCCATAAATTATGGGCGTCCTTATTGGTGATATAGGTGATAGGGAAGTCCATATTGTAACAATGCATTTCCTTTGTATCCAGATCGTAACTTTTCAAGTTGTAATATCCTCCGGCCCAAATCAGATTATCCCAATCCTTATAAATACAACGAATATATTTATCCGGTTTTACGGTGTCATCATTCAATGTTTGGGGAATAAAATATTGTGTGGTCATGTTTTTCTTATCTATTTTGTACATTCCCGACATATATCCACCTACTAAAATAACTCCCGGTCGGGATTCACATATAGAGATAAATACATGATTCTGATTAGGCGTGTCATGCTGATAAGTTGATAATAAATTCGTCCATTGTTTGGTAGAAGGACTGTAGCAACATACGCCATTATTGGTTGCATACCAAATGTCTCCTTCAGAATCTTCCAATATATAATTCACTTGATTATCTATCAGTGAGTTAGGGTTGTCATAAGAGTGCTGTATCCATTGATATCCGGGATATTTCTCGGAATATACAGTGATGCCTATAGGATAGACTGCCATCCATAATTTTTGATCATCATCAATATAGATATCATTAATGATATTACCGTTCATTTTGTTGGAATGGTTGTGGTCGGCATTTAGAAAATTTGTCAATTCGTAAGTGCCCAAGTTTAATTTATATACGCCTGCGCCGTTAGTTGCTATTAACACCTCGTTTTCATTTTCTTTACTTGCTATGATAGAGTTGACATTAATGTCTTGTAGTCCGTTGTGTACATCAATCAGTTGGCGGCTATGGATATTGTATAGATAAATACCATCCAATAAGGTACCTATTACTAACATTTGGGTTTCCGGATGAAAATAGATGTAGTTTACTATATGGAAATTATCCAGTTCCGGATGCTTGATTACTTCTAATCGCCCATGATTCAGTCTTGCACAGTAAATCTTGTGGCTGGAGGCTAGAAAATATTGATTGTTCGTAGATTTCGCAATATATGTGATTTCTTCCTTGATAGGACTTTCCAGTTGAATAAGTTCATGGGTATCTATGTCGAAAAGATATTGTTTGTTTTTGGTGCAAAGCAATATATTATTGTCTTTGGAGTCAAGAAATGAAGCGGTGAGTGGCAGCCCGCTGTTGCTTTTGTCCTTACTGGCAAAATCGCAAACTAGTTCAAATTTGTCTTGTAGAGAATTGTATTTGAATAGATGACCGGTTTTTCCTATCTCCCAAACCACTCCTGCCGTATCTATCTGCAAAGTGTTCAAGTTGGGAAAAAAGTTCAGTAGTTTTCCATTGGCTGTTAAGCTATAGTGTGTGTATTGTTTTCCGTTATACCTGTCTATTCCTTCGTGAGTGAGAAACCACATATAGCCTTTTTTATCTTTTCGTATAGATAGAACTCTACGGCTGCTCAAACCATTCTGAGTATCCAGATACTGGTATAGTTGAGCAACGGCAGGTGTTACCAAAATAACAAAAAGGCATATAAGTAAAAGAATTCTTCTCATATTATTAGGAGGCAAAATCCTTACAAAGTTCGTAATTTCCCTTAACATATCAAAATCTGTTATATACAAAAAAAGCGGTAATCAGTCCGACTCACCGCTTTTTTAGTAAATATAACAAATCGTTTTTATTTTTTGTTCATTTCAACCCATTTTCTAGCATTGACAAATGCTTCCATCCATGGAGTAATCTGATCGTTCTTTATTCTATCAGCCGGATAATAAGCATTTTGCCATGGGAAACAAGAGCGTTCCAAATGAGGCATCATGGCCAAATGGCGGCCGTCAGGACTGGCCAGACCGGCTACGCTGTAATCCGAACCGTTTGGATTGCCAGGATACTCATCGTATGAGTATTTCAATACAACATTGTATTGATCTTCATCATATGGCAATGAGAATTTACCTTCTCCATGGGCTACCCAGATACCAAGCTTACTTCCGCTTAACGAACCGAACATGACGCTTCTATTCATAGGAACGGTAACACCTACAAACTTGGATTCGAATTTATGTGAATCATTGTGCAGCATTTTCGCTTTTTGGGTGAAGTCGGGGTTAATCAGGTTTAATTCTATCATCAGCTGGCAGCCGTTACATACGCCCAATGACAATGTATCTTTGCGTGCATAGAAGTTATCCAATGCAGCTTTGGCTTTGGGATTGAACAAGAAAGCTCCGGCCCATCCTTTAGCAGAGCCTAAAACGTCCGAATTAGAGAACCCACCGCAAAATACGATGAAATTGATGTCCTTCAATGTTTCACGTCCGCTAACCAAATCAGTCATTGTTACATCTTTCACATCAAATCCTGCCAAATAGAGCATATAGCCATTTCGCGTTCGCCATTGGTTCCTTTTTCACGGATAATAGCCGCTTTGATACCTGTCGGAGTACGACGGTCGGGGTTAAGGCCGAATTGTGAAAGTTTGCCGGTGAATGATTTGTCGAATACAAATTCCAAAGGTTGTTTCTTGTAGTTCTCGAAACGTTTTTTGGCACAGCCGTTCATGCTCTGCTTGCAGTCTAGCAAGTAAGAGGTAGAATACCATACATCGCGCAGATAGTCTATGCCGAACTGGTAAGTTGCATCTCCCTTTTCTACCAGGATATGCCGTTCTTCAGTCGGTTTACCTAATTTTACGTAGCCTATGCCTGCGTCTTCCAAGATCTTTTTTACTTCTTCTTTGTGCTTATTTTTTACCTGGATAACAATACCCGGATTTTCGGCGAACAATATCTTGATGATGTCATCCTCCTTAATCTTGTTCAGGCTGATTTCCATACCACCTTCCATATTCGAGAAGCACATTTCAAGCAGTGTGGTAATAAGACCACCGGCAGAAATATCGTGACCGGCCATAATCAGACCTTTATTTACTAATTCTTGTACTGCCAGGAATGCGTCACGAAAATATTCAGGATTTTGTACAGTCGGTACATCGTCACCTATTTTATTCAATGATTGTGCAAAAGCAGAACCTCCCAGACGTAACTTGTCAAAACTGAAATCAATATGGTAGATAGTGCTCTTTTCATCATTTACCAATACAGGAGAAACCACTTTCTTCACATCCGAGACTTCGCCGCCGGCTGAAACGATGACAGTTCCCGGACTAATGATCTTCTCACCGTTAGGATATTTCTGGGTCATAGATAAAGAATCTTTTCCGGTCGGTACATTGATTTGCAATGAGCAGCAGAAATCGGAAAGGGCTTTTACGGCAGTGTACAGGCGGGCGTCTTCACCTTCCTGTGCGCGACATGGCCACATCCAGTTGGCAGATAAGGAAACGCTGTCCAATCCTTCTGCCATCGGGGCCCATACGATATTAGTCAGTGCTTCGGCTACCGACAAAACAGAGCCTGCGGCCGGATTGGCTAAGGCGGCTTGGGGAGCATGGCCTAGAGAAGTTGCTATACCTTTTTCGCCACGATAGTCGAGGGCTACTACACCACAATCGCTCAGAGGCAGCTGGATTTCACCTTGACATTGCTGGCGGGCGATTTTACCGGTTACGGAACGGTCTACTTTATTGGTTAACCAATCTTTGCAAGCAACAGCTTCCAGCTGAAGTACGCGGCGGATATATTCATTTAATTTGGAAGTTTCGTATGAAACATTTTCATAATGGCGTTCTACAGTCTTGTCAACCATGTAGGTCTTCGGAGAAGAACCGAACATTTGATCTACTGCCAGATCGAACGGACGTACCCCATCGGCCTGTTCGAAAGCAAAGCGGGCGTCTCCGGTTGTTTCACCTACGGTATACATCGGCGCACGTTCGCGATCAGCAATTTTTTGTACATGTTCAATAGCCGATTCGTCAATCAGCAATCCCATACGTTCCTGAGATTCGTTGGCGATAATTTCTTTGGCAGACAAAGTCTGGTCACCGATAGGTAATTTGTCCATATGAATTAATCCACCGTTTTCTTCTACCAATTCGGATAAACAATTCACGTGGCCGGCCGAACCGTGGTCGTGAATGGAAACAATCGGGTTGTTATCTTCTTCACACAATGCGCGGACTACATTATAGGCACGTTTTTGCATTTCCGCATTGGCACGCTGGACAGCGTTTAGTTCGATTCCCGATGAGTACCGGCCTGTTTCAACAGAAGAAACTGAACCTCCACCCAAGCCGATGCGATAGTTATCACCACCCATTACAACGACTTTGTTTCCTTTTTCGGGATGTCCTTTCAGACAGTCGCGCTGAGTACCGTAACCTACCCCTCCTGCCAGCATAATCACTTTGTCGTATGCATACTTCTCGCCGTTTTCCTGGTGCTCGAATGTTAGTACAGAACCACAAATCAGCGGTTGACCGAATTTATTACCGAAATCGGAAGCACCGTTGGAAGCCTTGATTAAGATCTGTTCCGGAGTCTGGTATAACCATTGGCGGACAGGAAGGATATCTTCCCACTCGCGTCCCTCATCAGTACGGGGGTAAGAAGTCATATAAACGGCAGTACCAGCAATGGGCCATGAGCCTTTACCACCGCCCATGCGGTCACGGATCTCACCACCAGTACCGGTGGATGCACCGTTGAATGGTTCTACGGTTGTCGGGAAGTTATGTGTCTCAGCTTTCAGTGAGATAACAGTCTTGATATCTTTGATAATGAAATAATCGGAAGTGGAATGATCGGCCGGAGAGAATTGCTCTACTATCGGTCCTTCGGCAAATGCTACATTATCTTTATAAGCAGAAATAATCTTGTTGGGATTTTCAGCAGTAGTTTTCTTGATCATCTGGAACAAGGAAGACTCCATTTCCTGACCATCAATAATGAATGTTCCGCCGAATATCTTATGGCGGCAATGCTCGGAATTGATTTGCGCGAAGCCGAATACTTCGGAATCGGTTAATTTACGTCCCAAATCTTTTTCAACCTTCAGCAAATAGTCCATCTCCTCACGAGAAAGTGCCAGACCTTCTTTTTCATTGTATTCTTCGAGGTTCTCGATGTGAACAATTGGCTGGGGTTTGATGTTGACTGTGAAAATCTCCTGGTTCAATCCCTTATACATACGTTGCAGCATAGGATCGTACTCGGCGTTTTCGTCTTTTACAGGGAAATATTCCTCAATGCGTAAAACACCTGTAAGACCCATGTTCTGAGTGATTTCTACAGCATTTGTACTCCAGGGAGTGATCATTTCCCGACGCGGTCCGATGAAGCAACCTTTCAGGTTCTCTTCGTTCTCTACAGTGGCTTCACCATAAAGCCAGCTTAATTTCTGAATATCCTCAGAAGGCAGTTCCTGGCTGACTTCTGTTGCTATTACACTTTTAGTGGGTGTTCTGAAAAATAGAATCATAGCACTTTTATAGTTGTTTTGTTAATTGAAAACTAGTTCTAATATCAAGGGTCTATTAATAAGGTGCAAAGTTATATAAAAGAGACGGGGTATGAAAGAATTTTGAGTGTAAATATAGGTACTTTCGTAAAAAAGTAGCATCTTTGCAGCATGAATTGGATAGAACAAGTAACCATACTCGATTTATTGGTGAAAGGGCTTATCGTCGGCGTAGTGGTTTCTGCGCCGCTAGGTCCTGTTGGGGTACTTTGTATACAGCGCACACTGAACAAGGGACGATGGTATGGATTTGTTACTGGTCTGGGAGCTGCCCTTAGTGATATAGCTATGCCTTGATTACAGGTTATGGCATGAGTTTTATGGATGATTTCTTGGCAAAGAACCAAGTATTGTTACAAATTATCGGCAGTATCATGCTGTTCTTTTTCGGTATTTATACTTTTCGTAGTAATCCTGTCCAGTCTATCCGTCCTGTATCCTCTACCCCGGGCAGTTATCTTCATAATTTTGTTACTGCTTTTTTTGTGACTCTCTCCAATCCCCTCATTATATTCCTGTTTATAGGTTTGTTTGCCCGTTTTTCTTTTGTGATGCCGGGCAGTCCCATAGGCTTTCAACTGGTGGGGTATTTGGCTATTGTATTGGGGGCGCTTCTCTGGTGGTTCGGAATTACGTATTTTGTCAATAAAGTACGCACCCGTTTTAATTTACGCGGCATTTGGATTTTGAACCGTGTGATTGGTATTGTAGTGATGCTGATTTCAGTCGCAGGTTTCATTTATACTATTTTAGGAAAAACGATGTACTGACAAAGAAACATATCTTGATGTATCATACGTTGGTTTTTTGATTTTTAATTATTAATTTTAATTTAAAAAGTATGTTCGTTTCCAAGCAGTTGAAAGAAAAGAATATAGCCGAGTATCTTATATATATGTGGCAGATAGAGGATTTAATCCGTGCCAACGGCTGTGATATAGAAAAGATAAAAAGCACCATCATAGCTCCTTATCCGTTAACGGAAGAGCAGAAAGCGGAACTCACTCAATGGTATATGGATTTGATTGAGATGATGCGTCATGAAGGGATTATGGAAAAAGGCCATTTGCAGATTAATAAAAACATTATAACTTGGCTTACCGACCTTCATTTGCAGTTATTGCGTTCCCCTAAGTTTCCTTATTATAATTCTGCTTATTATAAAGTATTGCCCTATATTGTGGAGTTACGCGCTAAAGGTGCGGATAAAGAGGAGCCTGAGCTGGAAACGTGTTTTGAGGCGCTTTATGGTATCTTATTGTTGAAATTGCAAAAGAAAGAAATCAGTGAGGAAACAAGAAAGGCACAAGAAGCAATCTCGACATTGCTGGCTATGTTGTCAAACTACTATATAGAGGATAAAAAAGGAGAATTGGAATTCTAATAAATGAAATAGAAATGAAGAATATATTGGTGACTGGTGCCAACGGTCAATTAGGAAATGAAATGCGTGTGCTATCGGCTGAATACAAGGAATATACTTGTTTTTTTACGGATGTAGCCGAATTGGACATTTGTGATGAGCAGGCAGTGATGACTTTCGTGAAAGAGAATAATATTCATGTCATAGTGAACTGTGCGGCCTATACGGCAGTAGATAAGGCAGAGGATGATATAGAGTTATGTACCAAGCTGAACAAGAACGCTGTGAGCTATCTGGCGAAGGCGGCATGAGCAACTGGGTGAGTTTATTCAGATATCAACGGATTATGTGTTCGATGGCACGAAATATCTTCCTTATAATGAGGGAGATGTTCCTTGTCCCAATTCCGTTTACGGCAAGACCAAACTGGCCGGTGAAACGAATGCATTGGAGTATTGCAAAAAAACAATGATTATCCGTACCGCATGGCTTTATTCTACTTTTGGGAATAATTTTGTAAAAACGATGATCCGTCTGGGAAAGGAAAAGGAAACTTTGGGTGTAGTCTTTGATCAGATTGGTACACCGACATATGCTCGTGATTTGGCACGTGTCATCTTTACAGCCATTTATAAGGGAGTGGTTCCGGGAGTTTATCATTTCAGTGATGAAGGGGTATGCTCCTGGTATGATTTTGCCAAGCTATCCATCGTATTGCCGGTATCACGACCTGTAAGGTTAGTCCCTTGCATACAAATGAATATCCGGCAAAGGCTCCCCGTCCCCATTATTCCGTATTGGACAAGACCAAGGTTAAAACTACTTATAACATTGAGATTCCTCATTGGGAAGAGAGTCTGGAAGCATGTATCAAAGAATTAAATGCATAATAAAATATGAATAGTGAAATAGAAAGAAGACGGACGTTTGCGATTATAGCACATCCGGATGCCGGTAAGACCTCTCTAACTGAAAAATTGTTACTTTTTGGCGGACAGATACAGGTGGCCGGAGCCGTAAAGAGCAATAAGATAAAGAAGACCGCCACATCCGACTGGATGGACATTGAAAAGCAGCGTGGTATTTCTGTGACCACTTCTGTGATGGAGTTTGATTACAATGATTATAAAATCAATATTTTGGATACTCCGGGCCATCAGGACTTTGCCGAGGATACTTATCGTACTTTGACAGCCGTAGATAGTGTCATTATTGTGGTGGATGGTGCGAAAGGTGTGGAAACGCAGACACGTAAGTTGATGGAGGTATGCCGTATGCGTAATACTCCGGTAATCATATTTGTCAACAAGATGGACCGTGAGGCGAAAGATCCGTTTGATTTGTTGGACGAACTGGAGGAGGAACTTATTATCAATGTACGTCCTCTGACGTGGCCTATTGAAAGCGGTCCCCGTTTCAAAGGTGTGTATAACCTTTATGAACATAAACTGAATCTTTTCCAACCTTCCAAACAGGTGGTAACAGAAAAAGTGGAGGTTGATATCAATACGGAAGAACTAGACAACCAGATCGGTGCTCCTTTGGCTGAAAAATTGCGCGGAGAACTGGAACTGGTTGACGGTGTTTATCCTGAATTCAATGTGGAGGAGTACCTGAAAGGCGAGATGGCTCCTGTATTTTTCGGGTCGGCATTGAATAACTTCGGTGTACAGGAACTGCTGGATACATTTGTGGAAATTGCTCCGAGCCCCCGTCCTACCAAGACAGAAGAACGTGAGGTGGAACCCGATGAACCGAAATTTACCGGATTTGTCTTTAAGATCACAGCTAATATTGATCCTAATCATCGTTCATGTATTGCATTTTGTAAAATTTGTTCGGGAAAATTTTCCCGTAATACTCCCTATTATCATGTACGTCATGACAAGACGATGCGTTTCTCTTCTCCCACTCAGTTTATGGCACAGCGTAAAACAACAGTAGACGAGGCTTGGGCGGGAGATATCATTGGTTTGCCGGATAACGGAACGTTCAAGATCGGTGATACATTGACTGAAGGTGAGAAACTTCATTTCCGTGGAATTCCCAGTTTTTCGCCCGAGATGTTTAAATACATTGAGAATGCTGACCCTATGAAACAGAAACAATTGGCTAAAGGTATTGACCAGTTGATGGATGAGGGTGTGGCACAGTTATTTATCAATCAGTTTAATGGACGTAAGATTATCGGTACGGTAGGGCAGTTGCAGTTTGAAGTGATCCAGTATCGTCTGGAAAATGAATATAATGCAAAATGCCGATGGGAGCCTGTCAGCCTATACAAGGCATGTTGGTGGAAAGTGATGATCCGGAAGAGCTGGAAGCTTTCAAAAAACGTAAATATCAGTATATGGCCAAGGATCGTGAAGGAAGGGATGTATTCTTGGCTGATAGCAATTATGTACTTCAAATGGCACAAATGGACTTCAAGCATATTAAGTTCCATTTTACCAGTGAGTTTTAATTTTTTGTTGGAGGTGTGTCAAAAATCCCTAAGGGGATGGACACACCTCCTTCTTATTTTCACGAAATATTCTTTTTTACTTTATTCCTCTGGCTTTATAAATTCGTTCTTTAGCGTTATTAATTTGTTGAAACTTCTCTTCTGCCGCTTTTTTCACATCTTCACCCAATGTAGCAACACGGTCAGGGTGATGTTTTAATGCCAGGCGGCGATAGGCTGTACGTACTTCCTCATTGGTGGCAGACGGGTCAATTTCAAGTACTTTGTAAGCTTCTTCCAATGAGTTTCCGCTAAGGTTTAGCATGGATTCCACTTCTTTGGGTGACAGTTCCATGCATTGTGCCACTTCTTTTAATGCTGCTATTTCCTCAGAGCATACGCTTCCGTCACTTTTGGCTATGTTTACCAGAAAGTCCAACAATTGCAACCGTTGTTCGTAAGGCAGGTTCGCGGCAATCTGTGCACCACATTCATGGATGGTATTTTTAAATGCCATCGGATTTTGACGCTCCATCTGTTTGCGCTGTTCAAAAAGATTCAGCAAAATCTGTTCTCCTTGGATGACTGCCTCTTCGCCGAAATTCATTCTTAAGAATTGGCGTACATATTCCATTTCGCTGTGCATGATGCGTCCGTCTGCACGGATGATGTAAGACGCCATAACCAACATGGAGAATAAAAAACTATTCCGCTGGCCTTCATCATAGTTTCCAGCTTCCACCTGTCCTTTTTCGTATGTATTGCCAAAAAGTCCGTTGTTTCCATCCAGCAATGAGCCTAAGGCAAATCCGGCCAAAGCTCCCAGTGGTCCCATAGTCATGAATCCTAGAATACCACCAATCCATTTTCCTGCTCCCATTATTCTTTTAATTTTTTCGTTTTGGATGCAAAAATAAACAATCTTGGATGAAAAAAGTCTCTTTGCCGCATTTTTTACTATCTTTACCAATCAAATTAAAAATACTATGTTTCAGAAACTTGTAGCAATAGAACCTGTCAGTTTGGTTCTGTCAGCAGAAAAAACGTTATATTCTTTTGCAGATGAGGTTGTTATGTACTCTGATATTCCAGCGGGAGATAGTGAGATTATTGCTCGGATCGGAGATGCGGATGCTGTATTGTTAAGTTATACATCACAAATAAACCGGTATATTTTAGAGAGATGTCCGAATGTCCGGTATATCGGTATGTGTTGTTCACTATATTCTCCCGAAAGTGCGAATGTGGATATCCGTTATGCTAATGAACGCGGTATTACGGTGACGGGTATTCGTGACTATGGTGACGAAGGGGTAATAGAATATGTAGTCAGCGAACTGGTGCGTTGTCTTCATGGATTTGGTCAGAAGCCGTGGGAAGGGATTCCCCGGGAGATTACCGGCTTGAAAGTGGGTATTGTAGGCTTAGGAAAATCTGGTGGTATGATAGCGGATGCAATGAAGTTTTTTGGTGCGGATATAGCTTATTATGCCCGTAGTGAAAAAAAAGAAGCCGGTGCGAAGGGTTATCGTTTTATGCCTTTGAATGAACTTTTGACATGGAGTGAAGTGGTATGCTGTTGCTTGAATAAGAATACGGTTTTGTTGCATGAGGAGGAGTTCAAGGCACTTGGAAATAGAAAGATACTATTTAACACAGGATTGTCACCTGCGTGGGACGAATCTTCGTTTACCCGATGGTTGGAGGAAGATAATCTTTGTTTTTGTGATACATTAGGAGCATTGGGGAGTACGGCATTGCTTACCCATCCGCATGTGCGTTGTATGCAAGTATCAACCGGCCGTACTCGTCAGGCGTTTGACCGCCTGAGCGAGAAGGTGCTGGCCAATTTGTCAGAATACAATGGGTGAAGTGATATTGAGCAGGGTGTTTACTACAGACCATCCTGCAATCTCTGATGTAGCACTGTACACTTCTACTACTGCGTGTACTTGTTCATTTTTGATTTCCACTTTTTGAGTATCACCTGTAAATCCAGGGGTGGACTGTATGGATACCTGCATATTGTCCGGTCCTACGGAAGCCAATGAGGCTGCGACAGATACATTTACTTTGGTTGGAAAAACATTTATAGCCTCTGTTGCATTGCCGGAAAAGACAATGCATCTTTCCTGTTGCAGCTCTTCCTTGTAAACCGATGTGCCTTTCAAAGCATCAGGTCCTTTTTCATTGAAAAAACGAGCTGTAGCGTTTCCCATCAAAGAGGTGGTTCTTAATACATCAAATCCTCCGATGGCTCCGGATACCAAGTAAACCCGTGTATCGTTTGCTTGGCTGTTTCTTTGACTTTCTCATAAAAAGAGGTGTCTGCCAAAGCTCCTATGGATAGGGTGATAATGGAAGTTCCGTTTTCCAAGGTAGGTAAGGCCAGTTCTTTCATTGCGGCAGGCGAGGCTGATTCCACTAGATAATCAGGTTTTAACTCCAACAGTTCTTTTAAAGTGTGACAGGCTGCACACATTTTTCCGTGTTGCCTCATTTTATTCGCAATGCGTTCGGCCTTTGATGCTGTACGCGAATATACGCCTACTAACTCATAGTCGGGCAACATTCCTTTGACAACTGCGTTTGTTATAATTTCAGCAAGTCGTCCACATCCTACTATAACTAATTTATTCATAGAACAAAGATAGGTATTTTCATCATATAAACCTATTTTGTGAAAAATGGAATTTATTGTGATATGTTTCTTACTCTATAGGTATATCTGTCCGAGCTGTTTTTAGTGTGCTTCTTAATCCCCTGTCTGATACATTAAAAAATTATACTTGTAATTTAAAAATAGTATGAGGAAGATTCGTCCTGATCAAGAATATTTTTTAAGGAATAATATTTACGTTTTATATAACAGACAGCATTATTACCTGACAGAATAAATGAAAAGTGATGGTTCAGAGTCGAATGGAAAAATTTCTTGTAAAACCAATATGATTGCATACTTATTCCTTAATACATGTTTTTTAGCATATTTTTGATGAATATTGCCCATTAAATTTGATAAATTTCGCCTTATGCGAGAATGCGGAAAAGTTTATACTTGTATTGAGAAAAAATGAATGATATACTATTAATAAAATGTTGTATTGTCTATGAGGAATTATTTATTTTAATTCAATATTAGTATGAAAAAAACTTACTTAGATGCTTTAATGAGTATTTTTACACCTATTCCTTTGAATAATGGTTTTTATTTTGTGGATAACAACGGGACGATTGATTGGATCTGTCGAATATATTCCTTTTAGGGTACGTGCTACCTGTAGAGGGGGTGATGATAGGTATCTTTTTCTATCTTTTATTATCTCATGCCATAGAACATAAAACTCAACTGATGTTCCGTGAAAAGTTCAAACTTGTTATTAATTTGTTCCATTATACACATACGCCTTTGGTGGTGTTACGGAATCAATTGGAAGAAATTGTGGTTGGTAATCTTCCTGAATCTGCTGTTACAAAGTTACAGCAGGCTCTGAAAAATGCCAATCAGGTTATTGATTGCAGCCAGAGTGCTATTTCACTTGGTAAAGCGGATTGGAAAACGATTCCTCGTGCTTCTGTGGTAGAGTTTGAGCTTTATGCCTATATCATGTCTGTTGTCGGTCTATGCCATCTTTATGCCGATTCGCGTCATATTCAGTTAAAAGTTACTGCCTGTTCTGATTATATCAGTTGCAGGATCAATGAAACCGTGATGACGGTAGCTCTTCAGCACCTTTTGAACAAAATGATAGATAACACACCTCCTGACGGTTGTATAAATATTATTCTTTCACATTCGGCAAGTTCTTGGGAGTTGCGTATCAGCAATTGTGAAAAGATAAGAAATGGAATTTTAAAGATGATTCCGGCCATGCCTGCCTTCTCTTCCATATATAATTATGGTGACTTATGGACGGTAAAGAAAATAATCCGTTTGCATGGCGGTAAAATAATCGGTTATGGATACGGAAAAGTGGTTACTTACCAGGTTATTATGCCGAAATATTTTCAATCCCAATCCGAGGCAGATACCGGTATGGCGCTATCTGTAAAGAAGCAAAAGGTTTACTTGGAAGAAACCGTATCTACAGCAGAAGGAAAGAGCCGGACTGATAAAAAAGAGAGTAAATCTTGTATTTTGTTGGTTATGGCAGACAAAAAGTATAGTGATTATTTAAGGATGACTCTTTCGGAGTATTTCAGGTGTATTGTTCTGGACGCTCCCGATAGAATAATAAGTGCCTCTGTTCAAAATAACCCTGATGTGATTTGTTGTTGACGAAACTGTGAATGGAGTCTATGGAGAGGAACTTTGTTCTAAAGTTAAAGCAGACAAGGCCATAGCGAATATTCCGGTTATTCTTTTAATTAAGTCGGCAGATAATGAAAGCTATTTGTCGCATGTGGGGAGTAAAGCCGACCGGCTGGAATTGCGGAGTGCGAATATTTGGAAATTCCGGACGGACATTACTATGCTTATAGATAATAATTTGGTCAGACAGGAACGGATGAGGCGATTTATAGCCGATACGGTTGCTCCTACACTTCCCGAGAAGATAAGAAAGGACGATGCTTGTCTGAAGTTTATAAATAAAGTCCGGCAGTTGTTGGAACAGAATTTGGCGGAAGAGTCATATACCGTTGATGCGCTTAGTGAAGATATGGGAATGTCCCGCACTGCTTTCTATAATAAGATGAAGAAAATGACAGGACAGGCGCCGGCCGATTATATGTTGACATTCAAAATGGAAAGAGCAAAGAGATTATTGGCCTCTCAAGATTACTCTATCGGAGAAATTGCAACGATGTTGGGCTTTTGTGACAGTCGGTATTTTGCAAAAAGGTTTAAGGAAGCGTGTGGTATATGTCCGTCAAAGTATATCGAAACCATAATAGGCTGATGTGATATGATGCGGATTCTCCATACCTTATTTTATGATAGGCTGTTTTGACATGTTTTCATTGTAGAGGTGGCAAAGTCCCTGAATTTCGATGAAATGGGAAGAAATGAAAATCTATCGTGAAAAAGAGATGTCTATGACGAATCTAAAATGAAGATTTAAGGTAAATCTAAGGTTGTTTCTTCTTGTTTTTATGAATAGTTTGTTTACTTTGTGCCAGATAAGTAAATATAGAAATCAAATGAAAAACAAACAACTATTATGCGTTTTATTCCCTTTGTTGGTGGCGTGTACCGGGCAACGCCACCAACAGCAGGTATCCAGTGAGTCAATCATAGAAGAAGCGGTGCGGAAGGGAGAAGTTCTGAAAGGGGAGATTGTTCCCATTGATACGGCTCTGTTCCGGTATGCCTATCGTATGCGTGTACAGGGTGACAAGGCGGTGATATTGGATTTGCACAATGCCGATTACTATTATCATGTATTTACTTATCCCGATTTTCAGTATCAGTCTTCTTTTGGAAAGCGTGGGGAAGGTCCGGGTGAGTCCATTTATGCGGCGAATATCCGTTTTGCAGGGCAGGACACGGTGTGGGTGCTTGATGACGGCAAGGGTAGGATGTATCAATATAGCGGTATAGCCGGGGGGAAAACTCCCAAACAGGAAAAGGATATTTTGTTGGATAAGCGCTTGTTCCGTTCCCTTGATTTTGATTTGAAGGATGCCTCTACTGTTGTTATCCCCGATTATTCCGGTGAGAACCGTCTCAGTTGGGCTTCACTCTCTTCCGGCGAATTGCTTCGTAAATCCGAGCAGATACCTGTGTCCGATCCGGAACTGTTGAGAGAAAGTGCGCCTGCTGTGGCTCAAGGCTGGAACAGTTTTGTATCATTCAGTCCTGATAAGAAGATATTGGTTTCTGTCACTCAGTTTGGAGATAGGCTCGATATTTATAGCATGGCTTCACAAAAGCATATAGGAGAATTGGGTGGGGATGGTGAACCCCAATTTAAAGTGAGTCCTGAAGGGTATGGCCTTCCGGCAGGCAGAATCTGCTATTATGATGTGCAGGTGACTGATAACTATATTTATGCCATTTATGACGGGCGCAAATTTAAAGATATTATGAAGTTGGCCGATGCCTATAAGCAGGGGGGCAGGATATTGCGTATATTTACCCATGAAGGCAATGTGGTGAAAACCCTTGTACTTGATCGTCCTATAGCCGGTATTTATGTGGATGAGGCTGCCGGTCTGCTATTCGGTATGGATGTCAATGCTGACGAGCAGATAGTAAAATACTCCACATGCAACCGGCAGTATACTCCCAGCAAACGAAGAATCAGATAGAAAGTATATTGAAAATGCTTTTCTGTCGCCTCAACCGTCTTTATCGAGCCATGAGAATTATACGGTATATCGGCAAGGAAAGAAGTTAATACAGTGCAGAAAGCTGTAGTCTCCCCTTCTTCAAGCAAAATGACGGCATCTACAATCCAATTGGAAATCTCGGTATCTTTGGGCTTTAAATAATTGGCAGCCACCATGGTCAGGAACCCTTTCGTTTCCTCTATTGTATAGTTAAACTTATTTGCCAGATCTGCAATAGCCAATCCTTCAAAAAATTCTTTCCTTCCCTTGAAATAAGTATCCAGGGTACTCACAGCAGATTCTTTCCAAAACGTCGGGGACGGCTCAGAAAATATGTCGTACTCACAGATACCAACTTATAAATCAAAGCTGTCCTGTCCACATAGACAAAACCATCTTCACGCATCTTGTCAAAGCTCTGTATACCAATGGGATATTTCATTATTCCCTTTTCTTAAACGGATTGTTAATGCGAAGATAAATCGTTATCTTTGCATTAACAATAAAAGTTGGAAAAAAGCTCATTCATCCATTTGAAGAAATAACCAGACGGTATCCTTTTTTAGGTTCTGTTATAATCTGATATTCTGGAAAGTTCTTTATTGAGGATTTAAGGGTGGAAATATGATTATGTATTTTATTGTCGGGCTTGTCCTCTTGCGGCCAAAATACATTCTTTATGTCTTCTTTGGTTAGAAAATGTTCCGGTGCATTGATGAATAGTAACAGCAGATTGAAATCCGCAGGTGCTATGGGACACGGCTGGTCGTTGATATACAATTTCTGACTTTCCAGCTTTAAAACCATCTTTTCAAATCGTGTGCAGTTCTGACTGGCCGGGATATCTTTTTCCAGCGGCTTTTCAGAAATGACAAAGACACCCATACCAAGACGATGAAATAGGCGATGATGCTCCATAACACTTTTGGAGTAGTATGTTTTACTATTTCTGTCCAATGAATCATAGCCCATGCCTGTACGCCGGCACTTCTTTTTGCATCTATTGTTTGTACAGGGGTGACAAGGGCCGACTGAAAGGAGATTGAATCATTGTCACTAAATGCCTTTTCCTTGTTGTGGCGGTAAATGATTCCCGTCTTTATAGCAGAAATCCCATTCTTTTCCCATTCTTCTTGGAAGATCTTATTGAATTTGTCAGGATTGACAGGGATAATCCTTGTCATCACATACTGGTTGGCCAGTTGGGTAGCCAGTGACTCATGGATGCTGTCTTCAAAATAAATGGTTTCCATGCTATCACCGCATTCTATTTGAACACCTTTTACCTTTCTGCCTAAAGGACGATAGCTAACAAGTATTTTGTTTAATCGTTCCTGATAATCAATGTTGATCGTTTCACGTAGGCTGTCCTTCATTGTTATCAGAACATTTGTTTTTTCATCTTTAAAAGCAACATAAGATAGTAGGATGAATACAATCCATCCCACTACAATAAAACTTAACTTGAGTAAAGTTGCTAACTTTTTCATGTCTCCTGTTTGTGATACATTGCAAAGGTACATTTTTTTGTTGAGAATTAGATTCATAATCCGGAGAGAATATGTGACTTAATAGCATGATTCACATAATTGGAGCTAAATTGTACCTTGATGATTTTTTCGATGAAATGGGTGTTTTTAGAACCTTAAGAAAACTTTAAGATCACCTTAAGCTGAATTTAAGGGGAAAAGTTTGTACGGTTGATAAATGTTCTCTACTTTCACATAAAAATGATAAACAAATGAAAAAAGCAATTATGTTGTTTACCACTGTTATAGTAATGGTGGTAGTGGTTTGGGAAAAGACCTCCGGAAAGGCGGTAGAGAGTAAACTCCTTTTAGATAATGTGGAGGCATTGGCGGCTGGAGAGTTTGGACGTGATACATGCCTAGGTAGTGGAAATGTTACTTGCAGTACCGGAGAAAAAGTGGAATATGTTCTTAGACCTTTTAGCTTGGATTAGTCAATGAGATGCCTTTGTCTATTACTATGCGTACTTGCTCTGTTTTCCTCCTGCAAAGAATCTGAAAAAGATAAAATCGCTCGTTTGGTTGAGGAATGGGAGGGGAAAGAAATTCTCTTTCCTGCCCGTTCCGTCTTTACTATTCAAGGGAAGGATACGGTGAATTTTTCTTTTGTCGATGCAGACTATAAGGTAGTGACATATATCGATTCAGTAGGATGTACCAGTTGCAAGTTACAATTGCCTCGCTGGAAGCAGTTTATGCAGGAAGTGGATTCAACTCTGAACCGTCCTGTTCCCTTTGCATTCTATTTTCATCCGAAAGATATGAAAGACTGCGTTATATTACCTGTCGTGATGTATTCACCTATCCTGTTTGTTTCGATGAAATGGATGATTTTAATCAATTGAACCATTTTCCGGGTGAAATGACTTTCCAAACATTTCTATTGGATAAAGATAATAAGGTGGTGGCTATAGGCAATCCAGTTCATAATCCGAAGGTGAAGGAACTTTATCTGAAGGTATTGACAGGTGGTGAAGTTGTAAAAGCGGAAACGCCGATCACGAAAGTCATTCAGGATGTGGAAAGTATAGACTTCGGTTCATTTCCTCAGTTGGAGAAGCAGGAACGCAAGTTCACGTTGACCAATACGGGGCAGCATGTGCTGGTGATATACGATGTTATCACTTCTTGTGGCTGTACTAGGGTAAACTATAGTAAGGAAGGTATCCGTCCGGGAGAAAAAGCGGTGCTGACAGTGATTTATGAAGCCGAAAAGGCTGAACATTTCAGCAAGACGGTTACCATTTATTGCAATGCAGACAATTCCCCACTTCGTTTGAAGATAACGGGAAATGCTGAATAAAGATGAAGTATAAGCTAATGAGAGTAAAAAGCGGATGGAAAGAAATCCTTTTTCTTTGCCGGAATCAGATTCTTTCCACCCTGCGGCTCTCTCCTAAAAGAAAGGAGGTTAAGTCCAATGCAAAAGTAATGTAAAAGATTGGAATGGGCAAGCGGTAGGTTTGCTTTTCCTGAGGTGGAACTTGTTTCCATAAAGAGATTACAATGAAAGTAACAATTCATCAAAAAAATAAAAGACGATGAAAGGAAAAATTTTGAAAGTAACTATAGTTGCTGCATTTGCTTTGATAGCAGGATTTAATGTGTATAACGCTCAGAAATCGGATGTTATGTCTGATTTGGCTTTGGCTAATGTGGAAGCATTAGCCCAGTCTGAAGGTTCTGGTAGCAGTGGTTGTCGATATCGGATGGCTTCACGTTGTGGAGTGGTCGATTCTTCAATGCCTTGGAGACCGGTAATGACTATTTATGAAGATCATTATTTTTAGAAAACATAACGTTTATCGGTTACGAGTTATTTTTGTAACCGATAAATCGAAAAATACGGAAAAGTATGAAGAACTATATATATTATTTATTATTACTCGCATTGAGCATATCTTGCACAGCTAATAAAAAAGGAATAGACAAAACAGAAAAACAGACAGATCAACTGGTATATACTCATGTTAGTGGAGAAAACCTGAAAAGTGATTCTACGTTATGGGGTATGAAAATTGATTTTGTAAAAGATGGCCATTTATTTATTCAGGAACTATCTAATGACTTATTGTATGGGGTTTATCGTATAGAAGACGACAGCCTAATAAAAGAAGGCGGGTTCTTAACCAAAGGGGAAGGACCTTTTGAGGTTGTTCATCCTGACTTGTGGGGAAATGAAGATGACTCGGTTTTCTATGTTTCAAACTATGCCGGGATAATAAAAGAAATATATAGCATAAAGATGGCTGACATCTATCATAAAGAGAAATGGAATATTATTCCATTTCCGGATTCTCAAGGATGTCTGTTTTATCCTTCTATTGCTATAATGAATGATAGTATTTGTGTCGTTTCAGGCTCAAAGTTAAGCAGTGTCAATATATTATCTTATGTCAATTTGCAAACTGGGGAAATATCGGATTTAGATTTCCCTTTTCCCGGATTTGTCCTCCCCTCAGATTTTAAGACTGCGGAGCACATGATTTATTGTGATGCACAACTTTTAAAACATCCCAGTCAAAATAAGCTGTTATATGTTTGTCGTTTAGGACGATATGTGAAAATTGTGGAAATAGAGAACAGACAAATTAGCAGACAAATCTCTTTATACTCCATTCTTCCCCAATATGAAAGTAGTAAATGGTGACCGAAAAATAAAAGATGATTGTTTGGGTGGAATTGTTGCAAAAGTGACAAATGATCGGATCTATTGCCTTGTTTTACCTTATACAAGAAAAGAAGAAAATGAGCAGCCTTTCTATAAAGGTATGCCGAATTATTTTGCTGATGAACTGGTGGTTTTTGATTGGAATGGAAACATTATCGAGGCCTATAGATTGGATCAGCCTATTTGTAATTTTGGAGTAGATGGGACAAAAAATATCCTATATGGAACGACATTGGATGGAGAAGACTTCGTAGTGAGAAAATATAATTTGACGAATGCTGGATAAATAATATGTCATTTATGACTGTATCATCTAAATGACATATTTTTAAAATTAATGGCTATATGTGCATATTGAAGTATTTGCTTTTTGGTTGTGTTATATGCATCTTTTGTTCTCATGTATTTTTGCATCAGAAACAGTGGGATGTATGCTTGGGATTTTTCAGCAGCAAACAGAAAGGAACTTGAAGCATTATGAACACGACTCTTTAAAATTGGAGGCAGCTAAATTTCTGATACGGAATATGCCTATTGTGTTGTAATGCAACTTCATTTGAAGGTGACGGGGAAAACTGAATAAGGATAAAGTATAAACCAATGAGAGTAAAGACGGATGAAAAGAAAGGAGGTTAAGTCTGATGCAAAAGTAATGTAAAATCAGAATAAGCAAGCAGGAGTTTGGCTTTTTCTGCGGTGGAGTTCTTTCCGATAAAAGATGAAACATAAGTGGTTAATCATCTTTAAAACCAGAAACGAGATGAAGAAGAATATTTTGAAAGCAACTTTGGTTGCTGCGTTTGCTTTGATAGCAGGAATGAATGTGTATAACGCTCAGAAGTCGGATGTACTGTCTGATTTGGCTTTGGCTAATGTGGAAGCGTTGGCTAGTGGTAGCGAAGGGGGAGGACTTCCTTGGAAAGGTTATTATTCTAATTGGGATAAGGGTTGTTGTTCGCCAGGAAAATGGAATGATGAATGTTCTGGTTCTTTTTCTCCTTGCTGATACGAAAAATGATATGAAGATACAATACCTTGGACTTTGTAGTAAAAAGATGAAAAAGTATAGTTATATATTCTATTACTTTTTGTTGTTGGTGTCATGCGAAAATACTGATAAACAGAATACGATAGATATTGATTTAAGTAAAACGGATTCATGTATCGCATATTCCATGTTTGTAAAATCGGTAGAGAATCTGGACTTGCACATAACAGACGGTCTACCGATAACTGGTGTCGAACGTTTGTATTTTGATGAAAGTAAAATCTTTGTGAAAGATAGCGGTCGTGAGGGTATTCTTGTATTTGACAAAGGAAGCGGCAATTTATTAAAAAGGGTAAATCCCTTTGGCGAAGGACCAGAAGAAATAAAACGTATTAGTTCATTCTGCTTGGACACTTATCATAAAAAGATATGTATTTTTGATCAGAGTGATATGAAAGTCAAAATGTATGATTTTTCAGGAAAGTATGCCTCTTCTTATCCTACTGATATGTTTTTCATTGACATGGCAAAGCTGGATAAAAATAGTATGACTTACTTTTATCCCATTTACGCAGAAGAACAATTTTATGGCATTTGGTCTTCCGATTCTTTAAATCAATTGAAGAAGCAGGTAAGTTCTCATGTAACGAAGGAATGTATGTTCCATTATTTTCCTATGCTTTATAATATGAATGACACCTGTGTTTATTATTACGACAGGAATTGGGATGAAATATCTGTTGTCACTTCAGACAGTATTCAAACACTATATAGCTTGGGTGTGAAACAACGTATTCCGTTGTTTAAAAAAGGGATAAGGGACATTACTCCTCAGGAGTTGGATGGGTATGCCATTCTTCATAATTTTGCTTGTTCTAATAATTTTATCTTATGTTCTTTCCATACATTTGACAAGAATGATATAAGGAAGAAAAATATAACATGGGTGTTGCTTGATACAAGAACAGGAAAGGTAACGATATCGAAAAAATTGAAAAACGATTTGATGGCTGAAGATGAAATTGAGAATAATTCATTATTTTATATGAATAATTATACTTGGTTGCGAGTAGACGATTCATTCGAAGATTTAATTCGTTTGAAAATATTACATCTGCAATAAGTATCTTGCTTTAAAACTATTTAGGAGAGAACTGTAGTAGTTTTCGCTTTTTCTGCGGTGGAGTTCTTTCCGATAAAAAATGAAAATACGAATAATAATCATCTTTAAAACTAAAAATAAGATGAAGAAGAATATTTTGAAAGCAACTTTGGTTGCTGCATTTGTTCTGATAGCAGGATTTAATGTGTATAACGCTCAGAAGTCGGATGTCATGTCTGATTTAGCATTGGCTAATGTCAAAGCATTGGCTGGCGGTGAAGGTTCTGGAGGTGGATGCCATTATCGAATAACATATCAATGTGGAATTGTTGATTCGACAGTTCCATGGCATCCGACTCTTAATACACAAAAAGATGCGACTATATATAATTAAATCAATGTTTAAAATTTGAAAAAATGAGAACCTTTCTTTATATATTTATTATAATTAGCTTTATGGCTTCTTGTTCATTAAAAAAAACGGGTCAAGTATCTAATAAGTTAGATGAAAATTCTATTGAATTTGTTTTTTTATTGGGCAAGAATTTGCCATGTGATTCCATATTGTGGGGAGCTAGTATTGATTTTGTTAACGATAGTCTGCTGATTATCGAGGAATTATCTGGAACTTCAACTTATGGTGTATACAGAGTGTATTCTGATAAATTAGTAAAGGAAGGTTCTTTCTTAACTATTGGGAATGGTCCTTTTGAGGCTGTCCAACCTTATCTTTGGGGAAATGGAGATAAAAATATTTTGTATGTAACAGATTTTTCTGGAAGGCTAAGATGCATCTATAAAATGAATGTCGAGAAGATTTATCACAAAGACTTGTGGGAAACTATACATGCTCCGGATGCAGGTGAACATTTGCTGTTTCCTTCAGTAGCAATGATGAATGATACTCTTTGCTTTATTGTAGGGTCAGGTCTATATAGTGATAATATATTATCGGTTATAGATTTCAGGTTAGGTACAACGGAGGAAGTAGATGAGTTTAAATTTCCCGGATTCAATTCTCCCTCTGAATTAAAAGTTGCTAAACACATGGTATATTGTGATGCCGAGTTACTGAAGCATCCTACAGAAAATAAAATTGTATATGCCGGCAGACTAGGCAGATATATAGAGATATTTGAAATAGAAGGTAAAGAGATTAGAAAAAGGACACCTGTCTGCTCCACTTATCCTTCATTCCGTATCACCTCTGATCAGCAGCAAATTTTGAATGATGACTGTTTACGGGGAGTACTTGTTCGAGTTACTAAAAACCGAATTTACAGTTTGATGAGACCCTATACTGAAAAAGAGGCTGGAGAACATGACTCATATAAAGAACGTCCCAATTATTATGGTGACGAACTGATAGTGTATGATTGGGATGGTAATCTCATAAATGCTTATAGATTAGATGTTCCTATAGTTTCTTTCGGAGTGACTAATGACGACAGTGTACTTTATGGAACGACATTGGATGAAGAAGACTTCGTGGTGAGAAAATATAATTTGAAGAATGCTGAATAGATAATAATTATTTGTGACTGTATAATCATAAATAATATATTCTTAAAATCTATAGCTATATGTGCATACTGAAATATTTGCTTTTTTGTTGTGTTATATGCATTTCTTGTTCCCACGCATCTTTGCATCAGAAACAGTTGATGCATGCTTTGGATTTTTCAGCGGCAAACAGCAAGGAACTGGAAAAAGTACTGAAGCATTATGAACACGATTCTTTAAAATTGGAAGCGGCTAAATTTTTGATACGGAATATGCCTCATTGCTATTCCTACCAACAGGGAGGTGAAATGGATAGTGTGAAGCGTGTACGTACTTATTATAGTCCTTTCGGACAAATAGACCAGACTTATGCCAGACGTTGGGGGCATTATACCTATCGTAATCTTCTTAAAATATATGATGCCCATATTATCACAGCCGAATACTTGATAGACAATATAGACCGTGCTTTTGATAATTGGCAGAAACGTCCATGGAACCGTTCTCTTTCATTTGAAGATTTTTGTGAATACTTGTTGCCTTATCGTATAGGGGATGAACCGCTGGAAGAATGG
>ENA-OQJX01000388-OQJX01000388.1-human-gut-metagenome-genome-assembly--contig:-NODE-388-length-24967-cov-2.217955_pt1 | contig 24967 bp, 35 predicted proteins | sample MGYA00242615_ERZ504782 | MGnify/ENA primary metagenome ERZ504782 (study PRJEB26092, sample SAMD00036354) | human gut metagenome | host: Homo sapiens | study: EMG produced TPA metagenomics assembly of... | reverse complement strand
CTCGCATTTGTCTTGTACACCCTCAGGGATTCGAACCCTGGACCCACTGATTAAGAGTCAGTTGCTCTACCAACTGTGCTAAGAGTGCATCTGGCGGAAGGCTCGGGGATTCGAACCCCGGTACGGTTACCCGTACGTCAGTTTAGCAAACTGGTGGTTTCAGCCACTCACCCAAACTTCCTTTTTTATAACCAGCATTCTTTTCAAATGCGGTGCAAATGTAGGGCAAACTTTTGGACTGTGCAAATCTTTCCTACATATTTTTTTCACCGTTTTCATACAATTTGAGATAACACGTTAACACTCAAACCCTAAAACAAGAAAAAAATTTGATACATATCAAACCGTCCTTTTCAACCTTTCCTTATCTTTGCGCGATTTTTAAAGTATAGTGCACATACACGGACAATGATACAACAAGAAAGCCTAAAAAAGCGGCTTGCCAAGCTGGCCGCCCCCATTTTTATAGAGACACTTCTCATCATGATGCTCGGTGCGGTGGACACCATCATGCTGAGCCGCCACTCGGACAACAGTGTTGCCGCCGTAGGGGTAGTCAACCAAATTATCATGCTCACTTTCCTCGTTTTCGAAGTCATCAACCTCGGAACGTCCGTTCTGTGTTCCCAGTATCTCGGTGCGAAACTACACAAGAAAGTAGTGCAAGTAGTCGGCGTATCCATCCTCGTCAACCTGGCGGTAGGTATCACGGTCAGCCTGGTACTGTTCTCCTGCGCCATCCCATCCTCCGGCTGATGGGCTCACCGCTGAACTGATGCAGGACGGCATGGACTATATGCGTATCGTAGGCGCTTTCGCCTTCTTCCAGGCACTATCCCTCACCCTCTCCGCCTCCCTGCGCAGTGCCAACAAGGCCATCTACCCGATGATGGTCACCGTCGTAGTCAATATCCTCAATATCATCGGCAACTACTCCCTCATCTTCGGCCGCTTCGGCTTTCCGGAACTGGGCGTGGAAGGCGCCGCCATCTCCACAGCTTCAGCGGGGTGTCTCCATGATTATACTGTTCGTCATACTGTTCCGCAAGCACATCCACCGTTTCCCACCGGCATACTTCCGCCCTTTTCCGTGGATAGAACTAAAGAACCTGATGAAGGTAGGCCTGCCCTCTGCCGGCGAACAATTGTCGTACAGCTCGTCGCAAGTCGTCATCACCTACTTCATCAACATGCTGGGAGTGGAAGCGCTTGCCACCCGTACCTATTGTGTCAACATCATCATGTTCGCTTATCTGTTCAGCATCTCCATGGCACAAGGCGGCGCCATCTGTATCGGGCATCTGATAGGCGAGAAGAAACCTCACGCAGCCTTCCTTATGGGAAAATACGTCATGAAGAAATCCGTCATGATTACCGTCATGCTGTCCTGCATCCTCGCCCTTTCGGGGCATGCCATCTTTGGCTGGCTCACGTCCAACCCCGACATCATACGTATGGGTGCCACCATCCTTATCATAGATGTACTCCTCGAAATAGGCCGCCCCATCAACATCTTCGCCACCAACGCCCTTCGTGCGGCAGGAGATGTCAACTACCCCTTCTACGTAGGGTTGGTGGTGCAGTGGAGTGTAGCTGTAGGTGTGGGATACCTTTTCGGCTTCCCCTTCGGCTGGGGTATCTGCGGCATGTGGGTAGCCTTCCTGTTGGACGAGAATATCCGCGGCTTCATTTTCGTCCGCCGCTGGTATGGCATGAAATGGGTAAACAAAAGTTTCATACGGAGCTGATTTTTCTCGTAAAACCTTATCTTTGCCCCTCGAACAAACAAATTATGGCTTTATGGATGCACTATTGAAAGAAACCGTAGATGCCGCTATCAACTCCCGCTATCCAGGCATGGCTCCCGAGGGAAGAAGGTTGATAGAGGAAATCCTCATTCGCAAGGAAGTAGAAAAGGGCGCATTATTACTCAATGAAGGGCAGATAAGCCATAATATCGTATTTGTAGGAAAAGGCATGTTGCGCCAATTCTATTATAAAAACGGTAAAGACGTCACCGAACACTTTTCCTATGAAGGCTGCATCATCATCTGCATAGAAAGTACCTTGAAGCAGGAACCCACCCACCTCATGATTGAGGCACTCGAACCGAGTGTCGTATACCTGCTGCCATACAACAAGCTGCTGACACTTACCGAAATCTCATGGGAAATAAACATGTTCTATCGGAAGATTCTGGAATATTCCTGATTGTTTCACAGATAAAGGCTGACTCCTGGCGGTTTGAGACTGCACGCGAGCGCTATAACCAGCTCATGGAACATCAGCCCGAAGTCATCAAGCGGGCTCCCTTGTCGCACATTGCGTCCTATCTGCTGATGACCCCCGAAACACTGAGTCGGGTACGTTCGGGCATACTGTAACCCTCCTCCTGTCTGCCCGGAGAATACATATCTGAATTTATATAGAAATTTTACCATTTCTCCCCTAAGCGTGCATTGATTGCCATACAATCATTTCATGCTCAAGGTTGTTTTATATGTATTTAAAATATTAAAATTCAGATTATGAATACTATACATAATTTTTCCGCTTCCCTGATACAGCGGACAAAACAAGCCGGACGATACAGTACATCCGGTATATATACCAGTACAGTGAACAGCTTTTTCCGCTTCATCGGCCACCGTTCCATCACTTTTGCAGATCTCACCCCCAGCCTCATCAAGCAATACGAAGACCGGCTGCTCGGTGAAGGGCGGCGCCATAATACCATATCCACCTATATGCGTATGCTCCGTTCCATCTCTCACCAGGCTGCCGAACAAGGCATTCCATTCACACACAGTATAGACGATTTGTTCGCCTATGTATTCACCGGTTATGAGCCTACCGCCAAACGGGCCATCTCCCCTTTACTAATCCGGCGCTTGGTAAATCTCGATTTGGAGAAGAAGCCTGCCTTGCGTTTCAGCCGCGACATGTTTCTGTTAAGTTTTTACTTACGAGGCATTCCGTTCGTAGACCTTGTACATCTCCGCAAAACGGATGTCAAGCACAATACCATTTATTATTACCGCCATAAGACCCGTCAGCAATTGTCCGTACATATAGAGTCGTATGCCGCACAGATTATAAATAGGTATAAAAACGAAGCCGCCTCTTCCCCCTATTTGCTACCGATATTATCACTGACCGGGGAAGATGGTTACAGACAATACAAAAGTGCTTTACGGCTCTACAACCAACATTTACACACACTTTCGAAGATGTTACGGTTAAGCATTCCATTAACATCTTATATAGCCCGCCATAGCTGGGCCACCACTGCCAAAGACGAAGGAGTGGCCATTTCTGTGATTAGTGAAAGCTTAGGACATACTTCTGAAAAGGTAACTCACGTTTACCTTGCTTCTTTTGACAACAATGCGATGAGTAAAGCAAATAAAAAAGTGATTGCAACAATCCATCCAAACAAAAAGAAAAAGCCCTAAAAACTAGAATTTGTAAAAGTATTCCTATTTGTATAGGAGTACTTTTATTATCCAATTTTATTCTCTTACTTACAAGGTAAGAGAATATGTTTTGTGGCTGCAAAGATATGAAAAAGATTACTACAATCGCAAAAAAATAGATTTATTTTTTAATTCATATTTATCTCATATATAGATATAAGACACATTGCAGCCACTTGTATTTCAGTCTTATTTATTTACATAAACGCCCCCATTTTGAATTCAAAAATTAAATTTAATTATGAGATAAAATATCGTTTTACATTTTAATTACATATATAGTCTTTTAATGTAAAATACCTTTTAATGGCTGGTTTATAAGATTATTCTCCAAATAAAATACCACCTCTTACCTTGTAAGTAAGAGAGTATTGGTATCCATTACCTTGTAAGTAAGAGAATTATTAAACAAACAAGAATGAACAGTTTTTTCTCTTTCAATACCATTGAGAAAGAAAAAAGCTATTGAATTAGTGTGAATTATGAAACAAGTTCTCCATTTCAATAAAGTGATTAAGTTCGTCATTATCTTTGGTGACTTATGCTTACTGAACATCATTTTCATCTCGCTATATCACATTTTTGACTACCAAACACTGGGCAATGAATTTACACATTCATTGTCCCAGCTATTGGTATTATTGAATCTAGTCTATCTACTTTGCAATTACTCCAATGGCGTCGTACTGCATGAACGTATTGTACGTCCGGAACGCATTGTACGTCGGGCTCTCCGTAATACAACTTTTCACGCCACGCTGTTCATCAGCTTGGCTACTTTAGCAGATATCGGTACCAGTTCACTCCGTTTTTTTACATGCTTTTATAGTATTTTCTTTATCTGCCTCGCTATATATCGCCTTCTTTTCCGGTATTTACTGAAAAAATATCGAGAACATGGAGGTAACTCACGTACCGTCATTTTAATCGGCAGTAACAAAAACATGACAGAACTCTATCAGGAAATGACCGGAGATCCCACCACGGGCTTCCGCATTATCGGCTATTTCTGTGATGTACCTTCTGATGATTTTCCCGGAGATGTCCCCTATTTAGGGCAGCCTAAAGAAGTTGTCACTTATTTACAGCAACACCATATAGAACAAGTCTATTGCTGCTTGCCTTCTGCACGTAGCCATGAAATACTTCCAATCATCAATTATTGCGAAAATCACTTGATTCGTTTCTATAGTGTACCTAATATTCGCAATTACCTGCATCGTCGCATGCACTTCGAGATGTTTGGCAATATCCCCGTACTCACTATCCGCGAGGAACCTTTGGCACAAATGGAAAATCGCCTGCTGAAAAGAGCCTTCGACCTCTTTTTCTCCCTCGTTTTTCTGTGTACAGTATTCCCCTTCGTCTACATCATCATAGGTACCGCTATCAAGCTATCCTCCCCCGGTCCTATCTTCTTCAAACAAAAACGAAGCGGAGAGAATGGAAATGAATTCTGGTGTTACAAATTCCGTTCGATGCGTGTCAACATAGACAGTGACGAACTACAAGCCACCGCCAATGACCCGCGCAAAACAAAAATCGGAGATTTCATCCGTAAAGCCAGCATTGACGAACTTCCCCAATTTTTCAATGTGTTACTGGGGCAAATGTCCGTTGTAGGGCCACGCCCCCATATGCTGAAACACACTGAAGAATATTCACGCCTTATCGACAAATATATGGTCAGACATCTGGTAAAGCCCGGCATCACCGGTTGGGCCCAAGTCACCGGCTACCGTGGTGAGACCAAAGAACTCTGGCAAATGGAAGGACGTGTACAGCGCGATGTATGGTATCTGGAACACTGGACTTTTCTATTGGATTTATACATTATATACAAGACAATCAGAAACGCCATTCAAGGCGAGAAAGAAGCGTATTGAGAATTAAAATTGAAAATCAAAAATTAAAAGGAGCAGTAATGAAAAACAAGAAAAGTATAGCCATCTTGATGGCGGCAATTACATTGGCAAGCTGCCAATCTTACAAAAAAGTACCTTATCTACAAAGTTACAAATCACTTACAGATAAGAGTTATAAGGAAATCGTCATCAATGAAGTCAACCAGCAGGATACCCTCTACGATGCGCATATCCAACCTAAAGACTTGCTGAATATCACCATAAACACCACTGATCCGCAAGCTGCCGCACCGTTCAACCTGACCATGCAGACCTATAATAATATAGCACAATCCAATGCCAGCACTACATCGCAACCAGCTCTGCAACAATATCTCGTAGACAATGCAGGTGAGATAGACTTCCCCGTGATAGGCAGACTGAAAGTAGGGGCTTAACTAAAAATGCAGCCGAGAACCTTATCCGTGAACAGCTTCGTCCTTATCTCAAAGAAATACCTATTGTCACTGTACGTATGTCCAACTACAAAATTTCTGTCCTCGGTGAAGTGAACAGTCCCGGAACTTTCACTATCAATAATGAGAAAGTGAATATTTTCGAGGCGCTTGCCATGGCAGGCGACATGACCATTTACGGTATACGAAACAACGTCAAGCTCATCCGCGAAGACTGTAACGGCCAGCGAAATGTCATCAGCCTAAACTTGAACGAGCAGAATATTCTTCATTCTCCCTACTACTACATGCAGCAGAATGATATCCTTTATATAGCTCCAAATAAAACCAAGGCAAAGAGTGCAAGCGTCAGCAACAGTACCACTATCTGGGTTTCTGTGATTACTTCCCTTGTTTCACTCACAAGTCTGATTGTCAACATTGTAAGATAATTTTAATCCTCAAAAAATGAAAGAAGATTTATACGATGACCTTTTAAACGAAAAAGAGGAAAAAACAGATTTCCAAGCCCTCTTTTTCAAATACATCATTCATTGGCCCTGGTTTGTGGCAAGCGTATTGATATGCACTGGCTTGGCCTTTGCTTATCTCCGTTACCAAATACCCGTCTACGAAGTGTCATCTTCTATCCTAATTAAAGAAGACGACAAGAAAAGTACCAACAATGCACTGTCTGCCATGCAGGATTTTGGTATGCTTTCCATGACCAGCAACTTTGACAATGAGCTGGAAATTCTGAAATCAAGGACACTCATCAAGAAAGTCGTGTCACGTCTGAACCTTTATACCAACATCGCCATCGAACAATCTTTCGGCTACGATGTTCCACTTTACAAAAACTCCCCTCTTGATGTGTTCATGACCGCCGAGGAAGCTGACAAACTGGAAGGGAACATTCGGCTGGAACTGATATACTCCCCTACCGGCCAACTGACTGTCACAGCCTTTTATATACAAAACGGAGACAAGCAAGAAACGACCAAATCTTTCGACGAACTACCTGCCATTCTACCACTCCCGGTAGGTGTCATCACCATTTCGCACAATGATTCATTGCCTGCTCCGCAAGAGCCCGTCAATCTGAAGGCTATCATCAGTACCCCCACTGCCGCAGCAGCAGGCTATAGGCAGGTCTGACCGTAGCCCCATATCCAATACCAGTACCATTGCCACCATCAGTGTACAAAACACCCATATACAACGAGCCTCCGATTTCACCCAAGACTGATAATACTCTATAATCAGGACACCAACACCGAAAAGAATGAAGTGGCCCAGAAAAGCGCCGACTTCATCGAGGAACGTATCAGCATCATCAACCACGAACTGGGCACCACAGAAACCGAACTGGCGGAATTCAAGCAACGCGCCGGACTGACCGACATCAGCAGCGACGCGCAGCTTGCCCTTCAGGAAAGTTCCAAGTACGAACAGCAATATGCAGAGAACGCCACCCAAATCAACCTCGTGAACTATCTGCGCGACTACATCAACAATCCTGCAAACAACGACGAGATCATCCCTGCCAACGTAGGACTGAGCGACATGAACCTGACCTCCGCCATAGACAAGTACAACAATCTCATCGTGGAGCGTAAGCGCCTGCTACGTACCTCCTCCGAAAGCAATCCCGCCATCATCAATCTGAACACGGGGATCGAGCCATGCGCCACAATGTGAAAACCACCGTAAACAGTGTTTTGAAAGGCCTGCAAATCACCCGGAGCAACATCGACCGACAGTCGCGCAAGTACGAAAGCCGCATCAGCAACGCCCCCAAGCAGGAGCAGGAGTTCATGAGTATCGCACGCCAGCAGGAAATCAAGGCCACCCTCTACATCATGCTGCTGCAGAAACGCGAGGAAAACGCCATCACACTGGCTGCAACCGCCAACAATGGACGCATTATCGAAGAGCCCATGCCTGCCGGCATCGTTTCTCCCCAAGGCAAAAAATCTATATGATTGCCTTTGTCATCGGCATCGGCATTCCCTTGGGCATCATTTTCCTATTGAACCTGCTCCGTTTCCGCATTGAAGGGCATACCGATGTGGAAAAGCTCACAAAGGTTCCCATTATCGGTGACATCCCCCTTACCGGTTCAAACAAGCATGAAGAGTCTGCCATTGCCGTACGCGAAAACGACAACGACATCATGACGGAAACCTTCCGCAGCCTGCGCACCAACCTGCTCTTCATGATGGGCGATCCGGATAAGAAAGTCGTCCTGGTTACCTCCACCATAAGCGGTGAAGGCAAGACTTTCATAGCTTCCAACCTCGCCCTCAGTCTGGCGCTGCTCGGCAAAAAGGTCATTCTGGTAGGATTGGATATACGCAAACCGGGATTGAACAAGTTGTTCCATCTTTCACACAAAGAAAAAGGAATCACCCAATACCTTGCCGCCCCCAAATCCACAGACCTTCATGCGCTGATACACCTTCCGGCATAACTTCCAACCTCGACCTGCTATTGGGCGGTTCCATCCCACCCAATCCTACGGAACTACTGGCACGCCAGTCACTGGAAGACACCATCAGTACATTACGCAAAGAATATGACTATATCGTACTGGATACAGCCCCTATCGGCATGGTGACCGACACGCTCATCCTTTCGCGCGTAGCGGACGCCAGCATCTACGTCTGTCGTGCAGATTATACGCATAAGACCGATTACCAGCTCATCAACGAGCTTCAGGAGCACCATCGTCTCCCCAACTTATGCACAGTAGTCAACGGAATCGATATGAAGAAGAAAAAATACGGTTATTACTACGGCTATGGTAAATACGGAAAGTATTACGGCTACGGTAAGAAATACGGATACAGTTGAGTTAGCGACTAGCTATTAAGAGTTGAGAGTAAATAATCGAGTGTCTAATTTTAATTTCTAATTTCTAATTTTTAATTAACCCGCCCCTCCAATGTGACAGGCGACCGCGTAGCACGCCCGAACCTCAACTATTTATGAACCATAGAAATACACCTTTAAAGGATTTTACATGAACCATACTGATATCACCCCTCATATTATTCCTCGTCGCCAATGGCTGGTGGCATACGTGCAGTCTTGTCTGGAAAAGAAGACTGCCGAACGGCTGAAAGCTATGGGAGTGGAATATTACTTACCCATACAAAGCGAAATACGCCAATGGAGCGACCGGCGCAAGAAAGTGGACCGCCTGGTCATCCCGATGATGATTTTCGTGCATGTCACTCCGCAGGAACGCCCCCTGCCGCTTACCTTACAAGCTATCAGTCGATACATGGTATTGCGCGGTGAAAGCCGTCCCGCCGTCATTCCCGAGGAACAGATGGAACGTTTCCGCTTTATGCTGGACTATAGCCCGGAGGCTGTAGAGATTTGCAGTACACCTCTGGCAGCAGGTGATGCCGTGAAAGTAATAAAAGGCCCCCTTGCCGGATTGGAGGGAGAACTGGTCATGATAGGAGGAAAAAGCAAAGTGGCAGTCCGGCTGGATATGCTGGGCTGCGCACATGTGGACATGCCGATAGGATACGTGGAGAGAATTAATTTTTAATTGTCTCGTATTCGCTTTTGGCGTCAAAACAAGGACAAGCCTTATGGATAGAGGAACTGAGTTGCCGATGCCCTGAAATACGGGCATTGGGATAGTCGGTCTTCAGCTGCCGGAGCAAGTCGAGCAAAGAGCATTTCTGCGCATAGGTACGTGTATCGGCAAGGACACCATTCTCGTCGAGCCCACCCTCATAGCAGATGCCGATACTCTTGTCGTTCCAGCCGGTGGCATGGGCTCCAATCTGATGAACCGGACGACAAATATGCACCTCGCCGTCACGGGTGATGTAGAATGATAACCGATATCGGCAAAGCCCCGTGCCAGATGACTGCGGCGAAGCGCCTCCACCGAGAAGTGACGGTCACAGCGCGTAGCGCTGCAATGAACTACCAGGAGGGTTACCTCCCGATAGTTCTGATAGAAACTGCCTGCTTTCATCCGGCTAACGGTTGATGCAGGAAGTCAAGCCAAACACTCCGGCCAATGTAGTGGCCACGGTAATAATCACTTTAAGGACAATGCCCCATACAGATTTTGATTTTGTTTTCTCACTCATAACAATTTGCAATTAAGGAATTAAATACTATGTTAGCTGCATTTTTTAGACAGAAGAACATATTTATTTTCTCTCTTTTGTCTTTTCGTTTCATCCTAACGGATTTTCCCCCTGGTCTCCGTCCGAACCGCCTCCCGGGTTGCTGCCTCCACCGGCATCTTCACCCCCGCCAGTGCTCCGGTCAGGTCTACGGTAGTCTTTCCGGCCTTCAGGCTTTCACCACGGCACGGGCTGCACTTCGGGTTGCCACCAGATTGAATTCCGCCTCCTCCAGCAGCTCTCCAAAACGCTGACCGCAGGTCCAGTTCACATTCAGCCTACGGATATGGATGGCAGGATTGAACTCCTTGGCAGAAGCCGCGCCGGTGCTGTTGATGCTGATGTAGAAACTCCCCAGGTCGCCCAACTGGATTTTTTGTCCGGCCAGCAACTGCTCCCGCATGCAATCCACGGACATGGTGAGGATAGCAACGATATCCGACGCTTGTACACGCAGCCATGACTGGCTATATGCTCGGCAAAGCGGTTGATGTCCATCACTTCCGAATATTGCGCACTTGCGTACGCTTTTTGGCAACCGTCTTATCGGTAGGATTGCCACGCATCACGATACTGTAGTTAATCATAAATTAAAAATTATAAGTTAAAAGATAGGGAGACGATACTAATCCCAGGGGCTTACGATTACTAATCTTCGCGCGTCACGATTACTAATCTTCACCCTTCATCGTCTGACAGAACAAAGATACGACGTACCTCCGGGCAGAATAAGAGATGCGGTGAAGTGATATGAAGGGATGTGGGAAAATGTGAGATTAGGTAAGATTATACCGAGTTCCGGCAATGGGCATAACAGAAAAAATTCCGTACATTTACAGTGTATTAACCTGTTAAAGTATTGTTTATGAAGTACGTTGAAGACTACGAAAATATCCCCGGCAAAGAGTGGCCCGTCCGTCCCTATTACAAACGTGAACTGGCAGAGGCATACGCCCCCACCATTTCACCGGCATCCGCACTCAACCGCTTGTCCAAATGGATGAAGCTGAATTTGGAACTGGACGAAGCCCTGCGGCATACCGGCTACAAAGGCTCCCAGAAAATATTCACCTCCCTGCAGGTGGAACTTATATTCAGGTATTTAGGAAAACCATGAAAGAATCAATCCCCACATAGCGCGCCATGGCGCATTGGTTGCGGTAGATTTCATCCCCTTTCAGCTCGACCACCCGATAACCACGGCGGCCACCGGAACGGACAGCTCATAGCCTCCTGCTTCATCACCAGACCGAGGCGCGTGGGACTCAAGGGTTGCCGGATACCTATGTTGATATGTCCCAGTATCTGGGCATTGGTCAAGAACATACACTCCTCGCCCGGCATGGGGCGGCGATAGTACACCTGAACGAGCTCACGCTCCAGGCAGGGCACCTCAAAATAACGGTTATGAAGATTCACGGCATCAATCTCCTCCTGCTCAAACCAGTAGTGAAAGCCGCTCTTCCAGAGGGCATAGCCTTGCGCATACACTCCGGCATAGTCTATGGGATAATCGAAAGGACTGTCTATGGAATCCACCTCGAAGGGAAGCCAACGGCGGTTGCCACTGAGGTCGTTGAGGAAGGTGACGTTGTTGCTCGTGCCACAGAAGCTGGCAATATGCGGACGGCTCTCCTTGAAGTGTCCGTAGGCGGCACGCTCGTTCACGTCTGTCATGCCGGTGATGGCCTTCAACTGGCTGACCTGGGCAGAGGTCATCTCCTCCAGCACTTCAAGGCATACCAGTGCAAACTCGGTCAGCGTAAAAAGGTCGTCCTTGCTGACGCGCCGGCTGTTGCTTTTCACATAAAAATAACGCTGAAGTTCGACAGGAAGCAGACGCTGCATCCAGGTAGTCTTGTAGATGCCCTGCTTACCGATGAAGACCAGAATCTCATGATTCACCACCTTGGTATCGAGCAGCGAAGCAATGGTGGCCACCAGCCACTTCTTGAAGTAGATGCCGAAAAGCTTCTGGTCGTCCTTCACATGTACGCCGGCAGCCAGACGAGCAATAGGGTCAGTAGTACCGTCCCAAGCAGGCAGCCCCTCCAGATAGGCTACAAAGGGATTGAAAAGCGGTGTGTACTCCGAATCGAGCACGGAACGTATGTCCGCAATGCGGGCAAGCATCCCTGCCTTGTTCATGCGGCTCCACAACGTGTTGACGTAGCGGTCGGTCAGCTCCGCATACTCCTCTCCGCAGTCGGTCATCAGGACTTCGAACTTGCCGCTCACCGTATTTTTGCGGAACTTCGCCTGTTCGGAAAGGAACTGCTCGATATCTGCCACCGTGGCAAACTTTTCATCGCCCTCTCCCCTGCGGACAAGGGAGCGGGTGCCATGCTCCCCGGTATTCGCGTAGCAGGAGCCGATGACAGTTGCCACATCCCCGTCATAGTCGGGAAAGTGCTCCGCTGCCCAAGCGGCGGCTGTCTTCCGAGCCACTCCGTACTGGTTGAGCAGATAACCCATGCGCATCACATATTCGTTATGATGATGTTCACAATAACTCACTCCCTCCTCTTCCAGCAGGCGTTCGGCAGCTTTCACCACCTTCTCCAAACGTTTGTTGCGCTTTGTCGGCACGGCTTCGGAAGCGTTATCCTGCGGTTGGGGAGCAATCGGACTATCTTGCAAAACAAAAGAAGCAGCACTGGGATTGTAATATACATGAGGGTCGGAAGCCAGTCCACTGATACGGGTAGCATTCTTGCACTGCCCGTCGCTTTCGAAGCCCACCAGGCAGGAATAGTAGTCGTTGACTTGATTGAAATACTTGGCGTATTGCCGGAAGGCTTTTCCCTTTTCCGCTCCGTTCAGGTCATCGATGCGGCAGATGATACGGATGCCATGACCGCTAATAGTGGTGTAGGCCATCAATGTATACTTGTCGGCACAAATCAATGTCAGTGTGGCAGCCATCCGCTCGGGAGCGATATGGTCCAGGTCGACCAAGGTATAGCCGGTCCAGGCACAGATATGTTCGCGGGTCTTCCCACCTTCAAAGCAGACGGCAACAGCGAAGCAGGGACAGCCGGACTTCTCGCGGTCGGCATCCCTACGCAGGTCTTGCTGCAAGTAGTAGCGATGTTTCTCGGTGCGGTCTCGCAGGGCAGCGTCGCATTTAATGATGTTGACTATTTCTTCAAGAGAAGTTTCTACTGATTCTGTGTCCGAATAGCCTCTGAAAAGGCTGATATTGCGGTGTTCCATAATTTACTGATTTTTGTTTATGTTTAAAATTACGACGCGAAGGAACGCATAAGTGCCCAGATACACAAGTCCGGTCGTTTCCACTACATGGAAATGATTTCGCTTGTTTTTATTATTGTTTAACAATTAAAAGAGTCAACATGACAAAGAAAGAGCCGGTGACACCGGCATTCGGAGCCTTTCTGAGCAAATGCCAGAAAGAACAGCTCGTTAACGGCAGACATCTGACCAACGAGACCATCGCCCAAGCAACGATGATGAGTACCAGAACCTACAACCTTTTAAAAAAGGGCTGAGCAACAACATCAACCAGATACATGCCATAACGCATTTCTGGAGGTCGTTCCCGAAAACAGACCAAGAAAGGGAGAGTTTTGAGAAAGAGGTGGCAGATTGCCTGGAGAGTGATTTGAGGAACTACAGAATCCATACCGGAGTCCTGAAGCCTTAACTTCACTTGCAACCTTGACACTTGTGCACCCTTTTTCCAATACTCCCTATTAGGCTAATATTTATCACACACAAACGATACAGGTCTGTGCATATTGATAATTTGTCTCGCGCGCGTAACGGGTATTTATGTTTAAGGGGTGACACAGGTGTCAACTTGACTTTGAAACAACGGTATGGAAATTAGGAAAATACGCAACGACGGCTATGTCTACATAGACAAGACGGCCCTTATTCACAAGTTAGTGAACAGTGGCAGTTACTACTTCCTGAGCCGCCCGCGCCGCTTCGGCAAGAGCCTGCTCATATCTACCCTGGAAGCCTACTTCCAAGGCAAGCGGGAGCTTTTCGAAGGACTGGCAATGGAAAAGCTGGAGAAAAACTGGGTGAAACGCCCCGTGCTGCACCTGGACCTGAACATTGGAAAATATGACACGCCGGACAGTCTGGACAAGATTCTGGACAATGCCCTCTCGCAATGGGAAGCAATCTACGGCACGGGGATAGCGGAAACCACCTTGGCGCTACGCTTCAAAGGTATCCTTGAACGCGCTTACAAGCAGACGGGCGAGCGAGTGGCCATCCTCATCGACGAGTACGACAAGCCCTTGCTCCAAGCCATCGGCAACCACGACCTGCAACGTGAATTCCGCAACACGCTGAAACCCTTCTACGGAGTACTAAAAACCATGGACGGCTGCATCAAGTTCGCCCTGCTTACGGGAGCCACGAAATTCGGAAAGATCAGTGTGTTCAGCGACTTGAATAATCTGGACGACATCACGATGCGCGAGCCCTACATCAGTCTGTGCGGAATCACCGAACAGGAAATCCACGACAACTTCGAAAAAGAAATCCACGAATTGGCAGCTGCACAGAAAATGACATACCAGGAGGCATGCCAAGAACTGAAATCCTGTTACGACGGTTACCACTTTGTTGAGAACACGGAAGGAATCTATAACCCTTTCAGCCTGCTCAACACCTTTAAGTACAAGAAGTTCGACAACTACTGGTTTGAGACCAGTACCCCCACCTATCTGGTGGAGCTACTCAAAAACAACCATTACGACCTGGAGCGCATGGCGCACGAAGAAACCGATGCCGACGTACTGAACAGCATCTACGGCGACGAAGAGCCCATACCGGTCATCTTCCAGGGCGGTTATCTCACCATCAAGGAATATGACAAAGAATTTGGCTTATACCGCCTCGGATTTCCCAACCGGGAAGTAGAAGAAGGGTTCATCAAGTTCCTGATACCGTTCTACACCCGTTTCTCGAAGATAGAAGCGCCGTTTGAGATACAGAAATTTGTACGTGAGATACGCTCCGGACAACCGGAAGCCTTTCTCAAACGTCTGCAGACTTTCTTTGCCGATACTCCCTACGAACTGGCGAGCGAGCTGGAACGGCACTACCAGAACGTGCTCTTCATTGTCTTCAACTGGTAGGTTTCTATACCCAGGCAAAATATCATACGTCCGAAGGACGGATTGACCTCGTGGTAAAAACTACGGACTACATCTACGTGATGGAGTGCAAACTGGAAGGCACCGCTGAAGAGGCCATCGCCCAGATAGAAGAGAAGCATTACGCCCGCCCCTTCGAGACGGATTCACGGAAGTTGTTCAAGATTGGAATCAATTTCAGCAACCGGACAAGGAACATAGAGAGGTGGATAGTGAAAAACAACTAAATATTTTCATAAAAACACAATATGAAATCTCTTTTTCCTATAACTTATGCACTTCTTCCTACGGCATCAAGTTAGGATATTGGGGAATATGGTTTGGAGCAGCAGGCATATTAGCAAGTGCCCTATTCATATACCTGGCCATAAACAGTAACGTTCCCGATTATTTGCCTATGCTTATCCAAATGGATTCGCTCAACGATAAAAGAGGTACGCAAATCGACAGCCTAATCAAAGCTGGGCAAAACAGAACAAATGGACAAATAGACAGTGTAAAAAAACAATTGGACAACATTCAAATCCAATCCGAGAAACAGTTGAAAGCCATAGAGTCCCTCAAACAAAAAGAAGACAAACAATCACAGCAGAACTCGGAACATTCAAGTGCGAACTGAAAAGTTCGTTTTCCACCCAGCAGATATGTAAAGCCAAAGCCCCAATCATAGCCTCCTACCTCAAGCTGCATTCATTGTTAAGCTTGTTGCAATCATATACTCCCGATGAATGGGTGATAAAAGGCATCATAGCTTCCTTTAAGCCGAATGAGGATGTACAATCTTATCTGTCAAAGCAGAAAGTTTTATGCACCATTAAGGATACCGGAAGTGACCTTACATTATGTGGTGGTGCCAGATAAGCAGGCAAGGTAACCATTCCATTTTCCACCTTGACACGCATCATCACATGACATGCCTTTGCGCTGTAACCTTTAACAACAATGATTATGGCGAAAGAGAAAGTAAACTATCAGGAGGTATATGACCTCTATCAGTTATGCAGTGAGACCAAAAGCCTTCGCGAGTTCTGTGCGGACTATGGAGTCAATTATGGCAAGTTCATGAATTAGCAACGTCACCAGTTGTGGAGCGAGAAGTTAGGCAAAATAGTTCAGGTAAAGCAGCCCAAAGTTGCCAAGGTTGAGATAACCGGTAAGCCTTACAACAGTCCAACAGTAAAGATGGACGTGAAACAGCCGGAAGGCGAACTACCGATAAGATGGGTTAAGTTGCAGCTGACATCAGGCGTTACACTATTTTAGTAACTTTGGTTCATGATTAATGAATGGATATACGAATTACTTTGCAGCCAGTTGGGGCTGGCGAATGAGGAAAAGGCAGGGCTCTGCAAACAGGTCAATGAATCGGTTGAGAGGCTTAAAGCCATTGAAGAATCCAACAAAGAAGGCTCAAAGCCTGATGGATACCATTAATGAATTATCTGCGGCAGTTGAGAATTATTAAAAGGAATTGGAACTTATGAGGAAGCGGCTGGAAGCAAAAGACAAGGTGAACAGGATGCTTGCCAACGGTACTTTCGAAAGCACATGGAACATCCGCTGAAGAACCTTGGCGAGATTCTCTATCCGCAACTGCTTGCCCGGCTACTTTACCTGAAATATGACTTCAATATACCGGAGAACCGACAGATAAGGTTGCTTGCCAGAGAAGGCGTCCCATATAAACAACAACACGCTGAACAGCTATCTCCATAACGATATGGCCAAGTTGAGAGCGTTCATTGAAAATGTTTTCCAGAAAGTTGTGCAGAAGGTCGGATACCTGATGGTGGATGAGACTACCGAACTTGTCGGAGCGGAAGAAGGTAAAGTTTACAAAAAGAAATACCTCTGGGCTTTCTTTGCCAAGCATATCATAATGGTCTATTAGCACTACAACAACGGTAACCAGGCATCGGACGTGGCAAAGTCGTTTCTAGAGTGTTTTCAAGAATGAAGCCCTTTCCGTACCATGAAGCCCAGTAATGAGCAGGTCAGGGAGAAAAGGCTGAAGCTTACAGCCCCTATTTTGGAGCAGATACATCATAAGGTGGTCATGATGATGCAGGATGCGAAGACTATGGCAAACAAACTAATGAGAAAGGCCACCACTTACACGATAAACCAATGGGAATCTCTGAGGAATATCCTCCTCAAGGACAGTTCGGTGGAAGTATCGAACAATCTCTGCGAACAGAGAATGAGACTGGTCAAGCTGCTGCTTAAAAACTGTATGAACATCAGCAGTGAGACTACTGCCGCAAACTCGGCTTTCATCTTCTCACTGATAGAGAGTTACAAGATGAATGATATCAATCCCCAGGATTACCAGAGACACTTGTTTGAATGCATACTTCATGGTAGGGACGGTGACAAGAAAGTTCTCCCACCATGTTATTATAGAAATCAACATGGCGGAAAATAGAAGGTTTACATACCGACTTGTAGGCTAAACCTCTTCACCGTTTAAGCGCTAGAAGCAGCTTTGAACCATATATTAAGATTCTATAGAATACAAAAAAACGCTTATGCACTACAATATAGTCATAGTATCTGATGAAGGATACATCCAGCATGCAGCTGTAATGCTCCTGTCACTCTTTGACCATAACAAGGGGAAGGACTTCCATGTCTATCTCCTCACCAATGGGATTACCGTCTCCACCGAGTCACGCCTCCGTGAGATCTGCTACGTGCCAATGCTTCACTCATTGTCATTAATCCAGAAGAAGTTCTTGGCGATTGTCTTGGAATTAATCTCAAGAAGCTTCCTATAGGCCAGTGGACCACCATGATGTACTACAAGCTCTTTATACCCCTCGTCCTTCCCCAAACCGAAGATCGCTGCCTCTTTCTTGATGTTGATATGATTATCAACGATGATATAGAACTATTATACCAATGGAACCTCCATGGATCTGCCATAGCCGCAGCTGAGGATATCCCCGATTGTATCAAAACCAAGGAACGCCTCCACATGGAACAAGCAGATAATATATCAATTCAGGGTGATGGTTTGTGACCTCAATGCTTGGCGACAGATGGAGAAAGAACATCCTATTTTTGACTTTGTACTGTCTGTTGCTCATCGCATCATAAATGAACAAGATGTCATAGCACTATATTTTAAAGGCAAATTGGAATTCCTTCCCATTCGTTGGAACATGACCACTTTTTATTTTGCTTGGAAGCCGAAGATTTTTGCAGAATATATAGGAGAGCTACCTGATGCCAAGCGGCATCCGGCGATTATTCACTTTGCCGCCCCTATAAAGCCTTGGTTTCGCGATAGTCAGCATCCGTATCGTAAGCTCTATCGCAAGTACCTTGCTCTCACACCATGGGCAAACGAGTGGAAGTTTCCGATATACGAACAGTTGACACCACACCAACGATTCAATCGTCACATCAAGAACCTCATCAACCGATTTGGATTCCCGTTGGAGGATGGCTTCACGCCTCCGGTGAGGTGAAAGTAACAATATTCAGATAAACAAAACATAGATACTATAAGATGGATTTATCAATCATATCCCCCATTTACAAAGGCGAGAAGATGCTTGACGAACTAGTTTCTCGCATTATGGCTACCGTATGCACGATTACAGAGGATTATGAAATCATTCTCGTAAATGATCAGTCTCCAGACGGATCATGGCCCGTGATAGAACGCATCTGTAAAACCAATAATCGAGTGAAGGGCATCAATCTGTCGCGTAATTTTGGACAACACTATGCCATTACTGCCGGACTTAGCCAAGCTAAAGGAGAATGGGTAGTGGTGATGGACTGCGATTTGCAGGATACCCCCGAAGAGATTAAAAACTTATATACTAAGGCTCAAGAAGGTTATGATTCGGTATTTGCCCAGCGCGTAGAGCGAAAAGACAAATTCTTGAAACGTTTGTCCTCTATTGTCTTTTATAAAGTATTCTCTTTTTTGACGGATAGTAAGCAAGATGAAACTGTGGCTAACTTTGGTATTTATCACCGTAAGGTAGTTAATGCCATTTTATCAATGGGCGACTCTATTCGCTATTTTCCCATCATGGCCCAATGGGTGGGTTTCCGCAAAGGCTATTTGCCCATTGAGCATGGTGCCCGCAAAGAAGGTAAATCATCATATAGTCTGTTCAAACTATTAAAGTTGGCTAGCGACAATATGATAGGTTTTTCTGACAGGCCTCTGCGATTAATGCTAACTTTCGGATTTTACGTGGTCATCACCTCCGTACTCATAGCCCTTTGGTACTTCTTTAAATACGCAATGGGCTGGATTGAGGTTGACGGATTTACCACATTGGTTATTTCGCTTTGGCTCCTTGCCGGACTCATTATCATGCTGATTGGTGTAACCGGCCTATACATCGGTAAAATTTTCGATCGCGTGAAAGGTCGCCCCACTTTCATTATCAGCGAAACAATTAATGTTGAATCGTAAACTCCCCATCCAGATATGATTACATTAGCATCTTGGGATACAGAGCATTTTGATATCAAGGTAGGAAACCTCACCTTAGAAGCACCTGTTACCGAAGTCGCCCTTCATCAAGCTGTGGCACAAGCCACCACCGAAGGTTATGACTTATTATACCTAAAGGACGTTACCTTGGAGCAAGAGTGGCTCAATGACCGATGGCTGTTGGCCGATGAAAAGGTTGTTTACACCCAAATCTTTTCGTCCATTTCCGATACCCCATCAGAGGTGCATAGCTTGCTGCATCATGAGTTGACTGACGATTTATTGGCCTTGTCCTATGAGAGTGGCAAATTCTCTCGCTATAAGTTAGACGAGCGGTTGCCGGCAACCGTGTTCGCTAATCTTTATCATGCTTGGATAGAAAATCGCTCACCGGTCAAATAGCCGACGATGTGTTAGGAGTTGAAAAAGATGGTCGAGTAGTGGGTATGCTCACTTATAAGAACGATGGTTCCCTGTACGACATCGGGTTAGTGGCTGTAGCCCCCGATCAGGCAGGAAAAGGTATCGGTACCCAACTCATGCAAGCTTTATTCCGTCGATTAGGAGCAGGAACTGTAGTAGATGTCGCTACCCAAAAGCGCAATTTGCTCGCTTGCCGCTATTATGAGAAAAACGGATTTAAAGTCAAATCCATACAGAATATCTATCACTTATGGATCAAATAAAATATCATCCCATTCAGCAATGGGGGCTATTGTTGTTCACGTTTGTCATCTATGCCCTGTCCGGCATCATCTCCAAGCAGACCTCGCTCTACATTTTTCTGTCGTGGTCCTATCTGTGCGGCCTCTTTGGAGCACTCTTCACGTTGGGTCTCTATGCCATCCTTTGGCAAAAGATACTCTCCTTTATGCCCCTCAACAAGGCTTTTCTTTGTAAGAGCATGACGATACTGATGGTATTAGCAGTGTCTGCTTTTTTTTTCAAAGAACAAGTTACTCTTAACAACATAATAGGATCGGCAGTCATCATTGTAGGATTAGTAGTATTAGTATGGAAGGAATAACAATCTGGCATGCTTTTATAGTGGGCGGCATTTTTGCCTCATCCTGTTCGCAATTATTGCTTAAGCGAAGTGCTGATAGGCATCATCAAACCCTATGGCATTCTATGCTCAACTGGCGTGTAATAACGGCATACGCTATCTTTTTCGTTTCCTTATTCATTAACATCACTGCTATGAGCCAAGGGGTGAACTTGAAAGATTTGCCCATCCTCGAAAGCCTTGGCTATGTTTTCGTTCCTCTGCTCTCATATTTGGTACTGAAGGAGAAGTTCACAAAACGCATGCTCACGAGTATTGCGCTTATACTCATTGGTATATATATTTTCTATCTATAATGAATAAAATAGACTACAGAATTTCGCTCAATGAAACGAATGCCATTAAGGGTATTGCAATAATTGCCATGCTTGTGCATCATTTGTTTTATGAATATCCTGAGTATGGAGAGTCAACATACCAATTGGCTTTGATAGGTAAAGTTTGTGTGGCAATGTTCTTGTTTTTGTCTGGATATGGACTCTCTGTCCAATACTCGAAGATACTCAACTATGATTCGGTATTAACAAGAATTAACGGGGGGGTAAAATTCCTGTACAAACGATATACAAAATTCTACCTCAACTATTGGAGTATTTTCCTTATATCTGTACCTATTGGAGTATTAGTATTTGGAAGAGAACTGACGATACTACGGGGAGAATGCTTGTATTCCGTATAGATTGGCTTTAGATTTCATGGGTGTTCAGGGTATGATGTCATATAACATCACATGGTGGTTCAATCGTCTGATACTTTCACTTTATCTACTTTTCCCATTGTTGTATTGGGTAATGAGCAGAAAGTGGTATGTATCCTTGGCGGTACTTGCGATATTGTTTCTAAAACCAAGACTCATTATATATCCTTTCCATTGGTTAGACGATAATCTTTACATTTACACATTCGTATTTGCCTTCGGAATGTTCTGTTCAATCTACATTGACGGTATAAGTAAATTATTGAACAAGATAAATCCAAAGTTCGTTTTTTTCGCTATCTTTTATGGCTGTCATAGCATTTTGCATAGAGCGTCAGTGGGGCATTATTCCAAGATTGAAAGGAATTCCATGTGATGGTTTTATTACGGCATTCACAGCATTGGCCATCGTCACTGCTGCGCGTCTGACAAAATACAACTTCCCCATTCTGAGTTTCTTAGGAAGGCACTCGATGAATATGTATATGCTTCACACATTCTTATTCGGCTACTTCTTCGAAGAATTTATCTATGGTTTCAAATACCCGCTTCTGATATTCATTGTTCTCTTTGTAATAACGCTCACATTATCAATCATAATAGAATTTGTAAAGACTCAATGTCAGTTCTATGTGTTACAGAATAAGGTTGTCAATTTTGTAAAATAAATTAATAATAAAAATATTATTATGCCTACAATACCATTCAACAAACCATGCCTCACCGGTAAGGAGGCTCACTACATGTATCAAGCTGTCTATACAGGCAAGCTCTCTGGTAACGGTTATTTCACCAAAAAGTGTCAGCAGTTCTTCATGAAACGTTATGGATTCAAGAAGTGCCTTCTGACTACCTCCGGCACCGATGCACTGGAGATGTGCGCTATGCTCTGCGACCTAAAGCCCGGAGATGAAGTTATCGTTCCTTCGTACACCTTCGTCTCAACCGCATTGGCGTTTCTCCGCGAAGGTGCCAAAGTGGTGTTTGCCGACTCCATGGATTCCAACCCCAATCTTGATGCAGAGAAACTCGAAGCACTCGTCACTCCTCGAACCCGCGTTATAGCTCCTGTTCACTATGCAGGTGTAGCGTGTGACATGGGTGTCATCATGGCAGTAGCGAGAGACACAACCTCATCGTTGTAGAAGATGCGGCTCAGGCTATTGATTCGTTCTACAAGGGCAAGGCTCTCGGTGGAGTAGGTCACCTTGGCGCATTCTCGTTCCACGAGACCAAGAACATCACAGCTGGTGGTGAGGGTGGTCTGCTCGTTATCAATGATGAGCGTTTCATCCGCAGAAGCGAAATCCTGTGGGAGAAGGGAACCAATCGTGCAGAGTTCTTTCGGGGGGCAGTCAACAAATACGGATGGGTGGATATGGGTTCATCGTTCCTTCCCTCGGAGATAAATGCAGCCTTCCTCTATGCACAGCTTGAAAACCTTGACGACATCCAGTCAAAGCGTCAAAAGCTCTGGGAACAGTACTTCGTGGGACTTCAGCAACTCGCTGGCAAGGGGCTCATACGTCTGCCACAAATTCCCGGTTATGCCACCAACAATGCCCATATGTTCTACATCGTGTGTCGCAACTTAGAAGAGCGTTCAGGACTCATCAAGTTCCTCAAAGAGCATGAATCCTTGCTCCCTTCCACTACCTCAGCCTCCATAAGAGCGATTACTATAAGGCCCACAACGACAACATCCCCAAGCTTCCATACTGCGACATGTATGCAGACTGCCTAGTCCGTATGCCTATGTTCTATGAGCTGGAGCTGGAGCAGGTGGATATGATTGTAGCTACTATCAAGGAATATTTTAAGACTCTTTAATCAGCAGAATACAGGCATGACAGCAATAAAGAATATAGCAACTTATCTACTCATCCTCACAGGTCTTGTCTATACACTATCATTCTTTCTTTGGACAAATCTTGATGATTGTTACTATTGGTACAACTCTGTGCAAATTCCAGAGGGTGACCCTATGGAGAGCCTCTCTCTATGGATAGGACGAGTGTGGCGTATAGTTACCGGTGATGATGTCTTCACATTCCGTCTCTTAGGATGGGTAATGGGACTTACCAGCATCAGCATACCTTATTTCACTTTGCTGTCACGTCAGCAGGCAAAGGATAATTTATGGGCGCTGGGGCTTGGACTCATATTTATGAGCTCAATGACTCAAGGTATGTATACCCCTGACAGTCCTACCATCCTTCTACTTGTGTCTATTGCTACCTTCGTATTGAAGAAGGGCTATGAAGGTTATCGCAACATCGTCATCCTTGCAGGCCTCTCAGCTCTATGTACAGTATGCCGTTTTCCGAATATTCTTTGTATTCTGTTCTTCGCACTCTATATGCTTGTGGATGGATATATAAAGAAGCAGATGCTGAAAAATGTCAAACTATCTGCCGTCTATGTTGTGATATCCATGGTTCTTTGGTATATTATCGCAGCAGCCTGTATCGGCAGTATTGATGTTGTGGGAGCTATTCGCGAAAGCATAGCTTATGGTGCAGGTACCAATGGTGGAAGCATGGTTGATGGGGTTGATTATGATCTTAGCCAGAATAAGGACGATGAAGCGATGGCTGCATATGCAAATGGATTGGTGAATCAAGTGTTGGAACCGGGACTTGATGGAGTAGACGTTGACTGGGAAGGTTGGAGTGGTTCCGATTTGGTCAGATTGATAAAGGAACTTGGCAAGTATTTTGGTCCTGAAGCGAACAGCCGGATAAGTTGCTTATCGTTGACTACTTTAGTGGAACACCACCGACAGACATCATACCTTATTGTGATTATATCGTTCAACAGGCTTATAGTGATCAAGTGGGGTTCTTGACTCAACCCAGTAACTTTCCACCCGAGAAGATGATTTACTGCGAATCGTTCGGAGTATTCTATGCCGATGGGGGACAACTTATGAACTATGCACGTTGGGAACCGTCGAAAGGCCGTAAAGGCGGTTGTGGAGTATTCTACTTAGGAAGAAATTATTATTCTTCATCGGGTATACCTTATAATGAATTCCGGGAGGCTATTCAGATAATGAATCCTGCTGTAAATGAGTAAACAATGAATAAATAAGAATCATGATGAAAACATATATATTTAAACATTCTTTGTTGGGAGTTATATTAGGTTTATCCATTCTGGGTTGTACAGAAGGTGATAAGTTTGATTATAACAAGAATATGGCTTTTATTACAGGGACAGAGACTACTCCTGTAACCAAGTTTGTGGTAGAAGATACCCCTTCTTCGTATGCCGTCACTGCTTCTACTACTGATAAAGTAGATAAAGACGTAAATGTGAAGTTTGCCATTGACAGGTCACTGGTAGAGACATATAATAATGAACATAATACTAAATATTATGCGATTCGGAGGCGCTGTGACTCTTGAAGATGCTGATGCTGTGATTCAGGCAGGTAAAGCGTTTTCTACTCCTGCTACAGTTAAAGTTATTTCTACCGAAGACTTTGCAGAAGGGCGAGTATATGTAGTTCCAGTTACTATGGTAGAAGTGGATGGACTTGAAATATTAAACCTTCGAAACTATTTCTTGCAGATATCTCGTGTTATTCATTCACCTCATTGAATATCAGCAATACGAATCTTATAGTAACTTATTTCTCAGTATGATAAGAACAGATTGTCTAAC
>ENA-OQJX01000387-OQJX01000387.1-human-gut-metagenome-genome-assembly--contig:-NODE-387-length-25014-cov-2.363925_pt1 | contig 25014 bp, 36 predicted proteins | sample MGYA00242615_ERZ504782 | MGnify/ENA primary metagenome ERZ504782 (study PRJEB26092, sample SAMD00036354) | human gut metagenome | host: Homo sapiens | study: EMG produced TPA metagenomics assembly of... | reverse complement strand
CCGATTGGTTGGACTTCTTCCTATCTATCATGCACTGGCTATTTCGCTCCTGTCGGTGGAACAAATGAGTAACGGTATGCTGTATGCGATATGGGCAATCCCGGCAGCACTACTCTTTTTGGGAGTTGGTGCAGGTATCTCTCGCCGTGTATTTGCCAAGCACCAAGTTTCATAAATATGGAATGATCTACCGGACGACGGCAAAAGAAAAAAGCCGTCGTATGGCGGAAAACAATATTCCCTACAAGGTGCGGGCGGCACTGCTTCTGGTGCCGCTGAATACACCAATGCCTACCGGAGCAGTGACTCAATCTCCAAGTATGGCTCTATACCGACCTTCTCTGGGCAGGCGCGTTTGGATGCCTGCTGGCGGCTCTGAACTTTCGGAATTCCAAAAACGACGGCGGCTAAAGCACACGGCATCGTAGTGCACGGTCAATGCGGAAATGCGAGGCTACACCCGATTTTCCATATCGAGTGATATAGATTTGGCTTTGGGGGAGGATGGTCTATTGTATGCAAAAAATTGAAGTTGTTGTTCGCATCACGAAGGATCACTGCCCACCGCAAGAGCAGACGATTTTTGAATGGTTCGATTTGATGCGGAATCCCACAGACGCTCTGAGCCGTCCCGATCTGGAAATCAACTTGGAACACCACCGTGTTTTCAAACACGGAACAGAGGTGTACATGAGTCGTTATGAATACGGTGTTTTGAGTTTGATGGCACAGCATCCGGGCAAACTGTTTACAAAGGAGCAGATCTTTGAAGCAGTCTGGCATAAGGACAGCGAAAGCTATTTGAGAGCCGTCACCAGCACGATCGGCCGAATCCGCCAGAAAATAGAGGATGACAAAGATCACCCCCGTTATATTAAAACGGTTTCCAACATTGGATATCAATTTGTCCCATCATCGGAATCGGTGCGATTGAATCGCAATCTGTAATAAAAGCCATACCGTGAGATCCTAGTAGGATTCTTCGGTATGGCTTTATCGTTTTCTACGCTGTACGAAATCGGCATCCTTGCATAGATGACCAAGAATATTCTAAAATAGAGATAACTTAATTCAGGAGGTCAAACCATGCAAACATTTGAAGAAGTATTGACCCACTTCCATAGCTTTTTAGAGTCTGCGACCTATTTGGACGTTGTTCCATGCCGCTGGGGATATGTAAGGCTTTTCAATGAGGGCGACCCTATCAATTTCAATGCAATTCTTTGCCGCACACCACAAGAACTATATACGGCATTGACAAATGATTTGGAAACAGAGATTCAGGTCAGCTTGGGAATCGACTGAATTGGTATAAAATTGGTTTGCTTTTGGGTTCGTTTTGGTATAGTGACTTTGAAAAATGTGCTATACTGTACCACAAGCAAAACATTTTCAGGGATTTTCAATCTTACTGTAAAACTCTGTCAGATGCTTTGCCAGTGTGCGGGTCGAGTCCATTAAGGTTTCTCGCACTGCTTCTGGACAGGAAAGATAGATTCGATTGAACTCTTTTAACTCTATTTCCGTTTTGCCCATCCCCGGAGTAATCAGCGCATCAAGCGAAATCGGCAAAACACGAGCAATCGCCAAAAGAATTTCGTAAGATGGATTCATGCTGCCTTTTTCAATGTTGGCGATATGCTTCGTTGAAACATGGCAGCGTTCAGCAAGTTGTTCTTGTGTTAAACCTGCCAGCTTGCGCTCCTTGCGAACCTTTTCTCCAAGTACTTTCAAGTCAGAATTCGGCATCATCGTTCACCTCAATAGTATTGTATCGTTCTGGTGAATGATGTGGTATAACCTTGTATTTCCTGCGAGCAGGAAGTATAGTGCCGATTTTTACATTTCCCGGTCGAGTTATAAAAAAACGGTAACTCGCCTGGGCGATTCTACGCGCCATCTGATCACAGTTGCCGTTTGTGGAGGTAACTGTGATTTTTTATTGGGGTAACGCATCAAAAAAAGCCTGTCTGCTGCCGTAAGCCAGACCGCCCCAAAGCAAGCACAATCGTTCCGTTCCACCATCCACAATCGTGCCGATGTGTTATATTGCGCCAGCTTCCCGCCATGGGAGGCTGGCGTTTTTGCGCTTTTGGAGCCAAAGTGCCGCAGTCCACCGTTTCTCCTATGATATAGCAGCAAACTTTATATTTGGGAGGGAAAGTCATGCTCGATCATAAGAAGAAAGCAATTACGGAACACTGGCAGTTTTGCCCCAAGTGCAACTTAAAACTTTATCGAATGACCGCCGACTGCACTGGATTCATCCATATAAAATGCTGGCGTTGCCGGAAAATGTTATGGCTCGACCTTTCCATTCGGGCCAAGTAAACATCAGTTTTATAAAACAATCGGGTGCACTGCACTCTGAATATGGACTGTTAGCACCGAGCAACGGGCCATTGCCATAAGGCAATGTATGAAACGTAGCACCAAATGGCCGGGCAGCAGCTTGACTGAAAGATTTTCGCTTGAAAATCCTTCGGTTGGCTGTTGTCCGGCTATTTTTTATAGCTTCAGATGGCCTGCTCCCGAAAAGGAGCAGGTTTTATGTTTGCCCTCTTTTCGTGGCTGCCCCAGATGGCGAAATATCCGTAGTATCTCCAAATTTTCGACATTTCACGTTTTATCGAAATTTGAGGTTACACATGGGCTTTAATTATGGTTTGGAAAAGAAGAACTTTGACCGTCAGTGGGCTATCATGCGCAAGCAGTATGAGGACGCTGGCATGAGCATTGAAGTGATTCAGGCAATGTATGAGTATGACTGGTCTGTTTTCAATGCTGCACGTTCTTACCAGAACCACACGCAGGAAATCGCCGCTCCGTCCTTTGAGCAGGGCGAAGAAGCCTACTCGCCCCTTATGAACAAGTATCAGGAAGCCATTTCTATTACCGAACACTATCGTGAAACCAAGAGCCGCTTCACATGGATTGGTGAGATCGAGGACGAACGACTGCTGTCTGCGCTGGAAAATTTGTCGGATGCAGACCTTGAGCTGATTACTCTGTACGCCTATGAAGAATATGACACCGTTGAAATTTCTAAAGTATTTGGCACAACAAAGCAGAATATTAGTAAGAAAATCCGCAGAATTACTAATTTTATCAAAAACTTTCAAATTGAGGTTGTCTGAAAGGCGTTTTCGATGCCTACCAAGTGAAAGGACAATTCACCAGACGGCGAAAGCCACTGAGCGAAATGTCTGCACTCATGTTCTTTGAAAACTGAATAGTTCCGTCATCTGGTACTCCGATAATGATACTTCCGTAATTCGCGGCCCGGTCACAAAGCAGACGGGGTGGCTGAAATGCCAATGAAGCGGTACAAGTCCGCTGCCAGATGTTTATGCCCCACTCGCAGGGAGCCGAGGGCGAATATGCGAGACCTTAACTTATTAAATCAGGCGTGGCCGAATGCTGTTTTCGGTCTTCGTCCACGCCTGTTCTTTTTACTTATTCCATATATCTACATTTTCGTCCTACATAGGAGGTTTTATGAACGAGAACGACCGTACTACCTTAGAGCAAGCGATCTACGAGGAAATGGAACTGACCCCGGAAATGATCCGGTCCATCCGCACGCTCTGCGGTGTCTGCCTTTGCAGCTTTGTAGAATCCAAGGCGTTCAAAATCGCCATTGTTCCCAGCGCAGACCGTAGCATGGACACTTGCACAGTCTGCCAAACTCGGCGCGGTCATGACTACGTTGTGATGAAGCGCTGAACAAACACACCGCCCACTGCCAAGGAGGTGCAGCGGGCGGTGTACATATTGAAAAAGGAGGGCAGCTTTTGATTCAAAACTGGAAATTCCAGCGCGGAGACATTTTCTTCACCCGTTTCGACAATGCCACTGGTTCAGAGCAAAGCGGGAATCGTCCGGCAGTCGTTCTCCAGAACGATGTGGGAAATTTTTACTCGCCTACGCTGATCGTAGCCACATTGACAAGCAAGGCGGCAAAAAAGTATACCCAGCCGACACACTGCCTGCTGGTGAACGATTTTCTCTCCGTTCCGTCCATCGTTCAGGCAGAGCAGATCTTTACCGTAGACAAGAGCCGAGTGTTGAAATTCCTCGGACACCTCACCCCGGAAGAAATGAGCCGGGTGGATGATGCTGTCCGTGCCAGCCTTGCTCTGAACCCGATGGGGAGCATTCAGCGGCTTCCACCTATCATCCGTTCTACGGCGGCTTACGCGCCGCCTGAGGTGGTTGACGGTAAGCCGCCCCTCTATCCCTACACACCCATCAAATCGTCCTTTGAGGACGCTGGAAGCGTTGAGGACACGATGCTGTACACCGAACTGGAAGCTGCGGTACACGCAATGATCCAGCGGCTGGAATACAGCTTCACATTTAACCCCAGCCTGCTTACCATCCCAAAGCGTAAGCAGCAGGTTGCTGAAATCCTGAAAGAAGCCGAAACGTACATCTGGAGGATCAAGGAGGAAATGCGATGCGCCTGAAAGACAACACCAATCCCTTCATCCATGTCAACCCGCCGTACCAGCTCATGGTCATCCACAGCAGCAAGCTGGTCTATCCCCGCGAACTGTATCAGCGTGGTGTGGAGCGCAAGCGTGTGGAACTGATCGCCGCCCACTTCAACGAATATGTGGCAAATGAGCCGAAGGTCAGTTTCCGCAACGGTCAGTTCATCGTAACGGATGGGCAACACACCATCGAGGGGCGCATCCTCCGCAACGGCGGCAAGGATCTGCCGATCCTCTGCAAGGTGTACACGGGCATGACCGTGGAGCAGGAAGCACTGCTCTTTGCCGAGCAGAACGGCTTTTCTGCGCCGCTGACGGCAGGCATCAAGCTCCGTGCCAAGGTGGTGGGCGGCGATGCCATTTCCAAGGCGTTTCTCGCAGCCACCAACCGGGTGGGGTTGAGTCTCAATTATGACAGCCAGCAGCTGACCGATTACCGCATCGGCTGCGTTGGTACGTCTTTCCGGCTCTACAAGCAGATGGGCGAACCGCTCTACTGTGAAACGATGCGGCTGATCGTGGCAGCATGGGAGGGCAAGCCCGATTCGTTCCGGGCATCTGTTCTGAAAGGCATGATGCACTTTGTGGAGCTGTACCACGGCGAGTTCAGTGAAGAACGGCTGCTCCGTGCGCTGCGCAACATCCACCCGGTCGATATTTACCGCATCGGGCAGGACGACCCCGCAAAGCTGCGCGGATGGAAAAAATACGTTTTCCCCATCTACACCGCCTACAACGGCAAGTGCAGAAAAGACGCACTGCCGATGAAATTTTGATGTTCACAGGCATTCCTCCCATATACACAAGGGGCATCCGCAAACCGCAGATGCCCCTTGTTACATATTAAAGTGCAATATATAGTGTTCCTGTATTCGTTTAACACAACATATAGAGAAAAGAGGTATTCTATGCGCTCTCAGTTCACTTCGTATGAGCAGCTTCCCATCACCCTGACAGCCGATCATGTTGCTGCTGCGCTGGGCATCTCCCGCGCCAACGCTTACGTCCTGCTCCGTTCGGACGGCTTTCCCACGCTCCACATCGGTAAGCGGATGGTCGTACCCAAAGACCGTTTTCTTCAGTGGATCACGGACAGCGTAAATGGCTGATTTGACATCCTTGATTCAAGAGGTTTCTTTTTCTATACTATTCCCGAAACGACTTGACATCAGGAAGGAGGCAATATGCCAAGCAAACGTTCACACGGCGAGGGTACGCTTCGCCACCGCAGCGATGGTCGCTGGGAATTACGTATGATGGACGGCTACCAGAAAGATGGTTCGCCGCGCTTCAAGACCTTCTATGGCAAGACTCAGAAGGAGGTCAAGCTCAAACTGAAAGAGTATCAGGATGCGCTTATCAGCGGTGTCCAGCTGGACACGATCCTGTACTTCGAGGATTGGGCAGATACATGGTTCGAGGGTCACAAGGATAATATCGCTCCCACGACACAGGAAAGCTATAAATACTGCCTGAAAATGCTCAAAGAGGGATTTTATCATCGCCCCTTGACCGTCATACGCCCCATCGACATTGAAAATTTCCTGAAAGTGATGCGGCGCGATGGCCGCTCGGATTCTTACATCAGCAAGGCACGAGGGATGCTCTACCAGATCTTTCAAAAGGCAGAAGCCAATGACCTTGTGCGCCGCAACCCGGTCCGGCTTGCTGAAAAAATGCGGGCATCCGGCACCGCAAAGCGCAAGGAAGCCTTTACCACAGCGGAAGTCGCCCACTTAATGAAGGTTCTCCCCGATGACCGCATGGGCTTGAGCATCCGGCTTTTGCTCGGCACTGGAATGAGAATGCAGGAACTTCTGGCTTTGGAGCCGCAGTTTATTGAAGAAGATGGCTCTGTCATTCACATCCGGCAGGCAGTAAAGGTCGTTAAAGGTACGGTCAGCATCGGCAGTCCGAAATCCAAAGACAGCATCCGGGATATTCCGGTGCCGCTGAATGTCCGCCCGTGTGCCATCAAGCTGCGAGATACTACCGACCAGTTCATCTGGGAAAGCCCCAAGACCGGCTTGCCCTGCAATCCCACCCATTTCCGGATGTATTTCGCAAATCTCTGGAAGAAGCAGGCGATGTCCGCTTGCTCACGCCCCACAGCTGCCGCCACACCTATGTGTCGCAGATGCAGGCGTTGGGCGTGGACATCCAGACCATCCAGAGCATCGTAGGCCATGCCGACACCGAGATGACTGAGCATTATCTCCATGTTCAGGAATCCATTCGGCAGAGTGCGATCCAGTTGTTCAGCGAGGCGTTTTCGGCCTGAAAATTGGACGGAACGACACTAATTAGACCATATAAAATCTTTGGCATTGTGGTCAAAATTGTGGTCAAAACCAAATGAGGTCAGCCTACAAACAAAAAAATCCAACGATTTCTAACGTGAAATCGTTGGATTTATGGTCCGAGTGGCGAGAATCGAACTCACGGCCTCTTGAACCCCATTCAAGCGCGCTACCAAAACTGCGCTACACCCGGATATCTGCAAGCGGTTATCGCTCACAGCTCAATTAGTATACTTGATTCAGGGTGTTTTGTCAAGCTTTTTCTGCCAAGTTTTTTCAAATAAATTTTCAAAAATCCGGCTCGTTTTCCTGCAGCGGCTGATCCCTTGCGGGAAACATTTCAAATTCAACAGTGGCAAGTGCAATTGCAAACACACTCTCGGCACCGGCTGCCAGCAGCGCCTGTGTGCAGGCTGCTGCCGTGGCACCGGTGGTGATCACATCGTCTACCAAAAGCACCTTTCTGCCCTCCACAAGTTCCGTGTCCGTCACCCGGAAGGCACCCGCCACATTGGCAAGGCGCTGCTCAAAGGGCAGGCCCGCCTGATGCCGCTTTGCACGAGTGCGGCCCAGTGCTTTCGGGTACAGCGGTATCCCCAGTGCGCGGGCCAGCGGCACCGCCATGAGCTGCGGCACATTGTAGCCGCGCGCTCTGCCGGATGCCGGTACGGGAACGATGCAGTCGTACCCAAGGGACATGCCTTCCACAAGCTCCGGCACCGGTTCTGCACCGGCCATATGCATCTCGCTGCCAAAGGCCAGCTTTGCCAGCCAGAGGCCCAGCTCCACCGCCGCCCACGGTGCAGCATGGTATTTTGTATGCAGGATGCCGCGCCGCACACAGCCCTCATACCGGAACGGTGCTGCTGCACCGGTCAGTTCCCCTAAATAATGCTGAGAAGCGTCCAGCCGCATTCCCGGCTTTCTGCGCAGCTTTTCCAGCTCCGCGGCACAATCCGGGCAGACAGGCACACTGCCCAGCACCCGATCACAAAACGGGCAGCGGCGTGGGTACACCAACTGCCTTGCCCCGCGCAGAATGCGGCGCGGGACGCTGTAATAATCCATCAGTCCTTTTTGACGGCCACGATCACGCGCACGCGCTTGCCCGCAGCACAGCCAAAGTTATCGTACCAGCCGGTCAGGTAGTAGCCCTCCGAGTTGACCTCGGTCAGCTTGGTGGCGTAGTACTGACCCTTGTACCACAGATACACCTGTGCGTCGTCCGCCATCTCAAAGCGGGTGCCGTTGCTCATGACCGACGCTGCACCCACCTGATCGATCTTCATGGGCATGAGCTGGACCATCGTCCGCACGCTGCCGGTCGTCTCTCTGCGGGCTGCAACACCACCTACCAGCACCGGATATTTGACGTTGGTGGTGAAAGCTACCTGCGAACCATTGACATAGCACACATAGGTAGCACCGCCGCCAATATAGCGGAAGATGGACGCATACGGTTCGCCTACAAGGCTGCCCACCTGCCGCAGACCAAGGCTGAGCAGGCTATCCGTGTTGGCTGTGATCTTCTGCCACAGAGTGGAGAGGATGTCGCCGTTGATCACACCCCACAGCACTTCGCTGGTGGTGGGCACCAGAACATCCTTCAGGTCGTCCACGATCTTATCCTGCGTATCCGTGCTGTCGCTCTTGCCGGTGGAAATGATTTTGGCCAGCGTCTGCAGTTCCGAGTAGTTGACTGCCACATTCTTGATATCATCCAGCACGCCGTAGGTCCACAGGTCGCCGGTGACATCATTCAGGATCAGGCGGTCGATCTCGCCCTTCTCATTCAGCGTATAGTAGCGGACGTTCAGAAGATTCAGGTCTGTCCCCGCTAGGCGGCTGGGACGAACCGTCCCAGCCACACCCTCCGCAGTTGTATCCAGAATCTGTACATCGTCGGCAAGGGCATAGCTGCCCAGTGCCGTTGCATCTGCATTGACCTTGCCGGTAACGACCTTGTTCTCGATGCCGCTCACGGACTCGCCTTCCGGCGTTACGCGGATCTCTACCAGCCAGCCCTTGGGGTAGTTCAGGCTTTTGTCCACATTCACAGTGCGCTGAACACCATCGGTGCACATGACAGCCACGCGCTGCAGCACATCCGCGCCGTTATCTTCCACAAGGCTGCGGGCTGCGCCCTGCACCACGCCGTAGAACACCTCGTCGGCCTCTGCGCCGGTAATAACATCCGCCGCCTCATTGTTCATGCCCAGCAGCAGAGTGACCACTTCGCCCACGCCGCCGCCGTTCAGGTGGACACCTTGGAAGCCACTGCTGTGCTGCCCAGCTGATAGCTGTGCCCGCCACGGTAACGGCCGTGGGTGCGCTGGCGCTGGGCGAAACGGCAGTGATGCGGCCTGCTGCTTTGCGGGTGTAGATCCATACAGTCTGCAGACTTTCGCTGTAATAATACACATCGTAGCGGTTCAGCTCTGCAGAAGCCGAGACCTTATCGTTGCGGTAGATGCTCACCGGCGTAAAAGGCAGCTGGGTGCCTTCCGCTGCCACAAAGGGTCCCTTCAGGCTCTTGAGCATTACCGTGGAGGTGTCCACCTGACCGTTCGAAACCGTAAAGCCCAGGCTGGTACCATAGGCGCTGCCAGAGGCGGTGTTTGCCGTGAGGGTGTTATACAACAGCAAAGCACAGTCCTCATAGTTCATGGCCTCGCTCTGGCTGCGGTTCAGCTGGTTACGCAGGCCCAGTTCCTGCGCCTTGTTCAGCTGTGCCGTCGGGAACACGCCGTTGAGGTCGGTCATTTTATAGCCCAGCAGCTTGAGCGCTGCGGTGCAGGCTTCTTCCAGCGTGACCGTATTATCCGGGCGGAATGTACCATCAGTATAGCCGTTTATCCAGCCCTGCTGCACCGCAATGCGCACATAGGGTGCCCACTGAGAGCTGCCGGGCACATCCTTATACAGTGTGCCCAGATTGCCCTGCTGGCTGGCGCTTTCGCGGTAGGCCGAAAAGGAGACCAGCATCTTGGCAAATGCACCGCGGGTGACGGCAGCATCCAGACTGCCGGTCTGGCTGGTATCCATAGCGCCCAGTGTAATGGCCGTCTGGATGGCCGAGTTGTTCAGGCTGGCCGCCGATGCCGGAAGCACCAGCACGGACACAGCCAGGCATGCTGCAAGCAGACATGCGAAAAGACGTTTTTTCATAGGTATATTCCCCTTCCTTGGTGTTTTGCAGTCCGGCGCAACGCCGGCAGAGAAGAGTTCAGTCATAGCGCAATGCTTCAATGGGGTTGAGCCGCGCTGCGCGCTTTGCGGGCAGGTAGCCGAACAGCACGCCAATCCCCACCGAGATGCCAAAGGCCACTGCGATGGAATTGAAGGACGGGCTGACCGTGACCGTTGTGCCGCTGGTGAACATGGGCAGCACCTTGTTTGCTCCCATGGATACGATGTAGCCCAGTGCAATGCCCAGTGCGCCGCCGAGGGCCGAGGTGGTGGCTGCTTCCACCACGAACTGCGACAGAATGGTGCGTTCCTTGGCACCCAGTGCCTTGCGAATGCCGATCTCGCGGGTGCGCTCAGTCACCGACACCAACATGATGTTCATGATGCCAATGCCGCCCACCAGCAGCGAAATGCTGGCAATGCCGGTCAGGATCACAATGACCATGTTGATCATGTTGTTCATTTCCTCCAGCCACTCGCTGGCGCTATAGACATAGTAGCCGTTATCCGAGCCAAGCAGGCGCTGCAGTTCGCTTTCCACCGCAGACTTTGCTTCGTTGGCGCGGCTCTCATCCTCCATGACCGCGGCATAGTTGTTCACCGTGCTCTGGCTGGAAAGGCGCATGGCCGTGGTATAGGCAGGTAAACGCAGTCGTCATCGCTGCCCTGCTGCATGTCCGGATCGCTGACTTTGGCCGCCAGCACGCCCACGATGCGGAACTTGTTGGCACCGATCTTGAGCGTCTGGCCAAGGCCGTTGCCACCAAAGGCCACACGGTTGAGGTAATCGCCGATGACACACACATGCTTGTTATCCTTCATATCCATGTACTGCAGGCCGCGTCCCTGCGCGATCTGGTAATTTTTCATGGCGGAATAGTTCTCGTCCACGCCGCTGATGTTGGACCAGCGGTAGCTGGTAGTGCCGATCTTCAGCGTGCCGCTGCCGCTGAAATCGATCTGCGGCGAAATGGACTGGATCAGCTCCGGGTACTCCGTGGGCAGCTTGTACATTTCCTCCACCGAAACGGTGCGGGAGCCGTTGCCCCACACCTGCACCGAAAGGGTGTTGGTACCAGTGCCGAAAAGCTGTCGCGCATGCTTTTGGTCATGCCGTTGCCCAAGCCCACGATGACGATGACTGCCATAACGCCGATGATGATGCCCAGCATGGTAAGGAAGGTGCGCAGTTTGTTGCTCCACACGTTCTGGATGGCCTGACGGAAGGTCTCAATGATCATGCTTTTTCCTCCTCATCCGGCAGCAGCGTGGGCTGCACCACGGCTTCCGGTGCATGGGCATCGCCATCGTAGACCACCCGCCCGTCCTCCAGACGGATGATGCGGTCTGCCTGCACCGCAATGGAATTATCGTGGGTGATGAGCACCACGGTGTGGCCCTCATCGTGCATCTGCTGCAGCATTCCCAGCACTTCGCGGCCGGTGTGGCTGTCCAGTGCGCCGGTAGGCTCGTCGGCCAGAATGACCGCCGGGTTCCGCACCAGTGCCCGAGCGATGGAAACACGTTGCTGCTGGCCGCCGGAAAGCTGGTTGGGGCGGTTCTGAGCTTATCGCCCAGACCCACCTGCTCCAGCACCTCTTTGGCCCGGGCGTGGCGCTCGGCGCGGCCGATGCCCGCATACACCAGCGGCACCTCCACGTTCTCCATCAGGTTGAGCCTTGGCAAAAGGTTGTACTGCTGGAAGATGAAACCCAGCATCTCGTTGCGGACGGATGCCAGCTCGTTGCGGCTCATCCGGCCAACGTCTTTTCCGTTCAGGCGGTAGGTGCCGTGGGTGGCACATCCAGACATCCGATGATGTTCATGCAGGTGGATTTGCCGGAGCCGGACTGGCCCACGATGGCCACGAACTCGCCTTTTTCGATTTTCATGGTGATGTGGTCTGCAGCCTTTACCGTGGTGTCACCCATCTGGTAATACTTGCACACCTCATCAAACTCGATCAGAGCGCTCATGCATTCCTCCTGTGTCAGCCCAGATAGACCACGCCGTCTGCCTGAGACGGATTCACGTCATCCCCTGCGGAGCCCTGCTTTTCCTCGGCTTCCACAGGCTCTTCCGCCGGTACGGTCCCGTTTTCCGGTTCTTCTTCATCGACCATGCTGTTCGCAGCATCGGCGCCTTCCTCGCCCTCGGTGCCCTCTGCATCCGCCTCGTAATAGCCGCCGTCGTCATAGTACGTATCGGTACTTGCTGCGGCAGAGTCGTAAGCCACCGTGTCATTGCCGGTCAACCCGCTGACGATCTGGGTGTAGTTGTCATCGCTGACGCCGGTCTTGACCGGCACATACACATAGCCGTCCGGCGCGATCATGCCCGGGTCTGCGTTGACTGCGCTGGGGGAGTCCTGCGTGACCAGCACATAGCCGCCGCGCACGATGGCAGCGTTGGGCACGGTAAGGGTATTCTTTGCCTGTGCCACCACGATCTCAGCATTGGCGTTCATGCCCGGGCGCAGGCCATCGGTCTCATCAATGCGCACCTTGACCGGGTAGGTGGTGGTGCCGCCATTGGAGGTACCCTTCAAGGAAACACGGGTCACAACGCCGGTATAGGTTTTGTCCGGCACGGCATCCGCCGTGACCTGCACGCTCTGACCCACCGACAGGCTGCTGACCTGCAGCTCGTCCACGTTCAGGGTCATCTCCAGATAGCTCAGGTCAAAGATCGTGCACAGGTCCGAGCCGGCGGACAGCGCGTCCCCGGCCTTGGCATTCTTTTCAATAATGGTGCCGCTGATGGGCGAGGTGATGGTGTAGTTGTTCATGGCCTCCTGCAGATTGTCCATGTTCAGCTCGGCGCTGCGCAGGCTCTCGGCGGCAGACTGGATGGCCTCGGTCAGGTCCTCGCCGCTGATCTGCAGCACGATATCGTCCTTGTTCACGGCTCCGCCTTCCGGCACATTGATGGCCGTCACGGTACCGGCGGCAAGGGCAGTCAGGGTGCGCTCTGCCTGATACTCAAAGCACTTGGCGGCAATGCAGTTCACGCCATTGATGGTTGCCGTTGCTGCCTGCGCAGTGGTCAGGCCGCCTGCATTGCGCACAGCAATGGTCACGGTGCGGGTGAGCAGGTTGCCGGTGCTCAGAGCATCGGTGCCGGTCACAGCGGTCACGGTGCCGGTCAGCATTTCAAAGGTGCCGTCCAGCGTCACCTCTGCGCTCTGGCCCACCGAGAAGGTGGCGGCATCTGCTGCCGGGAACTCCAGCCGCAGCACCATTTTGGAGCTGTCACGGATGACCGCCACTTCCTGACCGCTGGTCACTTCGTCGCCCTTGGCCACCTTGAGGCACTCACAACACCTGCCACCTCGGCGCGGACATACTGGCGGTCTGCCGTCTTGTCGTAGCTGCGCTGTGCCTGCTGCAGAGCAATGGACGCCTGCTCCGCCTTGGTGGTGGCATCAGAGGAGTCCACTGTGTACAGCACGGTGCCTTCCTCCACGATGTCCCCTTCCTCAAAGCTGCTGGTCAACACCTTGCCCGCTACCAGCGACTTAACATTATATGTATTGGCAGGGTTCAGAGTGCCGGTTCCGCTGAGGGTGTTGGACACATCCCGTTTGGACGGCGAGACCTGCACATAGTTGATGTCCGTATTGGCGTTCTGTGCCTTGTCCGGGCGCAGGATGAACCATCCGCCCAGCACGGCCACGCACACTACCGGCACCATCCATTTCCAGTTCTTGCGGAAAAAGGCTGCTGCTTTGCCGCCCTTCGCTGCGGGCTTTGCCTCACCCGCAGCCGTCTGCTGTACCGCAGCATCCTGCTTCTTTTTAAAGATCATGCTTGCTGTTTCCTCCTGTATCTTTCAGGGCATGCCCTGGTTTCGGTATCGGGCGCAGGCTTTGCAAAAGCGCGCGATAAAGAGTTTATTGTTAGTTTATCGCATTTTCGTCTATTACACAAGCGTCTAAATTTTGTTTTGACGCATTTGTGTCAAAGTTTTACCCAACTTTCACACCGTGCCCTCTTTTGCCTTCCAGACAAAACAAAAGAGACAGTGCCCCGCTCTTGCAGGGTACTGCCTCTTTTTTGAAGCACGATCTTTATTCAGCTGTAGTTTCCACTACCACATACACCCCGGCAGGGACGCATGCAGCCCATGCGCCGTCCTTGTCCAGCCAGCCGAATTGCTCGCACACATGGTCCGGGCACTGACTGTCCAAAAACGCGATGGCACCATCCTTTACCTGCAGATGCACGACATAATTGCCCATATCATACAGGTAATCGTGGTCTGTATCCAGCGGCAGAGTCTCGGTGATGCCATCGCCAAAATCGACGGTGGCCTGCAGGCCGCTGCCCTTGCTGCTGTGTGCTGCGCGCACGCCGAAATACAGCGCTGCTGCCAGCACAAGGATCACTGCAGCAAAGATCAGGTTCTTCATCCATGGCTTCAGGCCTTTGGAGCCGGAAGCGTTTTCAGGTGCTTTGCGGGTACTCATGCAGCGTAGTCGCTGGCAGCCTTACCTGCAATGCGGCCAAACACGGTGAAGTCTGCAACAGCGTTGCCGCCCAGACGGTTTGCACCGTGCACACCGCCAGTGACCTCACCTGCTGCAAACAGGCCGGGGATCACAGTGCCGTCCTCCTTGAGGACTTCGGTGTTGGTGTTGATGGTCAGGCCGCCCATGGTGTGGTGCACACCGGCAGTGACCTTGATTGCATAGTACGGAGCAGTATCCAGCGGGTTTGCAAAGCTGGTGCGGCCAAAGTCGGGGTCATTCTTGGCCTCAACATAGCCGTTCCAAGTCTTCATGGTCTCGGCAAAAGCAGCCTCATCAACGCCCATTGCCTTGCCCAGCTCCTCGTAGGTCTCGCCGGTCACGGTGTAGCCCTTCTTGATGTAGCCCTGAATGACGCTGGAAGCATCGACCATAGCCTGATCGACCACCAGCCAGCTGTAGCTGCCAGTCTGAGCGATCTCAGCAGCAGAGACCACGTCACGGGTGCCTACTTCGTCGATGAAGCGCTTGCCCTCGGCGTTGATCAGCACAGCGCCGTCGCCGCGCAGACCCTCGGTGATCAGGGCAGCGGTGTTGGCCTCAACGGTGGGGTGGATCTGGATCTGGTCCATATCCACGGTGCCAGCACCGATGGCGGTGGCCATCTCAATGCCCTGACCCTGAGCGCCGGCAGCGTTGGTGGTCATGAAGCCTTCAGCTCAGGCTTGTACTCGACAACCATGTCCAGATTTGCGCCGAAGCCGCCGGTGGTCAGCACCACAGCCTTGGCGTTCACAGTGACGGTCTCGCCGGTAGAACCGGTGGCCTTGATGCCCACAGCAGCGCCGTTCGCATCGGTCAGGATCTCGTTGGCGGTGGTGTTCAGCAGGATCTGAACGCCAGCCTTCTCACAGTTCTCCTCCAGCAGGGGGATCATGTAGGAACCGACAGAAACGGTCTTGCCCTCTGCGTCCACAGGGCGATGGATGCGCTTGACGGATGCACCGCCAAAGCTGGAAACGCTGTGCAGGGTGATGCCGTGCTCGTCCAGCCAGTCGATGGCATCAGCAGAGTTGGAGCACAGGGTCTCCACCAGAGCAGGGTCGTTGATGCCCTTGCCGCCGATCATGGTGTCCAGCTCCATCAGCTCAACAGAGTCGAAGTAGCCGGTGGGGTTCTTCTGGTACTCTGCCCACTGCTCAGAGACGGTCTTTGCCAGAGCGGTGATGGTCTCGTTGTCAGCGTACTTTTCAGCAGCGGTCTTCAGGGTCTTTTCGACACCGGCAGACTCGCCGAACTCGTTCTCATCCTGATACACGGTCTTGCCGGCGTTCATGCCGCCGGTAGCGCGCACAGAGTTGCCGCCCACCATGGCCTGGCTCTCCACGATCACAACGCTCTTGCCTCGGCAGCAGCGGTGATGGCAGCGGTCATGCCTGCGCCGCCTGCACCCACGATGACAACGTCAGCGTCAACGGTGGAATCCTCGGCCTTGGTCGCGTCGGCCTTGACCTCGATCTTATAGTCGTCAGCATTCAGGCCGGCGGCGGTCAGGGCAGCGGCTGCTGCCTCCTTGATGGCGTTGGAGGTGATGGTCGCGGTGGACACGCCGTCCACGGCGATGCTGCCGGTCTCAGCGATCTGAGCGGGCAGCTGCTCCAGTGCCAGCGTACCGATGCCGGGGGTCTCGTCCTTACCCTCAGCGGTGCAGCCGGTGATCTTGCCGTCTTCCAGCGTCAGGGTAACGGTAACGTCGCCGCCCATACCCTTGGCAGTGCCGGTGAAATCGCCGGACACGCCGCCTGCGGTGGAAGCGGACTTGCTGCCGCAGCCGTAGCCCAGCAGACTGACACCCACAACAACCGCCATGGCCAGCGCAGCCACGCTCTTGCGGATCTGATTCTTTTTCATTGTTTCTTCCTTCTCATATTCGGGTTGCTTGTGTTCGGACATCTATCAGCAAAAAAGGGGGAGCTGCTCATTCGGAAAGCAGCTCCCCCTCGCTGAAACTTAGAAAAGACTTAGGCGTTAGCCTGAGCTGCAGCAACAGCGCATGCGACGGTAGCGCCGACCATGGGGTTGTTGCCCATGCCGATCAGGCCCATCATCTCAACGTGTGCAGGCACAGAAGAAGAACCTGCAAACTGAGCATCACCGTGCACACGGCCCAGAGAGTCGGTCAGACCGTAGCTTGCGGGGCCTGCGGCCACGTTATCGGGGTGCAGGGTACGGCCCGTGCCGCCGCCGGAAGCGACGGAGAAGTACTTCTTGCCGTTCTCGATGGCCCACTTCTTGTAGGTGCCGGCAACCAGATGCTGGAAGCGGACGGGGTTGGTGGAGTTGCCGGTGATGGAGCACTGAACGTCCTCCTTCTTCATGATGGCAACGCCTTCCATAACGTCGTTTGCACCGTAGCACTTGACGCTGCGCGCTCGCCCTCAGAGAAGGGGATCTCCTTGACGACGGTCAGGGTCTGAGTGGGGATGTCGTACTCAGTCTGAACATAGGTGAAGCCGTTGATACGGGAAATGATGTACTGCATCCTTGCCCAGGCCGTTCAGGATGACGCGCAGGGGGGTCTTGCGGACCTTGTTTGCGGTGCGGGCGATGCCGATGGCACCCTCAGCAGCTGCAAAGGACTCGTGGCCTGCCAGGAAAGCGAAGCAGGTGGTGTCCTCGCTCAGCAGACGAGCGCCCAGATTGCCGTGGCCCAGACCGACCTGACGCTGCTCAGCGACAGAGCCGGGGATGGTGAAAGCTTCCAGACCTTCGCCGATGGCAGCAGCGCACTCGGCAGCATCGGTCAGGCCGCGCTTGACGGCGATGGCGGTGCCCAGGGTGTATGCCCAGACAGCGTTATCAAAGCAGATGGCTGAACGCCGCGCACGATCTTGTCGCAGTCGATGCCCTTTGCGAGGAGCATCTCGTTGCAAGCGTCCAGAGACTCCAGGCCGTTGGCCTTCAGGCATGCCTCGATTTTCGGCATGCGGCGATCCATAGATTCAAAAGTTGCCATGAGTTGTTCCTCCTCTCTTATTCCTCACGCGGGTCAATGTACTTGACAGCGCCCTGCTCCTTGCTGAAGCGGCCGTAAGTACCCACGTTCTTCTCGTAAGCCTCGTTGGGGGTCTTGCCGTGACGGATATCCTCCATCATCTTGCCCAGCTTGACGAACTGATAGCCGATGACCTCATCGTTGGCATCCACAGCCAGCTTGTTGATATAGCCCTCGGTCAGCTCCAGATAACGGACACCCTTCTCCTTGGTGGAGAAGATGGTACCGGTCATGGAGCGCAGGCCCTTGCCCAGGTCGTCCAGACCTGCGCCGATGGGCAGACCGTCCTCAGAGAAAGCGGTCTGGCTGCGGCCGTAGACGATCTGCAGGAACAGCTCACGCATAGCAACGTTGATGGCATCGCACACCAGGTCGGTGTTCAGAGCTTCCAGAATGGTCTTGCCGGGCAGGATTTCGCCTGCCATAGCAGCAGAGTGGGTCATACCGGAGCAGCCGATGGTCTCCACCAGAGCCTCCTCGATGACACCGTTCTTGATGTTCAGGGACAGCTTGCAGGTGCCCTGCTGAGGTGCGCACCAGCCCACACCGTGGGTGTAGCCGCTGATGTCCTTGATCTCATAGGCCTTGACCCATGCGCCCTCTTCGGGGATGGGAGCCGGACCATGCTTAGGACCTTTGGTGATCGGGCACATATTCTGTACTTGCTGCGAATAGGTCATAATCATACTCTCCTTTTGACAAATGTTGCTTTGCAGCACAAAGCCGCCGCCGCGCCCTGCCGGCACAGCCGCTGCCCTTTGCTGCTTGCATCTGACCGGGCGCGCCGCTCTCTTTCAGCGCCTTAACCGGTACTACCACGCATGATTTTATTATAGAGAAAGCTGACGGATTTTGCAATACATTTCCGGTAAAAAACATCAAAACTATTTGCAGTTGTCTGCTGCTAACTGTCAATTCGGATGCTTTTGTCATTTCATTCGTCAAGTTTTTGTCAACTATGTCAAGAGGGCAAATTTCACGCTCCTGTGTCCTGCCTGCGCGGTGTCTGCCCGGCAGGCTTCAGTACCCACATGGCTGCAAAGCCCGCCGCTGCGCCGCCCACGGCAAGCCAGTGTCGCCCGGCTTCCAACCCCCAGAGATTTGCTGCAAACGGAAAGGCCAGACTGCCCACGCTCTGCCCCAGTGCCAGAAAACCGTAGTTCACCCCTGCGTGCGGCAGGCCGAACAGATCGGTGGAAAGGGCGGGCAGCACTGCTGCAAGGCCGGAATAGCAGAAGGTAAGCCCCGCATAACAGGCGATCACCCACCAGCCCTGCGCAAACGCAAACCCTGCCGAAAGCCCCAGCGACACTGCAAACAGCAGCAGATCGGTGGGCCTGCGGCCAATTTTATCGCTGAGCATGGGCATCAGCAGGCGGCCCGCCGCACTGCCCACGCTGCCCAGCACCACGCTCCACAGAGCAGCGTTCTCGTCCAGCCCCCGCTCCACGCCCAGCTTCAGGATGATGGGGCTGAACAGAAGCACCGCCGGGGTGGAAAAACACACCGCGCCTGCGCACAGCCAGTACTGCTTTGTTTTCAGCATCTGCCACGGGGAAAGGTCGATCTCATTTTTGCCGCTCCCCTGCTGGTTTTGTCTGCTTTCCGGCGGGTCCTGCAGCAGCAGACTGCCCGCAAGGCAGACGGGCAGCGTTATGGCCCCCAGCGCCCAGAACGCGCCCCGGATGCCCTGCACGATCCCAAAGCCGCTGACCGCCGTGCGCACGAACACGGTGAGGAACGCACCGGAAAGGCCCACCGCCCCGCCGATCACGCCGGTGGCAAGGCCCTTGCGCCCGGCATACCACTTCTGTGCGCAGGACTGGATGGATGGGTACAGAAACGCCGTGCCCAGCCCCGCCGGGATGCTGAATGCCAGAAAAAAGCTGCCCGCACTGCCGCCCGGCAGGATGGCCGCTGCAAAAAATCCGCCGCACAGCAGTGCTGTTCCCCACAGAGCCGCACACCGCGGGCCTCGGCTGTCCTGCAGAAAGCCGCCGAGGACGCACCCCACGCCGAACGCCGCAATGAGGATGCCGAAGGCATAGCCTGCCCCCTGCTCGCTCAGGCCGTACTCGTCCATGACCGGCTGCTGGAATACGCCCCACGCCGCCGGGATGCCCGTGAGCACCTGAATGGCTGCGCCCGCCGCAAGGATGGTCCACGGATGTTTTGCTGCAAATTGCTGTTTCATCGTTCTGTCCTCCGAATGGTTTTTCCCTTACAGTGTGCCCATTTCAATTGACAAAACGGCAGATTTCTTTATAATGAATAAGGTAAAAATAAAACGGCCTCGCCCTCTCCGTCATCGCTACGCGATGCCACCTCCCCAAAGTGGGAGCTTTGGCAGTCCACACAAAGTTTACGGTTTTGCCAAGGGCTCTCCCTTTGGGAGAGCTGGACGCGGAGCGGCCTGAGAGGGTGAGCAGGCTATAGAGAGGAATTGCAGTTATGAAAACACAGGCATTGAAGGGCATGCGCGACCTGCTGCCCGCTGAGCAGACCCTGCGCGATTACATTCAGGGCAAAATTCTGGAGACCTACCGTGCGTCCGGCTTCGAGCGCATTTCCACCCCCATGCTGGAGGATATGGAGAATCTGGACAAATCCGACGGCGGCGACAACTTGAACCTGATCTTCAAGGTGCTCAAGCGCGGCGATAAGCTCACCGCTGCCTGAACACCGGCGATCCCAAGCAGCTGTCCGATATGGGCCTGCGCTATGACCTGACCCTGCCGCTGAGCCGCTACTATGCCGCCAACAAGGATAAGCTGCCCAGCCCCTTCAAGGTGATCCAGACCGACCGTGTGTTCCGCGCCGAGCGCCCGCAGAAGGGCCGTCTGCGCGAGTTCGTACAGTGCGATATCGACATTCTGGGCGATTCTTCCCCCAATGCCGAGGTGGAGCTGATCGACGTGACCACCCGTGCCCTGCTGAACATCGGCTTCACCGGCTTCACCGTCAACATCAATGACCGCCGCATCCTGCGCGGGATGCTGGAGAGCATGGGTTTTTCCGCTGATACGCTGGATTCCGTCTGCATCACCTTTGATAAGATGGACAAGATCGGTGCCGATGGTGTGAAGGCTGAGCTGACCGAAAAGCAGCTGCCGGAAAATGCCATCAACGCACTGGCCGACTTCATTGCCGCAGGCGAAGTCACGCTGGATGCCGTGGCTGCCCGCTGCGCAGACCCCGCCATTGCCGACGACCTCAAGTATGTCCTTGCTACCGCCAACGCCATGGCTGCAGGCCGCTATCAGGTAGCCTACTGCCCCAGTCTGGTGCGCGGTCAGGGCTACTACACTGGCATGGTGTTTGAGATCACCTGCCCGCAGTTCAGCGGTGCCGTGGCCGGCGGCGGCCGCTACGACAACATGGTGGGCAAGTTCCTGGGCACTCAGGTGCCCGCTGTGGGCTTCTCCATCGGCTTCGAGCGGGTGTGCGGCATCCTGCTGGAGCAGGGCTATCAGATCCCCGGCGCAAAGCAGAAGATCGCCCTGCTGTACGGCAAGGATGCCGACTTCACCACCGTTCTTGCCAAGGCTGCAGACCTGCGCAGCAGCTACAATGTCACCGTTCTGCAGCAGGCCAAGAAGCTGGGCAAACAGTTGGGCCAGCTGGAAGCTTCCGGTTTTTCCGGTGCCGCCTTTATGGATAAGGATGAGATCAAAATTTTTGCGCAGCAGTAAATAATTGCACACAAAGCCCCTTTACTTTTGATATGCTACCCTAGAGTAGACAGAGTAAAAACAAAACTCTGAGTACTCTTGGGGTATTTTCATGTCAAGAAAAAACACCTCAGAAATCGAGCGATTTTCTGAGGTGTTCTTGTTTTTTCTGGTTTAAAAGCCGGTAGGCGGCACATAGTAACTGGGGATCGAGCTGTTTTCTGCACATTTGCCTGCTGGCGCAGCGCTGAACGGGTCACCTCTGCCCAAGAATACTGGGTCATATACTCGCCGCGATAGGAATTGGTGGCCGAGCGGCTGCCCCGCAGGAAATTGTAATAATCACAATCCACCTTGCTGGTGTCCAGCGCCAGTGTACTGCGGCCGCGGATGAGCAGGCCGGTAACACCCGCATCCTCCAGCGTATGGCTCAGGTCAAAGATCAGATTGCGGAGATGGCTGTGCAGCGATGCGGTGTCGGGCTTATCCTCCCACAGCACGGCCAGCATTTCGCCGTTGGTGCAGGTGGCACCATTGCGATCCACCAGATAGGCCAGCAGCTCCTTGCTCTTGCTGCGCTTGAAGGCCAAAGCGCGCCCGCCCACGAAGATCTCAAAATTGCCAAAGCACTGGATCTTGATGCCGACAGGGGCATTCTCCGGCGGGTAGCGCAGATGCTCCAGCACATTGCGCACATCTGCCTCGTTTGCAGGCTTGAGTAAAAAGCCGCTCACGAAGATCTGCAGCGCTTCCAGCGCATACTCCGGGTGCTCTGTACCACAATGATGTTGCAGCGCGGCTGCAGCTTCTGGATCATGCGCGTCAAAGCAAGCCCGTTCATGCCGGGCATTTCCAGATTGAGGAAAGCCGCGTCCATCGGCCCCTGACGCATCCAGCTCAGTGCATCCTCGGTCGTCATGGCGCTGATATAGTCACAGTCGGGTGCAACGCGGCACAGGATGCGGATCAGCGAGTTGATTGCAAGCTGTCCATCATCGACGACCAGTATCTTCATTCGTACACCCCCGCAAGTTTACCATACATGTTCCCTGTTTCAGTTTAACACTTTGTCCTTTGATTCGCAAGTTTTTTTGCACAAAAAGCCAGAAGCTCCACACTTCTTTACAAAAGGACGTTCCTTTCCCATCCGTTTCCTCACGAAGCAGCTGGCTGAAAGAGGCGTCTTTCCCATTTTCATTTCCGGCAGTCAAAGCAACTATACAAGATACTCTGTGCCATCCAGTCCGGTCAGTTTTTGTGCTGTCGTTTGTCCCACACGGGTGCAGAGCCGCTCATACGCCTGCCGCATCCAGCATGGCATACATTTCTTCCCGCGTCTGCGCGCCGTCGTCCACACCGTAGACGAAGTGCGCATGATAATCCATAAAGCCGCTCATTTCTTTTCTGCTTCGTGGCTCCGCTTATAATACTTTTTGTAATAACCATACTTTCCATACTTTGAGTAGGATTTGTAGTACTTGCGGCCCATATAGTTGTCGTAGTCCACCTGATTGAGCACGGTGCCCAGAATGGGGCAGCCGGTCTGCTCGATCTGCTGCTTCACGTCCAGCAGCTCCTGACGGCTCACATCGCTGGTCAGCTCGCTGCCGACCTGCAGGTCGGAGAAGTTCAGCACCGAATCATTGCGGCTGACCACATAAATGGTGGCCGTTGCCTTGTACATCGGCGTTCCCTTTTTCATCAGGGAGCACCGCAGAACATTTTTAGTTCTTAGCCCTCAATGGTCTTCACGGCCACCAGAACGAAGTTGGAGCCATAGAGCTTGACCTGACGGCCCTTCAGGTTCACCACGATCTCGCCATCTACGACTTTACCGGTCACAGTATAGTAGGTATAGGTCACACCGTTTCATTATTTTCCGGCAGGAAATTTCGCATTTTCAGCCTTTAGGGAGCCACAGATAAACACAAACCCCCGGCCATGCAGAGTTCATCCGCACAGCCGGGGCCAATTGGTATTTTATTTGATATCCAGTTCAGGCGGCACATCGATCTGGTCCGAGACATACTTACCGTTCTTTTTGCGCTGCCGCACGCACTCCGTCAGCAGATATTCGATCTGCCCGTTCACCGAGCGGAAGTCATCTTCGGCCCAGGCGGCAAGGGCATCGTAGAGCTTCGCGTTCAGGCGCAGGGGCACCTGCTTTTTTGGTTCTGCCATCAGTACAGGCTGCCGCTGTTCACGATGGGCTGGGCATCACGGTTGCCGCACAGCACCACCAGCAGGTTGGAGACCATTGCCGCCTTGCGCTCGTCGTCCAGCTCCACTACCTTGTTCTCATTCAGGCGTTCAAGGGCCATTTCCACCATGCCCACAGCACCGTCCACGATCATCTTGCGGGCATCGATGATGGCGCTTGCCTGCTGGCGCTGCAGCATCACGGCCGCAATCTCCGGCGCATAGGCCAGATAGGTGATGCGGGCTTCCACTACCTCGATGCCGGCCTCGGTACATTCTTCTGGATCTCGTCCCGGATGCGGGCGGCTACCACCTCCGAGGAGCCGCGCAGACTGCCCTCATCGGCTACGCCGTCGCCGGTGGTGTCCACATTGGGAGCCACATCATAGGGGTAAATGCGCACCACATTGCGCAGAGCGCTGTCGCACTGCAGGGAGAGGTACTCCTTGTAGTTGTCCACATTGAATACGGCCTTTGCGGTATCGGTCACGCGCCAGATGACCGCAATGCCGATCTCCACCGGGTTGCCCAGACAATCGTTGATCTTCTGGCGGGAGTTGTTGAGGGTCATCATTTTGAGCGAGATCTTCTTGCTGGTCGATTCTGCGGTCTGGGAACTGCTGTTACCTGCCTTAAGCAGGGCCGCCATGCCGGTTTCGCCGCTGTTCACATCGCCGCTCTGGCTCAGTTTGGTGCCAGCTGCCGGGTTCACCGCGGTGCAGAAGGGGTTTACCCAGTAAAACCCCTGTCCCTTCAGGGTGCCGATGTAATCGCCGAACAGAGTGAGCACCAGTGCTTCCTGGGGCTTTAACACCTTCAGGCCGCAGAGCAGGAAGATGCCCGCCACCCAGTATGCGATGGACAGGATCGTGAGCAGGATGCCCGGAAACAGGCTTTCGTCCAGCAGAATGATGCTGTAGAAAAACAGCAGGACGGTAACAGCATAGCCCAGCAGGGTGAGCAGCAGCATGACCATGCCGTTCTTTTTGGTCTGCAGAATTTTCTCTTCCATAACAGTTTCCTCCTTCACAGGGTGCGGAAGCGTTTCTTTGCGATATCAAAATCATATCACTTTATATCATTCTTGTCAAGTCCTCCGCAGGCAAAAAAAGAGCCGCCGCACAAACACTGTGCAGCAGCTCCTTTTTGTTTATCTTTTAATAATGTAAGGGGCACTTGCTCTCAGGCGAAGGTCAGCACCACCTTGCCAGCGCCGCTGTTGCGGTCTGCAAGGGTATCGAATGCCTTCTGGAAGTCCTCTGCCTTGAACACATATTTTACCGATATCTTTCCGAAGCTTCCCATATATTACTCTTCTCCGATATTTATGTACAGATCCGGCGTGATTTTTGCTGCATTTATCTAAAATATCCAGATCTTCTTCATCCTCGGGAAGTTCAACTTGAAAAGTTTCAAACTCAAACACATAAGATGTTCCTTCAATCAGTTCGCCTGTCAAGTCCTTCTGGAAATGAAGCAAAAATGCCTGTCCTGAAAGAAGTGAACAACGGCAATCGTTTTTCCCGGAAGTGCGTAATAATCAGGCAGGAGCTGCTCAAACAGTAAGCTAGTAAAAGAACCCGAAAACTGCGCAAATCGCTTTTCATTTCCGGTCACTTGCTGTTTTCCATCATGA
>ENA-OQJX01000386-OQJX01000386.1-human-gut-metagenome-genome-assembly--contig:-NODE-386-length-25038-cov-2.401951_pt1 | contig 25038 bp, 33 predicted proteins | sample MGYA00242615_ERZ504782 | MGnify/ENA primary metagenome ERZ504782 (study PRJEB26092, sample SAMD00036354) | human gut metagenome | host: Homo sapiens | study: EMG produced TPA metagenomics assembly of... | reverse complement strand
CACCTATGTGGGTATCAGTCAGGTCTGAAGGGGGAGATGACACTGGGCGGATTCATGGCCTTCAGCACGCTGTCCTCTTACTTTACTTCCCCGCTGAGCAACCTGATTGGTCTGCAGATGCAGATTCAGGAGGCCAGCATTTCCATGAAGCGTCTGGGCGAGATCATGGATTATCCCTCCGAGACGGTCGGCGACGAAGACCGCACCGATCTGGACAAGGTGGAGGGCGATATCGAGTTTAAGGATGTCACTTTCCGTTATGGCAACCGCGCCCCTGCACTGGATCACATCAGTTTTACCATTCCGGCCGGTAAAAAGGTCGCGCTGGTGGGCAGCAGCGGCAGCGGCAAATCCACGATCACCAAGCTTCTGCTCAAGTATTATGAGCCGGAAGATGGCGAGATCGACTTGAACGGTGTGAATCTGGCTGAATACACCAATGATTCTGTCCGCCGCGCAATTTCTTATGTGCCGCAGAACGTTGAGCTGTTCAGCAAGACCATTTATGATAACATCCGCGTTTCCCGTATGGACGCTACGATGGACGAAGTTAAGGAAGCTGCCAAGAAGGCAGATGCTCACGACTTTATCCGTCATCTGCCCTGCAGTATAACACCTATCTGGAAGAAGCAGGCAACGGCCTGTCCGGCGGTGAAAAGCAGCGCATTGCGCTGGCACGCGCTTTCCTGAAAGATTCCAACCTCTACATTCTGGATGAATCCACCAGTAATCTGGACTTTGCTACGGAAAATCTGATCTTCAACATGATCTACGATCAGCTTGCAGATCGTTCCATGCTGATCGTAGCTCACCGCCTGTCCACCGTTCGTGACTGTGATCTGATCCTTGTGATGGATCACGGCAAGATCGTGGAACGCGGCACGCACGATGAGCTGCTTGCCAAGGAAGGCAAGTACTACGAGCTGTGGAACATGCAGCAGGGTATCTACCGCAGCAAAAAGGCAGAGCCCAAGCAGTCTGTCATGCAGGCCGTGGTGGAAGAGGATGACGACGGTGAGTCGATCACCTATTGATGTGTTGCAGCCGGGTGCGTACCCGGTTACATATGAAAGGGAGTCATTCATGATGGATAGCTTGATTTGACATAGTTTTGCTGTGTCAGATAAAAAGAGCTAGAAAGACTTTCTGTTTAGTAGAAGTAGATGGTGTTATCCCGAACAGGCCCCGCCTGCTCAGGTAACTATGCCTCACTATGGTGTGCCCGGAGGCAAAATGCCTCCGGGCACATTTTATTTGCAAGATCCCTATTACTTTTATAAGTAGTAGGCGATCGGGAGCGGAGAGGAAGCTGCTCTCTGCAGCGGTTTTCTCCCCTTTCTCGATTGCCTATTACTGCCTCTTCTGAGGTAAATCTGAAAAGGAACCGAGGTATTCAACATGAAAGAGATCAAAGTAGCCGAGAACAAGACCCTGAAGCTCACCAATGTGCTCTCCCGTGAGATCCATCCGGAAGAGATGGCCAGTCTGCCCGTGGTGCTGACCCAGATGCACAACTTTATCAAGAGCAACAACGCACAGCCCATTGGCCCCATTGTGCAGGCCATGGTGGTTGGTGAGGACCGTCAGATGCACCTGTACATGATGCAGCAGGCTACCCAGTTCATCGGCCAGATGGAGCAGGACTACCATATGGATGCTGTTCTGCGCGTGAAGAACTGCCTGTATGCCCACTACACCGGCCCCATGCCCGACAGCCAGCTGGCTTCCTACAAGCTGCAGGTCCACGCTTTTGAGAATGAGCAGAAACTGACCGGCACCTCCTATACCATCTATGTCAATCAGGATGAGGATGATGCCGTGGTCGATGTCTTTATGGAGACCAAGTAATTATGACGATTAAAGTTCAGAACCTTTCGGATCTGCAGGACCGCCGCATCATGATGGAAAAAAAGCTGCCGCCTTATGGCTACGCTTTTGTCATTCTGGTGGGCATCTTCATGCTGTTTCTGGTGGTGTGGAGCACCCATACCAACCGCATTTATGTCAGCCAGAACGCTGGCACCGTGCAGGCCAGCAATAAAACCTATATCATGTCCAGTTATTCCGGCTCCATTACCGAGATGTATATTTCGGAGGGCAGCTATGTGAACGAGGGCGACCTCGTGGCCCACATCAAGAGCACGGATATCGACATGCAGCAGGATAACCTGGAAAGCCAGCTCAAGATCTACCAGACCCAGCTGGACCAGTACAACAAGCTGCTGCAATGCGTGCAGGATGATACCAACTACTTCAGCGAGACAAACCCCGAAGATCAGCCTACTACTATCAGTACGAGACCTACAAGAGCCAGGTCTCTCAGAAGACCTTTGATGCCACGGCCTATCAGGCTGCCGGTTACTCCGATGCTCAGATCAAGACCATGATGGAGCAGAGCCAGAGCGAAGTAGAAGCTCTGTACTACTCCACCATGCAGTCCATCTCCCAGAGCATTACCAGCGCACAGAGCAACGTGGACAACGTTCAGGCTCAGCTCGATGCCTTGAACACCGGTGCCAACGATTACTACATCTACGCCCCCACCTCCGGTGTGATCCACATGGATACTCCTTACAAAGAGGGCATGGTGCTGAGCGCAGGCTCCCCCGCTGGCCACTGTTGCCAGCGAGAACGACGATCTGGAGATCGTTGCCATGGTCACCGTGAATGACCGCCCGCTGCTTCATGTGGGTGACCCGTGCAAGATCGCCATCACCGGCCTTTCGGAGTATTCCTATGGCACCCTGACCGGCACTGTAACGGCCATTGACAGTGACGTGACGGCCAGCTCCAACGCTTCCTACTATAAGATGACCATTAAGCCCGATGCCACTTATGTGGTGAGCCGCAGCGGCGACAAGGTGGATCTTTCCAACGGCATGAGTGTTACTGCCCGCGTGGAGTACGATCAGGTCACCTATTTCGAGTACGCAATGGAAGCCCTGGGCGTTCTGTTCCGCTAAACCGGAGCTGTGCTGACTGCCAGCCGCCGTTATATCACCCAAAGAGGTACACTTACTATGAAATCAACCGCAAAAAAACTGGCCGTCTGTGCGGCAGCGCTCTGCCTGCTGGCCTGCGGCACAGCTGTGTCTGCGGCCGCAGCAAGCCCTGTCTCCGGCCTTGCCTGAGCGGCGTTGCCATGCCGTGGATCAGGACGTGCCTGCCGAAAGCATTGAGGCCGGCAGCTATACCGCCAACATGCTGCTGGGTTCCTCTCAGCAGCTGTCTCCTGTGGTGCGTCCGCGCAACTCTACCGACTCGGTTGTCTTTATCTCGGACGATACTTCCATCCTGACTGTGAGCAACTCCGGTGTCGTGCAGGCTGTGGGCGTAGGCACCACCCGCATCACCGCTGCCGCAGGCAACCAGATCTGTGCCTACACCATCGTTGTCTCCATGGATTCTTCCATGATCGTTACCGAGATGGACCTTTCCCTTTCCTCCAACACTATCTATGTTGGCAACTCGGTCTCGGCACAGCTGCAGGTGCGGCCTACTTCGGCTTCCAACTATGCCACCGTCACCCTGACCTCTTCCAATGAGAAGGTCGCCACGGTGAACAATTTCGGCCGTGTTACCGGCATTGCCCCCGGCACCGCCACCATTACCGCTACCTGCGGTTCGGTGACTGCTACCACCAATGTCACGGTCATGAGTATTCCCAACTCCGGCACCGGCACCGGCACCGCCAGCACTGGTTCTTCCAACAGCGGTCAGGTCGTCACGGTGAATCCTTCCTACGTTGTGCTCAAGCCCGGTGCCACCCGCACCCTGACTGCCAGTGTCAAGCCTTCTTCCGCTTCCCAGAAGTTCACCTATAAGTCCGCCAACAGCAACATTGCCACGGTCAGCCCCAGCGGCGTGATCACGGCTGTGGGCACCGGCGCTACTTCCATTACCGTTTCCAACGGCACTGCATCCGCCCTGGTCACGGTCATCGTCAACCGTTCGGCTGCATCTTCTTCCGATAATTCTTCGGACAGCAGCTCCACCGAACCGGATAACGATGCTCCCATCGAGATCGATCCCGTTGTGCAGGCCATTCAGGACAGTGAGGACAACGAGATCGTTTTCACACAGGCCGAGGTGCCTACCGTGACCGGTGATATCCTCAATGCGCTGCGTACCACCGGCAAGACCCTGTGCGTGGTGGGCGATGGCTACACCATGCAGATTGCAGGCAGCGGTGTCAAGAGCACCACCAGTGAGCTGGACACCATGCTCACCCTGACTGAGTCCGATCAGGGCATCGAGTTTGAGCTGGACAAGGGCACGGCTCTTCCCTGCTCGGTGCGCATCGATCTGGATGTGAGCACCTATACCCGCCTGTATCTGTACAACGCCGTCTCCAACAAGTGGCAGTACCTGAACAGCTACACCGACGGCATCATCACTGCCGATACTGCAGGCCGTTATCTGCTGACCAACCAGAACCTGAAATTTGCCAATATCAACTGGACCTTCTTCATTGCCGGTGGTGTTGTAGTGGTTCTGATCGGCATTGCATATGTTGTGCTGAAAAAGCGCTACTGGTTCTGGTAATTTTCAAAACCACTCTTTCATGAAACAGCAAGCCCCTCTCTGAGTGTGATATGCTCCCCCTAGAGTAGACAGAGTAAAACAAAAACTCTGCGTACTCTGGGGGTATTTTTATGTCAAGAAAGAACAATCACTTTTGCACAAAAAATTCGCCGTCTCCTTGTGGAAACGGCGAACAAAAACTTATATTATTTCTCTGTCTACCTGACGGAGCGCACATCAATGGAACGCCTGGGCTTTGTTTGCATTATGATGTCTGCCTTCGTTACTTCTCAATGGGCTGCGAGGGCTTCCAGTCCTTGTAGTTCTCGTAGCGGCTCTCGCGGATCTTGGTGTGGGACCAGATCTCGTCCGCCGTGGGCTGCCAGTTGGCTGCATAGTTCTTGCACTTCTCGCACAGGTGCTCCACGCTCTCCGGCGACTGCAGGTCGGTGCTGTGGGCACCGGTCTCGTGCACCATCTTCTGCAGCAGTTCGGGGTTTTCCAGCATCGGGCAGGGACGCAGATGGTTCTTGTTGAAGGGCTGGCCGTTGTGATAAGCCATGAACAGCGGGCTGTGCAGAATTTCCAGAATGCTCTGGTCGTGGATATTGGCATTGGAGTAGTGGATGAACACGCACGGCTCTGCGTCACCGGCAGAGTTGATGTGGAAGTAGTTGCGTCCGCCGGCAATGCAGCCGCCCACAAACTCACCGTCGTTCTGGAAATCCATCGGGTAGAACGGGATATCGCACTCTTCCGAGCGCAGATAGCGGATGCGGTCGATCATATATTTGCGCTGCTCCGGGGTAGGCATCAGTTCCGGTGCTGCCTCGTTGCCCACGGGCATGTAGTGGAAGTAGAAGCCGAAGTGTGCGCCCTTCTCGCACAGGAAACGCATGAACTCATCGTTGGTAACAGCTTCGATATTATCGCGGGTGTAGCAGATGGACGTGCCGAACACGATGCCGTGCTCCTTGAGCAGATCCATAGCATGCATAACAGCGGCATAGTGCCCCTCACCGCGGCGGGCATCGTTGGTCTCCGGGGTGCCCTCGATGGACAGCATGAAGCAATGTTGCCCAAACGCACCACCTCTTTGCAGAACGGCTCATCGATGAGGGTGGAGTTGGTGTAGATGGCAAACTGCACATCGTTGTGCTTCTCGGCCAGCTTCAGGATATCAGCCTTACGCACCAGCGGCTCGCCGCCGGTCAGCATGTACAGGTACACGCCCAGCTCCTTGCCCTCGGTAACGATCTTGTCCATATCCTCAAAGCTGAGGTTATTCTTGTGACCGTATTCACCGGCCCAGCAGCCCACGCAGTGCATATTGCAGGCGGAAGTGGGGTCGAACAGGATCAGCCAGGGGATGTTGCACTGATACTTCACGCGGTTCTCGCGGATGGTCTTGGTGCCGCGGAAGAAAGCCTCGTAGCCCAGATTCAGCGCCATGGTGCGGGCCACGTTGGGGTCGGTCTGATCCAGCACACAGTTGATGAGCTTGGACCACTTGCTGTCGGGGTCGGTCAGGGTCTGTCTGGCGTGTTCGTAGGCTTCAGCGCTGAACGAACTGCCATAGAACTGCTTTGCGACATCCACCAGCTGTCCCACGGTTTTCTGACGGTCTTTATCGGCATGAGAAAGCACCACGTCCACCATTTTGCCAACGGCAGCACGCTGCATTTTATGAGTCAGGCTCTCAACAGAAGTATTCATTATCCTTTTCCTCCAAACGGTATTTTTCGGAAATCTCTTTTTCTATTTCTATGCCATTACTCTACCATTCTATCCCACAAGTTGCCATAAACAGAAAAAGCGCCGTGATAGAAAACCCATCACGGCGCAGATTATGATAAAATTTTGTCGTTCTTCCGGTTCAACCGTCCTGTTCCAGATGGATCTTATTGCTGGCAAGGCGGCATAACGCGCGGCGCAGATTCCCCTGCAGCATCCGTCCCGTACGTTCTACCATCAAGGCAGGATCCGTTTTCATGTCCCGGCGGATCCATTCCAGCCCCACGCCCACCAGCGCATATTTGTAAAAATCCACCACAAACTGCTTGTCATCGTCCTGCACGGTGATATCGCGGCATTCGCGATCTGCAAATTCCTTCAGCATGGGGTCCAGAAGCTTGTAGAGATACTGCTCCACCTGTTCACGGCCCAAAGAGCGGTATACGTTCAGCACCAGTGCTTTGTTATCCCGGATCTGGTGCAGGATGTCCAGAAACGCTTCGGTCCATGTATCAAAGCTCTGGCAGCCTTCCATCGCCTTGGTTGCATCTTCCGTCAGGATCCAGTCCACCAGGTCGTAAATATCCTTGAAGTGGTAGTAGAAGGTCATGCGGTTCACGCCGCAGTCCTCGGTGATATCATTGATCGTAATTTTGTTGAGGGGCTTTTCCTTCAGCAGCTTTTTCAGCGATGCTTCCAGTGCCCGCTTCGTTGTTTGTGACACAAAAGCCTTCCTTTCCCAACCGTAGAAATTTTTCCCGCTGCGTACGGCGATTGGCAGCTTCGTACATTATAATACCGCAAAAGCCGTCCCGATTGCAAGCATTGATTCTGTCCATTTTGTAAACAAAGAACGACTTCCTGCGTTTTCACTCCGGCAGTTTCTCGTTTCAAGAACCGTTTCTCAGCCCTCCCAAACCCCTTCCGGCGGTGCGCAATGCCTGCAAAAGCGGCTTCTTCCGGCAAAAAAGCGGAAAAGGCCCTTGATTTTATATTCCTCTACGCTTAGAATGGGAGCAGACGGCTGTGATTGAAGTGCCGTTTTGAGGGAGGGTACAAACTATGATGGATACCATTGGTTTTCTGGGCTGCGGCAACATGGGTGGAGCCATCGCCCGTGCCGTTTGCAAAGCTGTTGACCCTAAGAAAGTTTTTCTGGCAAACCGCACTGCGGCCAAGGCACAGGCACTGGCCAAAGAACTGGGCTGCAAAACAGCCACCAATGCTGAGGTGGCCGGTGACTGCGACCTGATCTTTCTGGCGGTAAAGCCCCAGATGATGGAGCTCTGCTCCAGCCGCTCAAGTTCACCTTTGACGAGCGCCCCAGCCGTTTTGTGCTGTGCAGCATGGCAGCGGGCCTTTCGATTGCCCGTATTCAGGAGATGGCCGGTGAGGACTTTCCTGTGATCCGCATCATGCCCAACACCCCGGCTTCGGTGGGCGAGGGTATGATCCAGTACTGTTCCAGCAATGTCACCGCTGAGGAAGAAGAAGCCTTCCTCAGGATCATGGCTCCTGCGGGCCGTCTGGATGCCGTGCCGGAAAGTCTGATCGATGCCGCCAGCTGCGTTTCCGGCTGCGGCCCGGCATGGGTGTACCAGTTTATTGAGGCTCTGGCCGACGGCGGCGTGGCCTGCGGCCTGCCCCGCGCCAAAGCGCAGGAATATGCCGCGCAGATGGTTCTGGGCAGCGCAAAGCTGGTGCTGGAAAGCGGAAAGCATCCCGGCGAACTCAAGGATGCTGTGTGCAGCCCCGGCGGCAGCACCATTCAGGGCGTGCGCGTGCTGGAAGAGCACGGCCTGCGCGGTGCGGTGATGGATGCCGTAATCGCCTCGTACAATAAGACAAAGGAAATGGGAAAGGGTTAAGGATATCATGCGCATCGTTGTAAAAGTAGGCACTTCTACTCTGGCATACGCCACCGGACGGCTGAACATCCGCCACACGGAACAGCTGGTCAAGGTGCTCAGCGACCTGAAAAACGAGGGCCATGAGGTCATTCTGGTGTCCTCCGGTGCCATTGGCATGGGCGTGGGCAAGCTCTCACTGCCAACCCGCCCAAAGGACACCACCACCAAGCAGGCCTGCGCCGCTGTGGGCCAGTGTGAGCTGATGTACACCTACGACCGACTGTTCAACGCCTACAATCACACCGTGGCGCAGATCCTGCTCACCGGCGTGGACGTGGAGCACACCGAACGCCGCGTGAACTTTCAGAACACCCTGTCCCGCCTGCTGGAGCTGGGTGCCCTGCCCATCATCAACGAAAACGACACCGTTGCCACCGATGAGATCACCTCCATTGGCGACAACGACACGCTGGCGGCCATCGTGGCCTGCTGCGCCAAGGCTGACCTGTTGGTGCTGCTGAGTGACATCGACGGCCTGTACACCGCCAATCCCCACACCCACACGGACGCAAAGCTCATCCCGCTGGTGGAGGAGATCACCCCCGAGGTGATGGCTCTGGCCGATGGTGCCGGTTCGGCCCTTGGCACCGGCGGCATGGCCACCAAGCTGCGCGCTGCCCGCATGGTAACGGGCAGCGGTGCCGATATGGTCATTGCCAACGGCGCACACCCGGAGCTTTTGTACGACATTGCCGCAGGCAGATCCGCAGGCACCCGCTTTGCGGCCCGCAAGGAGGACTGAACACATGACCACACAGGAAATTCTGGAAGCCGCCCGCAGCGCCAAAAGTGCCCTTGCGCTGGCCGATAACACCGCCCGCAACGCGGCCCTGCTGGGCATGCAGATGCGCTGTGCAGCGCAGATGATCAGGCGGCTATCCTTGCTGCCAACGCTGAGGATATGGCTGCGGCCAAGGGCACATCAGCGATGTGATGCTGGATCGTCTGGCCCTGACCGTTCCGCGCATTGAAGCCATGGCGCAGGGCATCCGGGAGGTATCTTCCTGCCCGACCCGGTGGGCCGGGTGCTGAACCGGGTGGAGCGCCCCAACGGGCTTGTCATTGAAAAGACGGCTGTGCCCATGGGCGTGATCGCCATTATCTACGAGAGCCGCCCCAATGTGACCAGCGATGCCGCTGCCCTTGCCATCAAAAGCGGCAACGCCTGCATCCTGCGCTGCGGCAAGGAGGCCTGGCGCAGTGCCAACGCCATCGTCGCAGCCCTGCGGCAGGGCCTGAAAAAGGCCGGTCTGCCCGAGACAGCGGTCTGCCTGATCGAGGACACCACCCACGCTTCTGCCAATGCTCTGATGACCGCTGTAGGCTATGTGGATCTGCTGATCCGCGCGGCGGTGCCGGCTGATCCGTGCCTGCGTTCAGAACGCCAAGGTCCCCTGCATCCAGACCGGCACCGGCATCTGTCATGTGTACGTAGACGACACCGCCGATCTGGACAAAGCTCTGGACATCATCGAGAACGCCAAGGCCAGCCGCCCCAGCGTGTGCAACGCCGAGGAGGTGTGCCTTGTGCACTCTTCCATTGCCGGGCAGTTCCTGCCCCGTCTGGCCCAGCGCCTTGGCCCGGACCGCGCGGCAAAGGGCCTGCACCCGGTGGATCTGCGGCTGGATAAGCGCGCAGCCTCCATCATCTCCGGCACCCCTGCCGGAGAAAAGGACTTTGACACCGAATTTCTGGACTACATCCTCGCGGTCAAGGTCGTGGACAGCGTAGAGGAGGCCATCGGGCATATTGCTGAGCACTCCACCGGCCACAGCGAGGCCATCCTGACCCAGACACAGGCCCATGCCGACCTGTTCACTGCCGCAGTGGACAGCGCCGCCGTGTATGTGAACTGTTCCACCCGCTTTACGGATGGCGGTGAATTCGGCCTTGGGTGTGAAATGGGCATTTCCACCCAGAAACTCCACGCCCGTGGCCCCATGGGACTGGCCGAGCTGTGCAGCTACAAGTATATCATCCACGGCAATGGTCAGATCCGCTAAAGCCCGCTGAACCCACCTTTCCAGTGCGGAAATCGGGAGTGAGCGTTTTCTCCATAATATTCATAATTTAGAAACGAAACTGAAAAGCTTTTTCCGAAACAGGCTGGTGCGATTTGCGCCAGCCTGTATTTTTGTTTTATTCCCATGAAATGTTCTTTCAGCAAAGACAAAAACTGAATTATGTTTTCAATCTACCTTTCCTATTCGTCCACTAATATAGATGATTGTATCCCAGTTTTCTCCAATTCTTACAAAGTAATAGTCTTACTTTCTCCGTTTTATCTGGTAAAAAGTATAAAAAGCTCTTGACAAGCACGGTTTTATTGCGGTAAAACTATATTGGATATTTGATAACGATTTCACGGTGTTTCATTTTTCGTCTATAAATTGTTCGCCGTATACAGTACTATACTGACAGCAAAGGAGAGAGTACTATGACGATTGCCATTCTTGCACACGATTCCCGCAAAGAGCTTGCGCTGCAGTTCTGCACTGCTTACAGCGCCATTTTGTCCAAAAACACAGTCATTGCTACCGGCACCACCGGACGGATGCTGGCGCAGACTACCGGCCTGCCCGTGCACTGTTATCTCTCCGGGCGCTTGGGCGGTGTGCAGCAGATTACTTCCCGCATTGCGTGCGACGAAGTGGATTTGGTGTTGTTCTTCCGTGACCCACTGAAAGCGGATGCCGCCAGCATCACCGAGCAGAATCTGCTCCGCCTGTGCGATATGCACAGCGTACCCATTGCCACCAACATTGCCACCGCCGAGGTCTTGCTGCGCGGTATGGATCAGGGCGACCTGGACTACCGCGAGGGGATGCATCCGCTCTTGTGGAGCCAATGCCCACCGTGCAGCGCCACGCCGTGTGATGAATCGTGTATAGAGTATCGGGAAAGAGACAACGCCGCAGGAAACTTCCTGCGGCGCTGTTGTTTTTTGTTTTGCTTTTATTTCAGTAAAGCCTGCAGCTTTTCCAGCCGGCGGACGGCTTCGTCCAGCACATCGGTGCCGCGGGCAAAGTGCATCCGGATCAGGTGGTTCACCGGCTCCCGGAAGAAGCTGGAGCCAGGCACAGCGGCCACGCCCACTTCCCGGATCATCCACTCACAGAACTGCAGGTCGGTCCAGCCCTTGAACTGGGGCAGCGCCAGAAAATCGGAAATATCGATCATCACAAAATAGGTGCCCTGCGGAACATTGTGCTTCAGCCCCACACGGTCCAGCCCGGCCAGAAAATGATCGCGCTTTTCGGTGTAAAGGGCCTGCAGCTCTTCGTAATAGCTGGCGGGCATCTCCAAACCGGCCACAGCAGCCTCCTGCAGGGGTGGCAGCCGCACCCACAGTGAGAAAGTCGTGCACCTTGCGCGCGCCCTCAATGACCTCTGCGGGTCCGATCAGATAGCCCAGACGCCAGCCCGTGATGGAGTAAGTCTTGGAGAGCGAGTTGCAGGTGATGGTGTGCTCAAACATGCCGGGCAGGCTTGCCATGCAGATATGCTCTGCCGGCGCATAGATGATATGCTCGTACACCTCATCCGTCACCACAAAGGCATCGTACTGGATGGCCAGCTTTGCAATGGCTTCCAGCTCGTCGCGGCGGAACACCTTGCCGCAGGGATTGGAGGGGTTGCACAGGATCAGCGCCTTGGCACCTCGGCAAAGCCCTTTTCGATCAGGCTGATGTCAAACTCATAGGTGGGCGGCACCAGCGGGATATAGATGGGTTCCGCGCCCGAAAGAATGGCATCGGCACCGTAGTTCTCGTAGAACGGTGAGAAGATCATCACCTTGTCGCCGGGGTTGCAGATGGTCATCATGGCGGCCATCATGGCCTCAGTGCCGCCGCAGGTCACGCAGATCTCGGTGTTAGGGTCTACTTCGTGGTGCAGGGCAGGGCTGGTCTTTTTTGCCAGCGCCTCGCGGAAGTTTTGCGCGCCAAAGGTCACAGCGTACTGGTGCGGACCTTTGTAAGCCGTTTCAGCCAGAGCGTCCAGCAGCTGCTTCGGCGGGTCAAAATCCGGGAAGCCCTGCGAGAGGTTGATGGAGTCGTACTGATTGTTGATGCGGGTCATGCGGCGGATGACAGAATCCGTGAAGGTACCCACACGGTCACTTAAAACAGGCATGCGCTCTCCCCTTTTCAGCCCTTAAAATAAGCCTTCTGGATGGCCAGCAGCACGCCTGCACGGCTGGCAGCAAAGTTCAGACCGCCCTGCAGGTAGCAGGTGTACGGCTCACGCAGCGGGCCGTCGCAGGAAAGCTCGATGGTGCTGCCCTGTGTAAAGCTGCCGCTTGCCATGACCACCTCATCAGTATAGCCCGGCTCCGGAGAAGGTTCCGGGGCGGCATAGCTGTCCACGGGGCTTGCAGCCTGAATACCCTGACAGAAGCCGATGAGCGCATCCGCAGTGCTGCATCAAAGCAGGTGACGATGTCGTTGTGGTCGTCGCAGTAGCGCGGCACTGGATTCTTGCCCAGCAGCTCCAGCATACACTGGGCGTAAATGGCGGTCTTGATAGCCTCGCACACCACGCCGGGCGCATAGTAGAAGCCCAGATACATATCACGGGGCGTTTCCAGCGTGCAGCCCAGATCCTTGCCGAGACCGGGCGCATTCAGGCGGTAAGCGCACAGCTCCACAAGGTCTTTGCGGCCCGCAATGTAGCCGCCGGTGGGAGCGATGCCGCCGCCGGGGTTCTTGATCAGGCTGCCCACCACAAGGTCTGCGCCCATCTGACAGGTTCCTGCGTCTGGGTGAACTCGCCGTAGCAGTTATCCACAAAAATAATGATGTCCGGGTTTGCGGCGCGGGCGGTATCCGCAATTTTTCGGATCGTTTCCAGATCAAAGGCATTGCGCTGCAGATAGCCGCGGCTGCGCTGGATGTGGCACACCTTTGCACCGGGGGCCTTTTGGGCGATCAGGTCATAATCCGGGGTGAAGTCGGCTTTCAGCGGAGCTTCATCGTACCGGATGCCGTAATCCATCAGGGTGCCGGTGCCCCTGCCCTTGCCGTCCAGACCGATCACACCTTCCAGCGTATCGTAGGGACGGCCGGTGGCAGCCAGCAGGGTGTCCCCTGCCCGCAGCAGGCCGAACAGCGCCACAGCCAGCGTGTGGGTGCCGCTCTGGAACTGGCTGCGCACGAGGGCATCCTCTGCGCCCATCACCTCGGCAAAGATTTGCTCCAGCTTTGCGCGGCCGGTATCCCACAGGCCGTAGCCGGTGGTGCCCAGCATATCGGTGGAGGACATCTGGGTATCCGCAAAGGCTTTCAGCATTTTGAGCTGGTTAAAATCGCGGATCTCCTCCATATGGCGGAAGTAGGGCTGGCACAGCTCCATAGCTTTTTCGTCCAGCGCCAGAACTTCAGGTTTGTAATTGAAAAAGTGGTTCAGCATTGACATTATAACGGTTCCTTAATTTATGATTTGGGATAAAGCTTACATGAATTGACGCGTCGGCAGCTTTCTCCTCGGACACGAAATACGGGTTGCGGCACCCAGCAACTGCTTCGCATCCGCTTGCATCTCGCTGGCCGCGGCCCCAACAACAGCTTCCTGTTTCCGCCACTGGCGGCGGTCGCTGTTGTTGCAGGCCATTCCATCGCCCGCCCTATTGCCCTTCGGGCAACAGGGTCCCACCCCAGCGGACGGTCCTCAGAGAAACTTCCGACGTGTCAGCCGACAAACTACGATGGCACATAACGAATATACTCCGCAAGCTTTTCAAAGCCAAGCCGGGTATAAAAGTGCACCCGCTCCGGGCTGCAGAGAAACACCGGGTGCTCCCCCTTGGCGGCAAGCTCGTTCGCCATCTGCACAATGAGCCGCCCGCCGATGCCCTTGCCCCGCAAAGGCTGGGCTGTCTGCCCGCAGGCCATGTAGGCCTGCCTGTTCGCAAGGGCATAGGCCCCTACCGTGCAGATCGTTTCACTTCCCTGCCGCAGCGCCCACACAAGAGCTTTGCCGCGGGTGCGCTTTGTGCAAAGCTCGGAGTAAAAGTCCTCCTGCTTTGCCGTATCCGCCGGGTAGAGCGCCCGTGCCACATCCATGGCAGAGGGTTCTCTGTCAAGGGTCAGTCCGGCCCAGAGCGTCTCGTCTGCAGCGGGCAGCGGCAGAGCCTTGCCGGGTGCAAGGCCGAATACAGTCAGCGTTTCAGCTTTGCACCACCCGGCAGGCGGTGGGCATTCGTTTTCGTCTAAAATGATGCTCTCACACCCGCAGAAAGCCAGAAAGCTGGCCAGCTCTTCCGGGTTTGCGTGCCCTGCTGCCCATACGGTGCTGCCGCTGAGTTCCAGCGCCAGTGTAGGTCCTGCGTAGAATCGCCACGGCTGGCTTTTGCTAAAAAGGGCAAGATTCAGCGGCAGGGTCGCCCCCAGCACCCATTTCCCCCCGCAGGCATTTAAAAAGCGGGCGCGGTGGGCTTTTGTGCTGACCTGCGCGATCACTTCAGCTCGTTGACGATCTTCTTGAACTCGCGGCCGCGCACCTCAAAGTTGGGGTACAGGTCAAACGATGCGCTGGCCGGGGACAGGATGATGATGTCACCGGGCTTTGCGCAGGCACGGGCCAGCTCCACAGCGTGCTGCATATTGTCGGCGTGCTGGATGGGCAGCTCTGCTTCGTTGAAGTTCGGGTCCTCGCGCACAGCCTTTTCGATGCGGGGGCCGGTGGCACCCATCAGCACAAGGTTCTTCACGTGGGCCACCACTTCCGGTGCCAGCGGCTCATAGGGAATGTGCTTGTCGTAGCCGCCAGCGATCAGAATGACCTTCTGGTTAAAGCTGCGCAGACCGGCAATGGTGCGCGTCGGGCTGGTGCCGATGGAGTCGTTGTAGTACAGCACGCCGTCCAGCGTGCGCACCGGCTCAATACGGTGCTCCACACCGGTAAAGGTGCTGCCCACCTTCTGGATGGCTTCCACGGGCACCTCGCCCCACACGGCAGCGGCAGCGGCCAGCAGGTTTTCAATGTTGTGCAGGCCGCGCAGCTTCACGTCCTTCTGGGCCAGGAAGGGGGTCACAACGCCATCCTCGGCCATGCAGAGCATGTTGTCTCCTTGCGCAGGAAGGCACCGTTGTCGGTATCGTGCAGGCGGGTGAACCACACCTGCTTGCCCTTGCAGTCGGACTGCATGGAACGGCTGATCTCATTCTCATAGCCCAGCACAGCGCGGCAGGGCTGCTTCTGGTACAGCAGGATGTTGCGCTTGGCATCAATGTACTCCTGCATGTCCTTGTGGTGGTCCAGATGGTTGGGGGTGACATTGGTCACCACGGCAATGTTGGGGCTGGAATGCATGCTGATGAGCTGGAAGCTGGAAAGCTCCACCACAGCCACATCCTCGGGAGCCACCTCGGGCAGCATGGGCAGCAGAGCTGCGCCGATGTTGCCGCCCAGATGCACCTTACGGCCTGCGGCCTCGTAGAACTTGGAGATCAGGGTAGTGGTGGTGGTCTTGCCGTCGGAGCCGGTCACGGCTACGATCTCGCAGGGGCAGAAGTCGAAGAACAGCTCCACCTCACTGGTGACCATGGTGCCTGCGGCCATGGCATCCTGCAGGGGCTTTTCAAAGTAGCCCACAAAGCCCGGGGTGCGCATGATGATATCCTGACCCTTGAAGCCATCCAGATAGTTTTCGCCCAAGCTCAGGTCGATGCCCAGCTCCTTGATGGTGGCAGCGTAATCGCCAAAGTCCTCCACGCTCTTTTTCTGGTCGCACAGGGTCACATGGGCACCCAGCTCCACAAACTCCTTGATCAGGGTCTTGTGGCTGACACCGGCACCAATGAAGGCCACTTTTTTGCCTTTGATGAGTTCAATCAGTTTCTGCTGATCCTTCTGCATAAAAACAGTTCCTCCTCCATAATATCGTATTCAGAACGCACCTCAAAACGGGTGCAGAGATGTTTCGCTGTACCATTATAGTCCATTTAGCCGCAATTGGCAACGGAAAAACGCCCTTTTTGCCCCAAAAAGCAAGGTAAATTCACAATTCTGCAATTGTATTTTGCCGCTGTTTCTGCTACACTTGTCGAAGCAGAGTGCTTTTTGTATACAAAAAGCCTTTTTTCGCAAATACCATAGAATGAGGTCATCCCCTTGAAACAGTTCTTCCGTATTACCGCAGCATTGCTTGCTGCTGCGTTCCTGCTTGCGCTCACCGGCTGCGGCAGCAGTTCCAGTGCGCCAAGCTTTACATGGTTCGTGGATACCATCCCCGCAAACCTCGACCCGCAGGTGGCTTCTGCTGCCCGGACGTGATCGCCTGCGAGAACCTTTACAGCGGGCTTGTCCGCAAAAAGCGGATGGCGAGATCGTGCCCGATCTGTCCGAGAGCTGGACGATCTCCTCCGATGGCAGGACCTACACCTTCCAGATCAAGGACGGCCTGACCTACAAAGCCGTCAAGGGCGCTTCCACGGATCACGCCATCACTGCCGAGGACTTTGTGTTTGCATTCCGGCGCATATTCCAGCCGCAGACAAATTCCCCTTATGCCGTGGAGTTTTCCGCCCTTGAGAACAGTGCTGCCGTGCTGGCTGGCACAGCCGATGCCAGCACGCTGGGCGTTTCGGCCGCCGGCCCGCTGACGCTGGTGTTCCGCCTGAGTGAAAAGGACGACAACTTCCTTGCCAAGCTCACCCTGCCCCGGTGCCATGCCCTGCGATGAAGCATTTTTTGAGAGCACCCGCGGCACCTACGGCCTGACCGCCAAGACCACCCTTTCCAGCGGCAGCTTCTATCTTTACAACTGGACGGCCAGCGGCCTGTTCCTGCACCGGGATGTCTCCTCCCCCATGATCGGCAGCCTGCGTCTGGTGCAGAACACCGGCAGCACCGGCAAGAGCGCCGCCCAGCTCATTGCAGACGAAAAATGCTCCGCTGCGCTGGACGACACCGGCGAGGATACCTCGCTGCAGTCGGTGGATTACTCCGACACCACCTGGCACTGCTGTTCAACAGCGCCGAAGATTCTGTGTTTGCCGATCAGGAACTGCGGCAGGCGCTTGCCGGCATCGCCCGGGAGAATGTGGATGTGCCCTCTTCCGGTCTGTACACCGCTGCCGAGGGTCTTGTGCCCACCGGCCTTTCCGTGGACGGCATCGATTACCGCAAGTCTGCCAGGAACCCGCTGCCCACCATCACCGACCCCCGTACATTGTACCTGAATGCACGGGCAGGGCATGGCCAGCTCGGATTTTTCCGGCGTGACCATCCTGCTGCCGAAGGAAGCCGGCCTGACCGAACTGGCCGAGCAGATCAACGGCGCATGGCAGAAGGACTGCTCCCTTTTCTTCTCAGTGGAAGAGGTTCCGCAGGAGGAGTTCGACAAACGCCTTGCAGCGGGCAGCTACACCATTGCGCTGGCTCCCATCCGCGCCGAAGGCGGCAGCGTATACCAGATGCTGCAGCAGTTCACGGCCGAGGGCGGCGGCCTGACCGGCTGGTCCGACCCCATCTACTCTCAGCGTCTGGCCGAGAGTGCCCAGCAGACCGGCAGCGCCGCTGTGCCCTGCTGGCCGATTGTGAGCGCCAGCTGCTGGAAGGCTGCGCCGTGGTGCCGCTGCTGGGCAGAACAGGCGTCTACTGGTGGCGGACGGCATCACCGGCCTTGTGTTCGACCCCTTCACGCCGGTGCTGGACCTAACCGATGCCCAGAAAAACTGACATTCTCCGGCCCTTGACAATCCCGTCCCTCTTTGCTACAATAAATGAGCAACTTGCAGGGTTAGCTCATCCGGTAGAGCGACTGCTTCCCAAGCAGCAGGCGGCGGGTTCGGGTCCCGTACCCTGCTCCAAAAACAAACGGCAAACCGTGGAATATCGGTTTGCCGTTTTTGCTTACAGCCGCTCCCTGCAAAATACGAAAGGACTCTGCCATGATCTTTGTTCCCCTGCTGCATTACTTCAAATGCAAAAATTCCTACAGCGGCAACGAATACGGCCTGCGATACCGGATGATCCCCGGCAAGCGCACCGTGCCGGACCCGGACGGCGGCGAGGGTGCCACAAAAGAGGAAAGCATCCTCACCGTGGACTACTGGCCGGACCCCTGGACCATTGAAAAGACCGACCCTGCCCTGCGGTGCATAAGGTGTTTCCGCTCACCGACGAGGGCCGGGAGGCCACAGCCGCTTTTTTGCAGGACGCGTTCAATGCCGATCCTGACCGCTGGAAAAACTGTCCCAGCATGATGGACAGTGACCCGTGGGAGCCGCCTGCTGCCGAAGCCGAGCCGGACAAGCCGAAGGAATAAAACATGATCTATCGTTTAAAAGAACTCAAGGGCGATACCATTGCAGTGCCGCAGCTGGTGTTTTCCAAACTGGGCATCGCCGAAGAATACAATGTGCGCGTGGCTCTGTATGTGCTGGCGACCGGCATCACCGACCCCGGACAAGATCTGTGCCGACCTCAAGCTGCGCAGCCGCATCAGCGCCGAGAGCGCCTCTCCTCTGGGCAGGCGCTGGCCTGCTGGAGCGGTACGAAGAGAACGCTGCACCGGGCGAGGAACCCAGCGCCCCCGCACCCATGACCTGGGCCGAGATCGCTGCGGCCAGCCGCACCGACCCATGATCTCCAGCCTGATTGACTGCGCACAGACCGGCTTTGCCCGTCCGCTGACCCACAGGGAGATGGAAAAGCTGGTCAACCTTTATATGCAGGAGGGCTTTGCGCCGGAGACCGTGATGCTGTGCACCGCCTACGTTGCCAGCACCGGCCGCAGCACCATGGCCGCCGTAGTGCATGAGCTGAAGGTGTGGCGCACCGAGGGCGTGGAGACCGGTGAGCAGGCCGATGCCCACCTCAAACTGCTGGCACTGCGCCAGAGCCGCGAGCAGTATGTCAGCGGCCTTCTGAACATCCCGGAAAGCGAGCTGACCCTTGGCGGGCGCAAGGCCATTGCACGCTGGTACGAGGTTTACGGCTACGACGATGCCATGGTGCAGGAAGCTGCTGTGCAGGCAGGCCCCAAGCGGGACCTGTGGTACTGGAACAGTATCCTCAAAACATGGAACGCCAAGGGCCTGCGCACCGTGCACGATGTGCGCAGCCCGGTGGCTACTGCAGGCGCAAGCCGAAACCTCCGGGTAGACCGCGAAGCCCCCAGCGGCAACGATTTCCTCAAGAACGCTGCCCGCCGCCGTCCGTTGAAAAAGAAGCCGGAATAAGGAGGAGCCATGCGTACCAAAAACGAACTGTATCAGGAAGCCATGCGCACCCGTGGCCGCCCGGCGGCAGATGGCCAGAGCCAGAGCCGAGGATGCCCGCGCCGAAGCCGAAGCTGCCATTCCCGCCCTGCGCCATGCAGAAGAAGAGGTGCGGGTGCGGGGCATCCGCTGCGCACTGGCCGGTGCTGCGGGCAAGGACCGCACCGAAGCTGCCGCCGCCCTTGCTGATGCAAAGCAGAAGCTGACCGCCCTGCTGGCACAAAGCGGACGGCCCGCTGATGCACTGGAGCCGCGCTTTGTCTGCCCCAAATGTCAGGACACCGGCAGCGTGAATGGCCGCACCTGTGAGTGCGTGCACAAGGTGATGCAGCAGCTGCGCCGCAAGGAGATCGAGGCGCTGTCCAGCCTGTCCATTGCAAGCTTTGACACCATGGAACTGCGCTATTACCCGAACCGTGCCGATGAAAAGGTGGGCGGCGCCATCCGCCCTTACATGGCCGATATGCTGGAAGACCTGCGCAGCTACGCGGAAGAGTTTGACCACCACAGCGAGAGCCTGATGCTGTTTGGCAATGCGGGCCTTGGCAAGACCCATGCGGCCCTTGCCATTGCGGGCATCGTGCTGGAAAAGGGCTACGATGTGATCTATGTTTCCAGCCCGGACTTTTTCTCCAAGCTGGAAGGGCTGCACTTTGGTGCAGACCCGGCAGGCGAGGAGGAAACGCTGATGCAGACTGCTGCCGGGGCCGACCTGCTCATTCTGGATGATCTTGGCTCGGAGTTCAACTCCGCCTTCCTCATCAGCAGCCTGTACAGTCTGCTCAACAACCGGCTGGGTGCAAAGCTGCCCACCATCGTCACCACCAACATCACTGACGGTGCTCTGCTGGAAAAGCTGTATACCGAAAAAATTTCCAGCCGCCTTTCTGCCTTTGTCCCCTGCCTTTTTGCAGGCGATGACATCCGCACACAGAAAGCAGCTGAATAAAACAAACGGCAATGCAAATGCATTGCCGTTTGTTTTATTTAAAACTCTAATACCGGACTCATTTCGTTGCGGCGCTGTGCCTGCACGATGCAGTCCTTCTCCGGCACAACGCCCGCCGCGCCCAGCGTGTTGAACACGGTCTGCAGGGCAAGCGCAGGCGTGTTGTTCTCCTGCGAAAGATGGCACAGCGCAAACTTTTTGCACCCTTCCTGAATGAGTTCCAGCAGCTTTGCCGAGCATTCGTCGTTGGAAAGGTGGCCCCGGGTGCTTTCAATGCGTGCCCGTAAGTAATAGGGGTACGGCCCGCTGCGCAGCATGTGCAGGTCGTAGTTGCTCTCCAGTGCCACAAGGTCGCAGCCGGAAAGCGCCTCGTGCACCGGCGGCGTGAGCACGCCAAGGTCGGTTGCAATGGTCATGGTCTTGCCGTCCGGGGTGTGGATGCGGTAGCCCACACAGGGCACATCGTGGCTGGTGGGAAAGCTCTGCACGCCAAACGCGCCCACGTCCTCTTCCCTGCCTTCCAGCTCGTGCAGCTCACAGCTGGCCGGTACGATGCCGTTGCTGTCCAGAAAATCCAGCGTTGCCGCTGCACCGTACACCGGCAGCGTGTTCTTTTTGAGGAAGGTGGAAAGCCCCTTCACATGGTCGCTGTGCTCGTGGGTGACAAGGATGCCGTCGCAGTCACTGACGGCAAGGCCCAGCGCCTTGAGCGCCGCCGAGGTAGTGCGCACGCCCTTTCCCATATCCACAATGAGATACCGCTGCCCGCAGCGCACCACACTGCTGTTGCCGGAGGAACCCGAATATAACGAGATGAATTCTGCCATGAAAAACCTCTGATACACTCAAAAACAGCCCGCCGCATATGCAGCAGGCTGTTTGCTTTTTATAAGTTACAGTGCCTGATCCAGTGCAGCGGGCATACGCTCCACCTTGCTGATGTCTGCACCCAGACCGCGCAGCTTTTCCACGATATTCTCGTAGCCGCGCTCGATGTGGCCGATCTCCTCGATCTCACTGGTGCCGTCTGCCACCAGCGCAGCCACCACCATGGCAGCGCCTGCACGCAGATCCAGTGCGCGCAGCGGTGCAGGGGTGAGCTTATCCACGCCCTCAAACACAGCCACCTGACCGTCCACCTGCACGTTGGCACCCATCTTGCGCAGCTCGTCCACATAGCGGAAGCGGTTGTCCCACACGCTCTCGGTCACGGTGCTGGTGCCCTTGGCCACGCTCAGCAGCACGCCCATCAGGGCTGCATGTCGGTGGGAAAGCCGGGATGCGGCATCGTGTTGATCTTCAGCGGCAGAATATCGCCGGTGCGGCGCACACGCACAGCATCGTCAAATTCTTCCACCTCCACGCCTGCACGGCGCAGCTTTTCGGTAATGGGTTCCAGATGCTTGGGGGTGACGTTCTTCACCAGAACATCGCCGCCGGTGGCAGCAGCAGCCACCATGTAGCTGCCAGCCTCGATCTGATCCGGGATGATGCTGTAGGTGCAGCCGTGCATCTTTTCCACGCCGCGCACCTTGATCACATCGGTGCCTGCGCCGCGGATGTTCGCACCGCACATATTCAGGAAGTTTGCCAGATCCACCACATGGGGTTCCTTGGCACAGTTTTCCAGAATGGTCTGGCCCTTGGCCATTACAGCGGAGAGCATACCGTTCATGGTAGCGCCCACGCTGACCTTATCAAAGAAGATGTGTGCACCGTTCATCTCCTTGGCGCGCACGCTGATCATGCCGTAGTCCACGCTGTCCTCTGCGCCCAGAGCACTGAACACCTTCAGGTGCTGGTCAATGGGGCGGGGGCCGAGGTTGCAGCCGCCGGGCATGGCCACCTGAGCCTTGCCAAAACGGGACAGCAGTGCGCCCAGAAAGTAGTAGCTGGCGCGCATCTGGCGGGACAGGTCGTCCGGGACGTTGGTGCCGGTCAGATGGGTGGTGTCGATCTCGTAGGTGTTGCGGTTGATCATTTTGATCTGTGCGCCCAGAACGCTGAGGATCTTCAGGCTCACCGCCACATCACTGATATCCGGCAGATTCTCGATCACACAGACATCCGCTGCCAGAATGGTTGCAGGCAGGACGCCCACCGCCGCATTTTTGGCACCCGAAATGGTAACTTCGCCGTGCAGGGCTTGCCGCCCGTAATAACAAATTTCTCCAATTTTATGATCTCCTTGTCGGAGGCCCGCAGCCGCAGGCCTGTTAAGGTTCCTGAAAGCATTTTCCATAAAAGCTGCCTGATGTGCATGGGCCATAAGGCCGTACACGTACAGCTATCTTATTATACACAACTTTCACAAAAAAGCAAAGCCCCGTTTGGTGTTGTTTTATTATTTTCTGTTTTGCCCATTTTCGCGCAGGATATTCCAAAATTTTGATTTCTTTTTCAGGTATTTTACAAAAACCAGCTACATTGCTGTTGCGCTTTCTTTACCAGATGTGGTCTTCGCACCGAGTCTCAGTGATCCAGCCCAGCTGATAGGCAGCCACCAGCTGCTTGAGGTCGTGCACACGCTCCCGCAGCACCTCGCCCTCGTCGGTCGTCCTCCACGAGAATGCGATGATTTTCGGTTTCCAGAATGTTTTTCTGGGAAATGATATCCAGATTATCCTTCACCGCTTTCTCGGCACTTTCAAAGGCTGATGGGTGCGCAGGGACATGGTGCGGCTGGAATACACCAGCGTGTAGCCCGCAATACCGGTCTTTTCGTGGTAGGCACGGCAGAAACCGCCGTCGATCACCACCAGCCGTCCGCCGCCCTTGATGGGGCTTTCGCCGTTCTTTTCCCGCACCGGCACGTGGCCGTTGACGATGTGGCTGGCACCGGGCAGGCCAAACTCGGCCAGAATGCGGCGGCAGACGGCCTCATCGTTATACCATGTATAATAGGGGTCCTTCACCTCGGTGTGGGTGGAAGCGTCCTCTACATAGAGCCGCTCAAAGGTGGTCATGGCACTGCGGCCAAACAGCGGCGAAAGCTTGCCGCACCACAGATACCACAAAAAATCCTGTCCACTCTGGCGGGCAGCGCTGCCTTCCGGTGCATAGTAGCCCCGGCGGGCGCGGGCATCACAGTAGTCCATCAGTGCACGGCCGGAGTAGTAGCGGCCCTCAAAGCGCTCCATGGCAAAGGTGCCGCGGCTGGTCATGGGCACAGCGCCATGGTAGAGCAGGTTGCCGTTCTCAATGTGGTACACGCTGCCCTTTGCATAGAGAAATTCAACATGCTGCTGCAGTTTTTCGCTCTGGCGGAAGGACTGCACCAGCTTGCGCAGCACCAGCTGTTCATCCGGGTGCAGTGCGGCCGGGTCGGCGGGGTCCACCGTTGGGAACGAGGTATCCCGCAGCGGATACTCCTTTTCGCCGATCTTTACCGTGTGCTTTTCCCAGTCGATGCGGCGCAGATAATCTCGCTCCTGCATCTGGAAGTCCGGGTTGCGGTCGATGACATGGCACTCCAGCTTGAACATCAGAATGCTGATGGCCTTGTGCATCACGGCACAGCGGTGCAGCATTCCCCTGGTGTAGGGGCCGCGGGCCGCATCGGTATGAGGCATCCAGATGGAAAGATCATCATTGCCGTAGAACTGCTCGGCCATGCGCTGCAGATGGCGCAGGTTGATGCCGTAGCAGTCCTCCAGCATTCCGTGGTTATGATAAGCCAGCGTGGTCTTGAGCACCGTGCAGATGCAGATGGGGCTGCCCGCAGCGGCACCCATCCATACTACATCGTGGTTGCCCCACTGGATATCCACATTGTGGTGGCGCATGAGCAGATCGAGGATGATATCCGGGCGTGGGCCGCGGTCGAACAGGTCGCCCACGATGTGCAGCTTGTCCACTGCCAGATGCTTGATCAGCTCGCACAGCCGCACGATAAAGTGGTCGGCGCGGCCATTTTCAATGATGCTGCCTACGATCTGGCCGTAGTACAGATCCTTGTCGTGATCCTCAAAATGGGCGTGGAGCAGCTCGTCCAGAATGTAGCCGCAGCTGGCAGGCAGGCATCTGCGCACATGGTCGCGGGTATGCTTAGAGGACACCAGGCGGCAGATATCAATGAGACTCAGCAGCGTTTCGGTGTACCACTGATCCAGCGCTTCCTCGCTGGTACAGCGTGCCTTGAGCTGGGGCAGCTTTTCGTTTGGGTAATAGATCAGCGTTGCAAGCTCGGCGCGGGTATGCTTCGGCACGGTATCGCCCAGCACCTGATCCACTTTTTCGCGAATGACACCGGAAGCGGAATTCAGAATATGCACAAAAGCTTCATTCTCGCCGTGCAGGTCGCTCATGAAGTGCTCGGTACCCTTGGGCAGCTTGAGCAGTGCCTGCGTGCTGATGATCTCGCTGGCTGCTGCCGCCTGCGAAGGATAATCCCGCGAGAGCAGGGTCAGGTACTTGAGATTATCGCGGATCTCATCGGTTTCGGTGCGCATGGTCTCCTCCATCACAACGTTCTCTCCGCCGCAGTCCGCCACACGGACCTTGCAAAGATGTTGCTTTCCATATGTATTATTTTTTCCTTATCTTATAGTATAGCACGTCCGGGGCGAAAAGTGGTATACTGGGGCTGACAAACTTTCAGCAAAGGACTTTGGATATTATGCCGAAAAGCGATTTCGTCTCCGTTCCCTCTTCCTGCACCCTCTGCCCGCGCCGGTGCGGGGCCGACCGTGCTGC
>ENA-OQJX01000385-OQJX01000385.1-human-gut-metagenome-genome-assembly--contig:-NODE-385-length-25108-cov-2.636003_pt1 | contig 25108 bp, 20 predicted proteins | sample MGYA00242615_ERZ504782 | MGnify/ENA primary metagenome ERZ504782 (study PRJEB26092, sample SAMD00036354) | human gut metagenome | host: Homo sapiens | study: EMG produced TPA metagenomics assembly of... | reverse complement strand
ATTATATAGCGTAGGCAACGCCCTACGTAAAAACGACAATCTGAATTTGCGCCCTGAAAGGGCATAATTGTATACAGTTCCGCCTTTCAGGGCTTGTGGCTGGTGTGTCTTTTTCGTAGGGCGTTGCCCTACGCTATATAATTAAGCCTTTCAGGGCACCCCAATAAATATATAATTGTAAGGCTTTCAGCCTAACTGCAAAATTCCCATTTAACCGATAAATTCTCATTTAACCGATAATTTCCCATTTATTTATCTACTTATTTTTGACTCGCTACACAATTTCCGTTTTATCAATCATTTTGATTCGCTCGATGAGCTCATTTCCAAGAGCCGTTTTATCTTCAATATGTTTCAACACCGCAGTCACAAATGTATTGCTTTCGAAATCACCGCGTACTTGCTCAAAGTCCTGCTTCATTTCGTCATGAGAGCCATCAGCACCGAATCCGGTCATGGAAGATAACGAGAATTCTTTCTTAGCATCCTCATATACCATCTTGTCCAATCCGACAACAGCTTGCTGCCAGGCTTTCACGATACCGATGATATCTTGCGCTGTGATCGTTTCCGGATCTAAGCCATAAAATTCCTGAATCTTATGATAAGCCCATGTCCATTCATAAGTATAATAATTCTCGTGCATTTCCGCGAAGCTTGCATTGATGGACTTTAAACGATTGACTGCTCCTTTCTCAATACCATCCAGTAGTCGGTCGATCTCACTCTTGGGAGCAATCAGTCCGGAAACATCTACCATTCGCCAATACCAATTTCCGTATCGGGTTTCAGGCGTTGACGGATTTCTTCATTACTCTGGAAGTTAATGCCTTCCAGTCGTTTTATAATGGAGTTTCCTAAGAACTTGTGGATAGCAATTTCATAAAAACGGATTCCGTTGTTCAAAGAAGAGTTCTTGATTTTAGCACTCTGGTAAGAGTAGATTTCTGAAGTTTCACCGGACACACGTTTCAATTCTTTCAAAATGGAACGCCCTTTGAACATCTTCTGAATGGTATAAGGACTCAACAGGTTATAGTTGATATAATCCAGCCTGTTCGGGTCTTTACGATTATCACGTTTCGGCCATTTTTGTGCGTCACGGATAGTACCTACACTTCTCAAGTTGACTCCCGGAACCAGATAAGTCGTATTCCGCTGCTCTATCAGGTAAGAGAAAGGAAGATTAGAAGTATCGGCATGATTGACATGACGTCCCATGACCAATGAGAAAGCTCCGACACGTGCCGGCCACAAGATATAGGAATCAGAAGTGGTCTTCGCTCCTCTTTCCATTGTTCCTTGATGAATAGGACCTAACTTATACATGTGGTTGCTCTGATTGGATCCCGAACCTGCATTCATAAACGAGAACATTCCGGCAATCAGCAAAGTAGATTTATGATGTGTCACGGTGAAAGGACCTGCGAAAATAGCACATGCCTCACCGTTCTCTCCTTGGCAATTACTAAAAAACAAAGAATCGGAAGCGGAATAATTATGTCCCAATTTACAGGACTGCCCGACGAAGCAACGGGTCAGCATCGTACCGTCATCCACTTTTGAACCGGAAGAGATAATGAAGTCGTCACAAATTACCCCGTGACCGATATGTACAGGCGCTGTCACATTACTATTGACGCTTCCATTGGATAAGCGGCAAGTTCCACAGATATGGCAGTAATCACCAATCCGGACATTCTTGATTGAACCTGTATTGAGAATCATGACATGATTGCCAATACTGCCGATAGCAGAAGCATGTTTATTGGAATAATAATCCGCAATAGATTTCATACGGTTAATCAGTTCGGGACGATGGCGGTACAACGCAAGTATATATGCCTGATGCGCAGACAGTTTGTCGTTCATCAACACTTCACGACCTCCTGTTTCATTCAAGACAGCCACTTCTACCCCATTACCGAAAGTGCTTAATCCATCCACTAAAATAATATCTACATTCTCAATGAAAGTATCACTACCGATCTCATAGTTAGCAATGTAGTTCTGGATATTCTCAATACAACAGTTATCGCCCACTGATACATTATGCAACGTCACATGACGCAATCCCGAATGTTTCTTGATTCCCCCTGGCAATGTAAATTCTGATTCGAATACCCCCAGTTTCACTTCACCCGAGAAACGGGTATGATGAACGTACTCACAATTAAAGCCCTCTGCCACTGATACATTTCCCCAATCATCGGCCAGACACGACTGGCTCTTCAACTGAAGTACCTCATCTTCAGTCAATCTACGATAGTCTTTCATATACTAAATGATTTATGAGTTATGATTTATGAATTATGATTTATGAATTATGATTTATGAACTGTGATGTTGTCCGTCATAATCGCACAGCCAACTCATAATTCAGAAATCATAAATCATAAATCCCTCCCGTTTATTCTTCCTCTTCTTCGTAGGTCTGATAAAGAAAATCGTTATAGGGATATTTCTGAACGTGTAATTCTTTCACTCGCTGATAAACTACATTTTTCAGTTCGTCTATATTGATTCGTTCGCGGGCGGAAATAAAGAGGCAGTTATCCTCCATTTTTGCCATCCACGTCTTCATCAGTCTTCGAGTGTTAAGTTTTCCTTTGTTCGGGGGGTAAGGTCGTCCGGCGCTTTCTCCACGTAGGTGTAAGCGTCTATTTTATTAAATACAAGTATCATAGGTTTGCCACTGCCGCCAATCTCTGCCAGTGTCTTGTTCACTACCTCAATCTGTTCCTCAAATCCGGGGTGGGAAATATCGACTACGTGCACAAGCAAATCTGCTTCACGCACTTCATCCAGGGTAGATTTAAAAGATTCTACCAGGTCGGTAGGCAACTTGCGAATAAATCCTACCGTATCCGACAACAAGAACGGTAGATTATCAATAATCACTTTACGCACAGTGGTGTCTAAAGTCGCAAATAGTTTGTTTTCTGCAAACACTTCGCTCTTGGAGAGAAGATTCATCATGGTTGATTTTCCCACGTTGGTATAACCAACCAGTGCAACACGTATCATGCGTCCGCGATTCTTTCGTTGGGTAGCTTTCTGCTTGTCAATCTCCGCCAGACGTTCTTTCAATAATGACATACGGTTCAGGATGATACGGCGGTCCATCTCGAGCTGTGTTTCACCCGGACCACGAAGTCCCACGGAACCTTTACCGCCACCGGCACCGGAACCTCCTCCCTGGCGTTCCAAGTGAGTCCAAAGTCGCTGCAAACGCGGCAACATATATTTATATTGTGCCAGCTCTACCTGCGTCTTCGCATTGGCTGTCTGTGCACGCATGGCAAATATATCAAGGATCAGTGAAGTACGGTCCAGTATCTTCACTTTCAGTTCGGCTTCAATATTACGAATCTGTTTCGCAGAAAGCTCATCATCAAAGATGACCATTCCTACTTCACGTTCTTCTTCCTCTTCGTTACGATATATTGTCTGATTTCTTCCAACTTTCCTTTTCCGACATAAGTCACTGAATGAGCTGTCGGCAACTTCTGCGTAAATCGTTTCACTACTTCCGCCCCAGCCGTCTCGGCAAGGAAAGCCAGTTCATCCAGATACTCGTTCGTCTTACGCTCATCCTGCGTTTGTGTGATGAGTCCGACAAGCACTGCTGTCTCTACTTTGGCTTCGGATATTACAAATTCTTTCATTCTTTACTTCTAATATATAATAATGTGGGCGCAAATATAACAAAAAAAAGAGGACAATGTTTTATTGTCCTCTTTTTCGTATCATTTATCACCTTAGAATCTATAAATCAAACCACATCTTTTCCCAAATTTTAGGAGATTCTTTGGGTGCATTAGGATTAGCAGTCATTTCCTCAGGACTATATTCCCATCTACGAATAAGTTCCCGAGAAGTAGCTTCTGTCGGCACAGTAAGTGCAGGTACCTCATTACCATTGGATCCTGATCTTCTCCACTGTACAAATTCTTCCAACGGTCTGTCCATCAAATCAATCCATTGCTGAATATGAATCTCATATAAAGCTCTATCAGGTTCCAATGTGTTTAAATCATCCAAAGCATCAATAAATTCAGTTGTCTTTACCGGATCCGCTTCATAATAATCACAAGCTGTTTGAATAGCTTTCTTATATAATTCATTAGCTTTCACCAAATTAGAAGTTACTCCCAACCCACGTACATACGCTTCCGCTTCAAAAAACAACTGTTCCTGATAAGAATAAATTAATTCAGGTGCCTCTTTTCTAAAAAGATACTTACTTATAACGGAAGATAATAAATCCGCATTTTCATCATCAGTTTCTTCTGCTGCCTGCCGAGTATCCAAGCCTCGATACACCCCGTCAGCTCCCGGTTCAAAATATCTGGAAATACGAGAATCATTGCGTTCCTGCATAGGCTTCAATACATTATTATTTGCAAAAAACATAATATTGATGCCATTTGTATACTTCTCCAATATTTTATATTTAGGATTTTCATTACCTGCAGTCTGTAAATATGGGAACTGCAGATTATCATCAGCCGAACTAATCATACCACCGTCACTTATCAACTTTCCAATCTGTTCTGCTTTCGTCGGATCTTTATCCACCATTGTCATTAAAGTTCTGAATTTTAAAGATTTGGCCAACCGAATCCACTTTTGCATATCACCTTTATAAAAAATATCGTAATCAGTAATGGCCAAAGGATCATCCAAGTTGATCTCATTCAACGCTTCATCCAACAAGCTTACTACACCATTCAAAACTACTTCCTGAGAATCAAATTTTGGATACTTAACTCCTTCTACCCAAGCCTCTGTAAATGGAATATCTCCCCATATCATTGTTGTCTCATAAATATGTTGAGCTAGAATAATTTTACATTGAGCAATTCCATTATGATTGACAGGAGTAGCTTCTTGAGCATTTTTGATAGCTAACTGCAAATTATTACCTCCAACAGAATAGTAATGCTTCCATGTATTACCAAGGCTATATGGATCTATGACATAATAACCTTCCGCCCAGCCCCCATAATCATCGCCGCCGTCTGCCTGACACTGGATACTTTGAGAAAGAGGAATGTAAGCATCTCCTCCGGTACGACTACCAGCCCAATTCACTACTGCATAATTGAATAAATATCCGGGATCCACCTTTTCCGCAGAATTTGGATTATGATTAACATCCAACCAATCACTACATGAGCTCAAAATAGCACATGTAAATATGATTGCTATAGTATATATTGATCTTTTATTTTTCATATTATTTCTCTTTGATAATTATTATAATGTCAATCTAATATTAAATCCGAAACTTCTTGTTGTCGGGATACTATTGAACTCAACTCCCCCACCGATCTGTGCAGGTCCAAAAAAGTTAGCTTCCGGATCAATGTGAGGCACATGATCTTTTATAATCCAAAGATTACGAGCCTCAAAGCCTAAATCAAGAGATTTGACAAAGAAACTTCTAAACCATTTTCTAGGAAAACTATAAGAAAAGTTCAACTCACGTAATTTAACATATGAAGCATCGAAAATATTACCCTCATTATTACTTGATTTTGCCACATGCCCCCAATAATCTTGCATACTTTTAACCGGCACATCATTAGCTCTGTAAGTTCCATCAGATTGTAAGATGACTCCCGGTTCAATAAACGACGCATCTTCTCGATGAGCAGCAGTTTCAGCAGCAAGTCCGGTAGTACGTAAAGTACCCACTGTTTCAGAGTAAAGAGAACCACCTTGACGAATATCTATCAGGAAACTCAATGTGAAACCTTTGTAAGAGAACGTATTATTAATACCCATTGTAAAGTCCGGGTAAACATCTCCCAAACGCACATTGTTTACAATTTCACGGAGTCCTGTCTTTTCGTTAATAACATAATTGCCCGAATCATCACGTTTCCAACCTGTACCATACAGACCAAACGAACCACCAACTTCCGCTTTTATCTGCAATCCACTCAACCCACTAGTCAACGAGTACTCATCCAACCCTTCTGCCAGCTCATTCAACTTTCTGGGTGTTTTTTGCAAAAGTAGCCTCCAAGTCCCATTTAAAGTCCTTAGTCTGTACAGGGGTAACTCCTAATGCTACTTCAATCCCTTTATTAGATACTTTTCCCGCATTAATATTATTGGCAAAATACCCCGTGGACAAAGGAACATCAATGCTTACGATTTGATTTTTAGTTACACTTTTATAATAAGTCAAGTCTAAACGAATACGATTTTGGAAAAAGCGTAAATCAGTACCTACCTCAAACGATGCCTGATTTTGTGGTTTAAGATTCTCATTCGGCAATACACGAGGACCTGTAAATCCTACTAATCCATTATGGGGAAAAACATTCGTTAAATTATACTGCAAAAAATAAGAATTAACCGGAGTATATTGAAACGCCAACTGGTATGGTTGTTCATCACTACCGACATTAGCATAACTCATACGCAATTTTCCATAACTCAAAACATCCTTATTCTTCATCAATTCTGTAAAAATAAAACTACCACTAATTGACGGATAAAAATAAGAACGGTTATTTACAGGTAATGTAGATGACCAGTCATTTCTTCCTGTCACATCCAAGAATACCATGTTCTTATAACTGAAGCTTATATCTCCATAAAGACCAACCAGCCGTTTCTTAGAGGTATAATTTACCGGACTCGTTGTCTTAGCATTAGTATATGCATACAATTCATCTACAACCAGATTTTGCGCCAACACATTATTATTTCTCCAGTCTTCCTGATATATATTGTGTCCCAACATTACTTTTACTCCATAATCTTCCGCAAATGTTTTCTCATACGATATCATCAAATCATTATTCAAAATACGCTTATAGAGATCCCATGTCTGGAACTGTCCTTCAAGATTACCAATTGTCCCTTTCGAATATACTTTACGTCTGGTTTCTGTATAAAAGTCAGTTCCTGCATTATTCGAGATTGTCAGTCCTTCTATCGGTTTATAAGTCAAAACAATATTGCCGATAAGACGATCCAACTGATTAGTAAATTTATTCTTGTTGATTATCCAATACGGATTGTTACTCTTTCCTTCCGGATCCAGTGATATTTGCTTACCGTATTCGTCAATCCAATTGTTTTTCACATCGTTGATATTTACCGTACGTGGCATTCCGTTTATCAAAGGAATGAGCAAGTTATTATCATTAGATCCCTGAGCAGGCCGTCCTTCCGAATCAGAGCGGATGTACTGTGCTGAAACTCGCCCTGTGAAGTTCTTGGTGAAATTCATACCACCATTAACGGCAAAAGCATATTTATTATAATCGGATCCGGGCACCACCCCTGTCTGATTAGTAGTAGAGACACTGATTCTAAAATCAGAACGTTCTGTACCACCAGCAATTGCGACATTATTTATATAACTCATACCTGTCTCATAGAAATCTTTTACATTGTCAGGATATGCTTGCAAAGTAACCTGTTCTCCTTTAAAATCTGCAAATGTCTGATCTTGCACAGAAGATATCTTAGGCCCCCAACCATTCAACATTTTTACATTATATTTGCCATAACTTCCTTGTGCGTAATCATTTTGAAAATCTGGCAGTTTCAAAACATTCTCAAAACGTGTGGAAGAATTAACTGTAACAGATACCTGCGAATTGCGACTACCTTTTTTGGTAGTTATTACGATAGCACCATCTTTCGCACGCGCACCATACAATGCAGTTGCCGCAGCCCCTTTTAAAACATTAATAGACTCGATATCATCCGAGCTAATATCTCCTGCACGGTTTCCAACATCAACAATGCCATTAGTTCTGTCCGGATTGAACGCCCCATTGTCAATAGGCAAACCATCAACAATAAAAAGTGGAGACGACACGCTACCAATAGAAGAAGCACCACGAATCTGAATACTAGAACTTCCCCCTGCAGTACCTGACGACTGTCCAATCTGTACACCTGCGATCTTACCTGATAAGGAGTTTAAAACATTACTTTCACGTGCCTTGGTTATTTCATCACCTTTAACACTTGTCACTGAATATCCCAAAGACTTTTCAGAACGTTTAATCCCCATCGCAGTCACCACAACCTCATCAAGTTTCTGAGAATCAGATTTTAGCACAACTTTCAGATTCGGTTTTATAACCACTTCCTGCGTCTGCATACCAATATACGAAATCTGCAAAGTCTTTGCAGAACTAAATACAACTATAATATCTTGATTACTAATAATATACACGATGTTTACTTTCCTTCGGCAATAAATCTTTTGTTGTAGTTATTATGCAGATTATCAATATGTTAAATACCTACCAAACATATTAATTTGCTGATTTATGATACCAGATTTCTATCAAAAATAGGACATAACCATCTATTAATTAATTATTTAAGTTCTTGTCTTATATGATATAAGCAAAAACTTATTTCCATCTTAACTGTTGAAGATGGGTTTCTTGTCTAAATTATATCCAATAATTATTGACTATAATAATATATTCATTAGCAAACGATAATCTAAGAAAAAGAAAAACTCCAGATGAAAAAATGCATATTTTATTACTGTATATTTTAAAATATGCAGGGGTGGATTCAAATATTCTCCAAAATCGCAGAGAATATGATTGATGAATATTCATATTGGATGGTTATATGCTTTTTCTGTATCAAAGAGATTGTGTAATTACATCTAATTATGTAAAAAGAAGTATTTATCATTTATCTGACGCTAAAATGAAAGAACCCCAAATGCCGGATTCTAATAGCTATTAGAGGCTATCAGGGTTATAAATTAGCTTTTAATCCTTTCCTTTTAAAGAAAGCAAGGGCTTCTCTACGACCAATGACTCGTTCCTTTTAAAGGAACACTTTATTCCTTTAAATGGGACGAGTGATAATATTCGTAATAACGATGTGTATTTAGGTTATGTATATGCGTTTTTGAAACTGATATTGCATATTCTTTCATTTAATTATACACTTTTCTTTCTATTAGAGAAAATTAGCCCCTCCATTTCTAAAACTAAATCTTAAAAACAGAACACTTTCATCTAGCTTTTGTACCTATTATTATTTTTGATGAGGCCGTTTTCTCAAGATCACGTACCACTGTTATATCCATTATATTTGCATATACCTGTGTAGTTTTCACACTTTTGTGTCCTAATAGCTTTTGTACCGTAGTAATATTGGCACCACTATATAATAATAAGGTGGCATTTGTATGGCGGGCGGTGTGGAATGACACACGTTTATCTATTTTTGCCAAGCCTGCTAATAGATTCAATTCTTTGTTGATATTAGAATTGTCTTTTAACTTAAAGAAGCTGTCAAGATCATCTTTATAGCGTTGCAATATCTCGATTCCTTTGCCTTCAAATAATAAATATAAAGGAAGACGTACCTCAATACCAGTTTTAACAGACTTGTATATAATCCAGGTTTCCTGATGGAATTCAACAATATTTGCGGAGGTCAGACTGGTGAAATCAGAATATCGTAACCCTGCGTAGCAACAAAATAAAAAAGCATCTTTTGTTTTTTGTAGCCTCGTATATCTTCCTGTTAGCTGTAAATTTTCAAAGCGATATAACTCTTCCGGAGCCAGGTGCGTATGACTTCCCTCTATACTTTTAATTTTATACTTTCTAAAAGCATATTTTTGTATATCCATATATTCCTTATTTATAGCAACATTAATATATCGTTTTAGATGCTTCATGTGCTTGGCAATGGTATTAAGGTGATAGCCTTTAGACTGCAGGTGATTATCAAATGAGGACACAAATTCAAATGTCAAATCGGTGAATAATATCTCTTTCTTAAATTCCTGAAGTAATTCAAGGGTGGAAAGATGATTTTGTCTGGTGCTCTCTTTCAAAAGAGAATTAGCTACTTCTTCTTTGAAGAAAGTTAAGAATGAGCTCCTGTTACTTAGAGGCTTATCAATCGAATTCTTTAATAAATCTAGCGATATTGGCTTTCCTTGTTGCCATAATCCAAGTTCAGTATGCTCAATAGCTGCTATATTCTCATACAACATACGATTCAAAACATTGGCGTTAGGATGATTCTTCACCATCTTTCGTTTAGCATCCCACTGATCGGGTTTGAGATATATTTTGGTGGAGAAATACATTTTTTTTCTGTTCAGATAGGCCTCTACCTGTACTAACGCCATTCCTTTTTTATTCAATCTCTTCTTTCTGTTAAACACAAGGTTGTAACTGATCTTTTCCATACTTTCATTTTTTAAATTAATAATAGAACAAATTAGACGTAATTCTGTGCTATATCAGAGACGAATAAGCATTAATATCTCTAAAAAAACAAATCTCCAAATAACCGAGTATTCACAAAACTTTAAATTAAATGCCACTTTTTTATTCGCTTTTCCACGAAAAAAGCAAAAAGAATAGCTTTTAAAGGTGTTTTATGACTAAAAACGAGTAAAAGAAATATTAAAAGATGCATTTTGCTCATACAAAGTGTTACTAGCTATTTTAGCAATCAGCGCTTTTAATAAGAAAAAACATGCTTATCGGCATAAATACAGCACATAAAATAACAAAATGTTATATTTGCAACCTTTTTTTATTAATATTAATTGTTAGTTTCAGTTTTATTAATATATTTGCAAATTGTTAGAGTAAAGATACAAATAATGTAAAGTTAAACTTTAAGAGAGAATTTATGAAAAGAAAATTGATGCTGTTATTGGCATGCCTTTTTGTGGGCATAGGCCTGGTAACTGCCCAAACTCAAAAAATCACAGGCGTTGTGATTTCTGAAGAAGACGGGCAGCCAGTTGTTGGCGCTTCTGTGTTGGTAAAAGGTACCACTCAAGGTACAATCACAGATGTAGATGGTAATTTTAATTTGTCGAATGTACCAAGTTCTGCAAAGACTTTGCAGATTTCGTACATTGGTATGCAGACGCAGGAAGTGGCGATAAAGCCCAATTTGCGAGTGGTTCTCAAATCTGATGCACAGCTAATAGATGAGGTTGTGGTAACCGGATATGGGGTAACTAAAAAAGCAGCATTTACGGGATCTGCCCAAACGGTGGATAACAAGGACTTGATGAAAAAAACAGATGCAAACTTTATGAAGTCTTTGGAAGGATCAGTAGCTGGTTTACAAGTAAATAGCTTGACTGGACAACCTGGTGCATATGCTTCTACTACTATTCGTGGGGTTGGTTCAATGAACTCTGGAACTGAACCTTTATACGTAATTGATGGTATTGCCATTTACACAGACAAAATGGGGCTTATAACAAAGCCGGAACAGGGGATATGGCGGCAAGTCCGATGGCTAATATCAATCCTAACGACATTGAGTCCATCACAGTTTGAAAGATGTCTACAGCTACAGCTATTTATGGAGCTCGTGCAGCGAATGGAGTAATTGTAGTTACTACTAAAAAAGGTAGTCTGGGAAAAGCGCGTTTTAATGTGAATGCAAAAGTCGGAACTAGTTTTGTAGGTAAGATAGATCATAATTATCGTACGACAAATCTGGATAAATACAAAGAGATCTGGACCGAAGGACTAACAAATGCAGGATATGACGGTGAGGATGGCATGACTTCTGCTGAATGGCTGAATGCCTATGTTATGGATTGGTATAATGTGGACTTGACGCAAAATATCAAGAGTGTGGATTGGCTGAAGGAGATTCTGCAAAATGGTTTTTCACAAGAATATGATATCAGTGCTCAAGGTGGGAATGAAAATTTGCGCTATTATATTAGTGGAGGATATTTTCAGAATACAGGTATCGTCATCGGAACTGGAATGAAACGCTATAGCGGACGTATTAGTTTAGATGGAAAAAGCGGACGGATAGGATATGGACTTTCTGTGAATGGAGCACTCTCTGATATAAACAACACTATGACTGAAAGCCAATATACTAATCCTATTGTAGCAGTATATGACATTCGTCCGTTTGAACAGGTGCGCAATGAAGACGGAACATATAATACAAATGTTAATTATAATCCTGTAGCTATTAACGATAAAGAAAAAGGTGATAAACGCAATCAAAAGCAGATTACATTGGTTGTGAATCCATATTTTACTTATAATATTATTGATGGCTTAACATGGAAGACAAATGCAGGATTGAGCTTGATTGACTTGGACGAGTTCTTTTACAGTTCAATTTATAATCCTCAATATTCCGGTAGTGGTATGCTTGGTCAAAGAAACCAAGAAAGAGCAACAACCTTGACCATTACCAATACCGTAAACTTCAACCGCACTTTCAAAGACATGCATCATTTGAATGTGTTGTTGGGACAAGAAGCACAGAAAATATCTTATAGAACAATTTATGCAGCTGCCAGTGGATATCCTAGTGATGCTGTTTTTGAATTGGACAATGCTTCCAAGCCAACAGGGGCGGGATCTTCAACCAAAGCAAGCACTCTTTCTTCATTCTTTATGAATGCAGAATATAACTTGAATGATAAATATTATCTGTCAGGCAGTTTCCGTTATGACGGCTCGTCAAGATTTGGTGTAAACAACAAATGGGCTCCTTTTTGGTCTATAGGAGCAAAATACCGAATTTCTAACGAAAGCTTTATGGAAAATACCAAAAATTGGTTGACAGATTTGACTATCAGAGGTAGTTATGGAACTGTAGGTAATCAGGATATTGGTTATTATGCAGCAATGGGATTATATAATTATGGATATTCTTATAATGGTAAACCAGGAGCTATTCCTTACCAAATAGCCAATCCGGATCTAAAATGGGAGACTGTTGCAAAAGCCGATATCGGTATCCATGCTGTTTTCTTTGAAAGACTGACACTCGAAGTAGATTATTATAACCAACGGACAAAAGATATGATATTTGATGTACACTTTCTTACACAACTGGATTCGGGTCTATCCTAAAAAATGTAGGTGAGATGGAAAACAAAGGTATAGAATTCTTGATTAACGCTAACGTACTTAGAAATAAGGATTTCAGTTGGGATGTTCGTTTCACTGGTACGGCAAATAAAAATAAAATCATAAAACTTGCCACAGAAAAACCAATTGAGAATACTCTAACTATCAGAAAAGTTGGCGAGGCGTATAATACATTCTATATGCCGGAATATGCAGGAGTGGATCCTGAAACAGGAGAAGCAATGTGGTATAAAGGACAAGAAGGGGATGAGAAAACAAAAAATGTAAATGAGGCCGGTCAGCGAATTGTAGGTTCTGCCGATCCTAAATTTTATGGTGGCTTTGGAATGAATTTCAAATACAAAGGTTTTGACTTCTCTTTTGATACCAGTTTCACCTTGGGAAATAAAGTATATAACTCCGGATTTGCATTTGATATGCAGGTTGGACATTATTTCTTAGGTCCGGTATCTAACTATGTTTATGACAACCGCTGGCAAAAGCCGGGAGATATAACCGACGTACCCAAATTTGTAGCTGGAGACAACTCGGGAGCAGAAACTAATTCCAGCCGTTTCTTAATGAACGGTTCTTATTTGAGAATGAAATCCATGGTTTTAGGATATACTCTTCCGAAGAACCTTATGAATAAAGTGGCTATTGACAATTTAAGAGTTTATATCTCTGCTGACAATTTGTTCACTATCACTGCTAAAGATTTTATAGGATTTGATCCACAAACTAGATCTACCGGTATGCAGTCTTGGGCATATCCTGTACCTAGAAATATCATGTTCGGTCTTAATCTTAGCTTCTAAAAAATAACTTTAGAAATTTATGACAATGAAGAAAATATTATTTGCTTTATTAACCGGTTGGATGGCAATTTCATTCACCGCATGCGATGACTTCTTGACAGAAACGCCATCAACTTCTGTTCCGACAGAAGAAGCCTTGGTTACTACCCAAGATTTTCAGAATGCTTTAAATGGTGTATATTACACATTAGGTTCATATCGTTTTCTGGGACGTGATGTATTAGCAATTGGAGATGCGCCAACGGATATCACTTCACATTCCGTTGCAACGTCCCATTTCTATGACATCTTCCGCTATCAGATACTGGATACTAATTCATACATAGAAGAAATATGGGCATACGGATATTGGGCTATCGACCGTTGTGCACGTATCATTAAAGAAGGTGCTTCATTTAAAGAAGTAACAAAGGGGGATCTGACAGAAGTGGAAGGATGCATCGCTCAAGCCTATGCAATTAAAGCCCTCTGTTCTTTCTATTTGACTAACATGTTTGGTTTGCCATATTCGGAAGCCAACAAAACGACATTAGGTATCGTAAACGTTACTGAGCCCGTCCCTGCCTATTCACAGGTGTCAAGAGTTAGTGTAGAACAAAATTATAGCCTGATTCTTGATGATATAACGAAGGCTAAAGAATATTATGCTAAAGAAGGTGTTGAAAATGTAGGTAAACAGTATATGAATACGGCTGCAGTTGCTGCACTTGAAGCTCGCGTAAAACTCTATATGAAAAATTACGAAGGGGCTATTACGGCGGCTCAAGAGGCAATAACCCTAAGTGGTGGTACAATTGTATCAACCAAAGAAGACTATAAGAATATGTACACGACATTGGCTGTTTCGACAGAAGACATTTTCTTTATAGCAAAAGCCGAAGATGATTATTTATCTGCTAATGCTCTGAATACTTTATGGAATAAATACGGTTTGTCTATTAACAGCGCAACAATAGCAGAATATTCATCTAATGATATTCGTCTGGCACTTCTTGGCGGTACGTGGACTGGTGGAAAAATGCGTGGTATCACAACCAATAATCAGATTTCTAACTTGCCGGTTTTCAGACTGCCTGAAATGTATTTAATACAGGCAGAAGCATATGCAAAACAATCAACTCCTGATTATGGTAAAGCTAAAGAAAAACTGTTGGAAGTAGCGGCAAAAAGAAACCCGGATTTGGATGATAGTGAAATTGCAGAGGATCAGACGATTATTGATGTGATTGACAAAGAAAGAAAATTAGAACTGGTTCAAGAAGGACATCGCTTCTTTGATGCAAGAAGATTAGGCAAAATTATTAGTGTGGCAGATGGAGCGTATACTAATTTCAACATTGCCAAATTTGTGTACCCAATACCTTCTTTTGAAGTTAATTCAGGTTTTGGAGTTATACAAACAGAGGGATGGAGTGATAATCTACCTCGATAAAACATTTTTTAATATTGCCTCCATATAAGGATAAGTTTTAAATAAGTAGATGAGACCTGCAATTTTAGAATTAATCGAAATTGCAGGTCTTATTATTTATAAATATATACATAAATAGTTTTACGTAAGAAACATTTACTTACAACATCGTATCGAATAATGGGGAGAAGGAAGCACGTCTATTAGACTACAGACGTTATATTGATCCGGAAGACTGGGAAATGACGATGATGATTCCAATGACAGAGTTCGACGGTAATGAAAGCTTAAATATTGCCACTGATCAGAATCCATAAACAATTCACTTCTTTTTAATGAAATAAAAAAGAGTAGATACAATATATCCAATTCCAAGATATAAAAAAGATACTGATTTATAAAGGTAAAAATGAGACTAAACTCTTTGGCAAGCCTTGGAGTTTTAGTCTCATTTCTATTAAGGGGGTTATAAAAAAACTCGGGAATCTATTTTTTACAAAAGTAATTTAAAATAAAATATTCCTGATAGTTGTCATCCATTTACGGCTTTATTTATATATATCTTAATTAACTTCTATAAGGGTAGTTCATTTTTTACAGCAAAGATAAATTTCATTTTAAGGACTCTTCAACCCTTCTATCTTTTATCATCAAGGAAGCATCCCCTCTCTCACAATATCCACCAAAATCGGTTTCAATCCGCTGACGAAACATTCCACCGCAATTACCATCAGAATCAATCCCATGAGGCGCATCATTACATTGTTTCCCGTCTCGCCCAATACGTTTACCAATTTCGTAGAAGCACGAAGAATAAAGAAAGTCAGCAGATAAATCAGGCAATAGTGCCGATCAAAATTCCCTTCATTTCATAAGAATGTGCATCCTGCATCAAGACAATAGCATTGGCAATCGCTCCGGGGCCGCATAACATAGGAATGCCGAGAGGAGTAATGGAGATATCATCCGCATACGTTTTGATTTCTTCATCTTTCAGTTTCATCGGTGTATAACGGGCTTGAAGCATATCAAAGCCGATCTTGAAGATAATCACCCCACCGGCAATACGGAAGCCATTGGTAGAAATACCAAAAAACTTAAAAAGAAACTGCCCGGCAAAGACAAATACCATTATTGTAATAAACGACACAATGGTGGCGCGACGTACGATAGACTGACGTTCCTTATCCGTCATACCATGGGTCATGGTAAGGAAGACAGGCATCGTTCCCAATGGGTTGGTCAATGTAAAGAATGAAGTGAAACAAAGTAAGGCAAAAGGCAGAAGCGTACTATCCATGATTATATCGTATTTTATGCAAAATTAAAACGCAACAAAAATAACGACTTAATCCAGAAAACCTATAATAAATCCATTAATTCTTTCAAGGAATGTATGTGATAAGTGGGAAGAAAAGGGAAAGTAGTCCGTTCCGTCACATTGTAAAAAGCCTGATGCATCCCTACTCCGTGCGCTCCGGTTATATCCGCTTCCCAACTGTCACCAATCATCAAGGATTCGCGCAATTCGGATTGAGTAGCAGACAAGGCAAAATTGAATATCGCCGGCCAAGGCTTCAACACTCCGAGATCTTCCGAAAGAATCACTTTTTTGAAATACCCGTCCACTCCTGCCGAACGCATCTTGCGTGATTGCAATTCACGGAATCCATTGGAAAGGATATAGAGGTTATATTTAGGAGCAAGATATTCCAATACCTCCTTTGCATGAGGCATCAAAGTACTTTTAGTGGGAATAATCGCGAAAAAATCTTTCGAGAACTGTTCGGCAAGCGCTTCATCTTCCACTCCCACAGCCTGTAAAGGATAGAAGAAACGTTGACAGTTCAATTCATCTTTCGTTATTTTTCCTTCGCCGTACTCAATCCAAAGTTCGGTATTTCTTTGCTGATAAAGGGTATAATAATGATTGAACGAATCAAAATAACGGTCGAACGAATATTTCTGATATACTTCTTCAAAGTATCACGGGCATTTTGAGAGAAAGCCCAATGGTATCATCAAGATCAAAAAGAGATTTTTATATTTCATCAGTAGTTATGCGTATATAGGAAATAAAAAAGCCAATGTGCTAATTTCTTGAATCCAGGAATCAGCACATTGGCAATTCAAAAAGGGATGTCTACCTTATTTTACCTGGATAACCAAGTATCTGGATACACTCCAGAATTCAGTAGGATTAGTAATCTTCAATGTCAACTGGCCTTTGTCATCTTTAACCAATTCATAAGAACCGGACGGATGAGTAGTCAGTAACTCAGCACGTTTAGAGTACAACTTGATTTCTTTGGTTGTACGGATATCGATTTGAGTGAAATAATCCTTATTGAAATCAGCGCTCTTCAATACGTCTCCGCTCTGAAGAATCTTTTGAGCTTTCAATTCAGATTTTGTACCGAATACGAACCAGGCAGCATTCAGGCTCTTTTCCTGTTCAGCAACGGTTTTAGCTTTCGCTTCGTTTTCTGCAGCCAACGTTTCTTTAGCAGCAGACAAGTCGCTGACAGCAGCATCCAATTCCTGGATACGGATATTCTTGGAAGCCAGTTCTGTTTGAAGCTCTTCGATACGCTGTTGTTTAGCGTTCAATTCAGCAGTCAAAGCGGCAACAGCTTTTTTCATCTGTGCAGAATTGTAATTGCTGTTCTTCAACTGTGCCTGCAACTTTGCAATCTGCGCTTTGTTTTCTTCCATCTGTTTAGAGATGAATTCGATGTCAGAAGCAATCTGTTGCTTGGCGCTGGCAGAGTTTTCAGTAATGGTTCCACGTTGCAAGTCAACACGGCTTTCGGCAGCATTGATCTTACGGAAACCTTCCTGAACTTCATTGAAAGTACCCATCATATCATCCAGTTCAGCATTGCGCTGGTTCAGTTCCATCAAAAGAGAATCATTTTCAGCTTTCAGGTCTTTACTTCCACCTTTAAAGCTATCACACGAAGCTAACATGGCTACGCATACAAATAAAACAGCTAACTTTTTCATACGTTTACGTTTTACGTTTTTTAATGAAATTATTTAATCATCTATTCCTGCTAATACTATCACAATCTCGCCCCGGGGGTCGGTAGCGGTAAAGTGTTCTATCAATCAGCAAACTGCCCCGAACTGTTTCTTCGTGGAGCTTGGATATTTCACGCGACACGGTTGCCTGACGTTCAGCACCGAAATATTCGGCAAACTGTGTTAACGTCTTCAACAGACGGTGGGGTGATTCATAAAACACCATCGTACGGTGTTCTTCCGCCAATGTCTTCAGTCGTGTCTGCCGTCCTTTCTTCTGGGGGAGAAACCCCTCGAAGCAGAACTTCTCGTTCGGCAATCCCGATGCAACGAGTGCCGGAACAAAAGCGGTTGCTCCCGGCAAGCACTGCACTTCAATGCCGTTGCGTACACACTCACGAACAACCAGAAATCCGGGATCGGAAATTCCAGGCGTTCCGGCATCCGAAATTAGTGCCACCGTTTCACCTGCCTTTATTCTATTAACAACACTTTCCACCGTTTTATGTTCATTAAATTTGTGGTGGGATTGCATTGCATTCTTTATTTCAAAGTGTTTCAGCAAAATACCGGAAGTACGTGTATCCTCCGCCAAAATCAGATCGACCTCTTTCAGGACTTTGATAGCCCGAAAAGTCATGTCCTCCAGATTCCCTACCGGCGTAGGCACTACATATAGCTTTCCCATCTTGTTTTTGATTTATGCTGATTGATTAAAAAATTTCTTTAGTAGTTCCAAAAAGTCGTTCACCGCCTCTTTTTCTTCATTTATTTCGACTTTCGAGGACAAAAATGCGACCGCAGTCTTGTAGGACCCCATTACTGATATCTGTTCAATAACACGATTCATCAATTCTGTGTCGCCTCCAAATAGTTCACGAGAAAAACGGAAAGAATCATTCAAGCTGATAGCATGTCGCAAGCCGGCAGATAGTTTGAGACTTTCTCCCAACACTACCGATTTAGGTTCTTCCTCTTTCACAACAGCTTCAACAACAGGCTCCTCAACAATTGCTGGTTCCTCTTTTTTCCCTTCTTCTGTTACCACTACGACTGGCTTCTCTTCCGCAACAATAATCTCTCCTTCCTCATCTTCTTTCACAACAACAGATTCAAGAGATTGTATAATGCTGGGTGAATCTACTTCAGATTCGGCAACTTCATTAGTCTCTTCCGCTGTCTCTTCCACAGTTAACGGAGAAGTCACCTGAACCGCATCCACTTCCTGTTGCAGTTCGTCCAAACGTCCCTGCATCCGTGTAATGCTCCGCTTCAACAGTTCAGACAAAGTCGGAGTCGGCTCTTGGTAAATGAATCCATGAGATACTTCAACTCATGAACATCCAACTCAATATCTGTTAATAGCTTCTGTTTCATGTCAGTCCATTGTTTATACGGTGCGAATGTAGGAATAATTTATGCAATAACTTAAAATAATGGATAATTTAACAGTTCTTGCACATTGAATTGCTTACCTTTGTCCACATATTTACTTAATCAAGAAAACACAAAATCTCATGGTATTATTTTCAGAAGACCACATACAGGAGACTAGAAGAAGAGGCCGGATCGAAGTAATCTGCGGTTCCATGTTCTCCGGAAAAACAGAGGAATTGATTCGTAGAATGAAGAGAGCGAAATTTGCGAAACAACGTGTAGAGATATTCAAACCGGCTATCGACACCCGTTATTCAGAAGAAGATGTAGTCTCTCACGACAGCCATTCTATCGCCTCCACTCCCATCGATTCGTCAGCCAGTATCCTACTCTTTACTTCCGAGATAGATGTAGTAGGCATTGACGAAGCACAGTTCTTCGACAGTGGTTTGATTGATGTATGCAACCAGCTCGCCAATAATGGAATCCGTGTTATCATTGCAGGGTTGGATATGGACTTCAAAGGAAATCCGTTCGGACCAATGCCGCAATTGTGCGCCATTGCCGATGAAGTCTCCAAAGTTCATGCAATCTGTGTGAAATGTGGCCAGCTGGCTTCTTTCTCACATCGTACTGTCAAGAATGAGAAACAGGTTCTTTTAGGCGAAACAGCCGAATACGAGCCTCTGTGCAGGGAATGTTATCTCCGCGCACGAGGGGAAGATGAGCAGAAAGTATAAACTCTATAAAAGAAAAAGATTATGGAAAGGAAAAAGATAACATTCGACAGTTTTATACGCGGTTCTATCGGATGTGTGTTAGTTGTAGGAATATTAATGCTTGTAGAACGCCTTAGCGGAGTGTTATTACCTTTCTTTATTGCATGGCTGATAGCTTATATGGTCTATCCGCTAGTCAAATTCTTCCAGTATAAGCTACGATTGAAAAGCCGCATTATTTCCATCTTCTGTTCCTTATTCCTTATTACGGTTATCGGAGTCACTTTATTCTACCTATTAGTGCCGCCGATGATTTCGGAAATAGGCAGAATGAACGACTTGCTGGTGACTTACCTCACCAATGGAGCCGGAAACAATGTGCCTAAGAGTCTTTCTGAATTTATCCACGAAAATATCGATCTTCAAGCACTGAACCGTGTATTAAGTGAAGAGAATATCCTGGCGGCAATCAAGGATACCGTCCCCAGAGTGTGGACCTTGCTTGCAGAATCTCTCAACATTCTATTCAGCATCCTTGCCTCCTTCATTATATTATTATATGTAATCTTTATATTATTAGATTACGAAGCGATAGCCGAAGGATGGTTGCATCTACTACCCAATAAATACCGTACGTTTGCCTCCAATCTGGTTCACGACGTACAGGATGGTATGAACAGATATTTCCGTGGACAGGCTTTGGTTGCTTTCTGCGTAGGTATTCTTTTCAGCATTGGTTTCCTGATTATCGATTTCCCCATGGCTATTGCTTTGGGACTTTTCATCGGAGCATTGAATATGGTTCCCTACTTGCAAATCATCGGTTTCCTGCCCACTATTTTATTAGCAATCCTCAAAGCTGCCAATACCGGACAGAACTTCTGGATTATCATTGCATGTGCATTAGCTGTCTTTGCAATCGTACAAATCATACAGGATACCTTCCTTGTCCCAAAAATCATGGGAAAGATTACCGGACTGAATCCTGCCATCATCCTTTTATCTCTTTCTATCTGGGGTTCATTAATGGGAATGCTCGGCATGATTATCGCCTTGCCACTAACAACTTTGATGCTCTCCTACTACCAACGCTTTATTATCAACAAAGAAAAGATAAAATATGATGAAGTAGAAACTACTGATAATCAAGAAACAAGCCACAACGAGGAAAAATAATTGAAACTTTTTTCTACGGAATGCTTGCAAATTAAATAAAAGTAACTACCTTTGCACCCGCAATCAGGAAATAACTGATTCGCAAATAAGGATTGATTCGCTAGCTCAGCAGGTAGAGCACAACACTTTTAATGTTGGGGTCCTGGGTTCGAGCCCCAGGCGGATCACCAAGAAAATCCCTGATAATCTATGATTATCGGGGATTTTTCTTTTTAGCTCTTTAACATTCACTTTTGTATACAAGAATCATACGCAATGGGACAATTCAATGAATACATGGATCGCTTCGACTTCTCTGTGTTTAAAGAGATATTTATAGAGAAAGGGAAAATACGGCATTATAAGAAAAACGAGTATTTTCTTCATAAAGGTGACAAGCATACCTATATAGGTTTTATTATAGAAGGTACATTCAGATATACTTGCATAGACAACAACGGCAATGAGCATGTAGTTGCCTATAACTTTCCTAATGAACCACTAGGAAATTATTCCGTATTTCAAAAGAAAGAGTCGGCTATAGTAGATATACAAGCCGTTACAGATAGCACTGTTTATGTATTATCCCATTCCGATGTAAACGAATTCTATAATTCAAATATGGAGGCACAACAGCAAGGTAGAATCTTAGCAGAAGAGCTATTATATGTTGCGTGGAATAATATCATTTCAGCATATAAAGATACTCCAGAAAAGAGATACAGAGAACTTCTACAAAGATGTCACAATTTACCCAACCTAATAACGCTGAAGGAATTAGCTTCATATATAATGGTAACTCCTGAAACATTAAGTCGCATACGCAAAAGAATTCTATTCGAATAAGTCTTGATTTCCATCAAGATTTTTATTTTTTCTTCTGCCTAGTTTTGCTCCATATTACTAAAACAACAATAATATGAAGACAAAAAAAATACAAATTGATAATAATCAGTGTTCTAAATGTGGCAAATGTGTAAAGGCCTGCTTAAAAAATGTATTATCTCAAGAGAGCAAAAAAGCAGATATAAAAATCGGAAATACAACACAATGCGATTTATGCGGTACTTGCATCAAAGTTTGTAGACGAAAAGTCCTCACAATAGAAGGTATATCTTTTTGCAGAGAAACTTTCAGTGAACAAGTAAAAAGAAAAGGACTAGCATTTTCATTAATGCTCTTCCCTATAATGTTATTAGTGGGCTTCTTGATGCACCCCCATTTAGAACAGATGAAGATGATATTTACAGCACAAGATTTAGTGGAACGCTTTCACAACAATTCTTATTATCATATCGGGCATTTGATTGTCATGTTTTCAGTTCCCTTTATAATAGTTTCAATGATAGGCATCATGAACGGATTGCAATCCTCTGGAAAGAATTGGGGATTTTGGGGCTGTATCATTGGCGCATTTGGAGCATTTATTTTAGCTGTAGATAAAGGTGCTTTATGTTTAGTCTTATCTGCATTTGACACACTTCCAGAAACAGACTTATCAAAATCAGTCCGTTCTTACAAGTTATTGTTGATAAAGCTGGATTGTTGAAAGTTTGCTATTTACTTCCTCTATTACCTATCGGTGCAATCATTCAGAGTGTAGGATTAATAAAAGAAAAATGTATAAAAAAATGGCAATGTATATTAATGATTGTAGGTTTATTACTTCTGAACAACCCTGACATAGAATTAATAAGTACTATTGGAACTCTATTAATGTGCTTTGGATATTTCCCTATCAGTATGAGGCTTTATACAAGACATTACGACTATAACCTAGAAGAAGGTTGAATTAATGAAAAATAATAGAGAAAACAAAAGTTATAAAACAAACCTTAAGAATAGTAACAGAAAAGCATTCTAAAAATGCTTAATACAACTCCCTCATTTATATAAGTGAAATTCTGATATATAATCAATAAGAGATAAATCCGTTCTTTAAAAAGTAAATCAAAAAGATTTCGTAACTTCGCAGTCGGAACATCAACGTAATCACACTTATATATATTAACATATGAATAAATCAATCAAAAATAAATTAAAGTCAATGCAAATTGAATCTTTGATAAACACCAACGAATATCTACAACTACTATATGAATTGAGTAATGATATATACAGAGAATCATTAAAGGCTGAAAATGAAGCAAGCATTGTTTCCATTTTTGAAATTGAGTTATTTTCTTTCATAAAAGAGGTATTGGGCATAAAATATTATCCAGAAAAAGAAAAACAAGTTAATACACAAAGACATATATCAAAAGGACGTATCGATAGTAAAATCGGTGCTCTGATTATCGAATTTAAACATACTTCAAAGCTCTCAACATTATTACAAAAAGAAAAATCAAGTTCTCAACTTAAAGAATATCTTAAAGGTTTAAGTAATAACAACAATCTGGATTACTGGGGCGTTATTACTGATGGAACACAATGCAAATTTATAACAATTCAAAATAATATAGTGACAGAAGGAGCTTTTGAAAAGCTTTCACCGAATCACATCGACAAGATTGTAAAGAACATTGTATTATTAGAACGAGTTGCTTTAACTCCAGAGAATTTAGTAAAAGATTTTTGTGAATCTAATAATAGTATTGCAAGAGATTTTTCACTATGTTTATATGCAACTTTAAAGACTACCCCAACTGGACGTTCCTTAATGTTATTTAATGAGTGGAAGGAACTATTTAAATTAGCCCACGACGATAGCTCAAAACAAAAGGCTATCGAAGATCGGAAAAAATCATTAGAAGAAGCTATAAGGCAAAAGTTAAAAACAAACGATGATGAATACTTAGCACTTTATGCCATTCAAACAACATATGCCATTATTGTAAAAATAGTTGCATATAAAGTAATAAGTAAAATACGATTTAAGAAAAGTCTATTAGATTTCAATAAGTTATCGGAAACAGATCTTTCCACTTTGAGACTTCAAATGAACTCTCTTGAAGAAGGAGCAATCTTTAGAAATCTTGGCATTGGGAATTTATTAGAAGGTGACTTTTTTGCTTGGTATTGTTCATCATCACAGTGGACAGATGAAATAGGTTCTTTTATTCAACAGATATTTAAAATATTAACCCAATATGAAGATAAAGCTTTATTTCAAACAGGAGAAAATGTTCAAGATTTCTTCAAGGATTTATTTATGAGAATAATTCCAGATAAAGTTAGACATAGTTTAGGGGAATTTTATACTCCATCATGGTTAGCTGATAACCTAATAAGAGATGCGATTGAACTTTGTCCTAAAAAAGAAGATTGGATAGCACTTGATCCATGTGCAGGTTCAGGTACATTTATTACAGTTCTTATAAAACAGGTATTAAATGAAACAATTATTTTACCTAAAAAAGAACGCTTACATTCCATTCTAAGAAGAGTCAAAGCTATAGATTTAAATCCTCTAGCTGTTTTAACTGCTCGAATTAATTATTTTATAAACATTTCTCATCTTAGATTCAACTAATAAATGCAACAGCATTTAAAATAACCAAGGGATGACATCCCTTGGTTGGCGTAAAAAATCACCTTAATTTTGTGGTTCCTACACTACAAATTTATGGGACATTTAACGTTAGAACAAAGATACAAAATTGAGGCTTATAAAAGTTCTTAGGAAAAGGAATTAACAGAAATAGCCAAATTTAATGTTTGGTCGGGACAAATCTGTGAATTTCAAGAGAAATACAAGAGGAACGCCGATGCTAGAAG
>ENA-OQJX01000384-OQJX01000384.1-human-gut-metagenome-genome-assembly--contig:-NODE-384-length-25158-cov-2.166234_pt1 | contig 25158 bp, 21 predicted proteins | sample MGYA00242615_ERZ504782 | MGnify/ENA primary metagenome ERZ504782 (study PRJEB26092, sample SAMD00036354) | human gut metagenome | host: Homo sapiens | study: EMG produced TPA metagenomics assembly of... | reverse complement strand
GGAATCCGTTTGTGCTTATTTCTTATTTTTCGGGAAGTTTTCGTAATTAGTCATCTTAATGAGAGGTCGATGATTGTTTTTATAATAGACAAAAGACTTTTCGCTGATGATAGTTGTAAGGAGAACTGAATGGCTGGACCAGATATCTTTGAGATACTGGTAGCTCGTTCCTTTCGATGATATTTATTTGTTCGTAACATTTAAACTAAAGTGAAAAGAGCATTTGTATGAATGGAATAGTTGTGATAGGTAGTAGTAATGCAGATTTGGTAGTAAGTACTGATAGGGCTCCCGAAGGCGGTGAAACAGTGCTGGGTAATGGATTTATTATAAATCACGGTGGAAAAGGAGCTAATCAGGCTGTTGCAGTTTTACGCATAGGTGGCAATGTGTCTTTTATTTCTAAAATTGGTAATGATATTTTCGGTTCACAGATACGTCGCCATTTTGAGGAGGAGGGTATGGACGTTTCCTATGTATTCACAGATATGTCGGCATCTTCGGGTGTAGCGCTTATTACAGTGGATAAGAATGCGGAGAATAGGATAGTAGTGGTACCTGGTGCTAACAGTAATCTTTCGGAAGAGGATATTGATAATGCAAGATCGATAGTGGAACAAGGTGAGATTGTAGTGTTGCAACTGGAAATTCCCATACCTTCTGTAAGATATGCAGTCCGGATGGCGACATCATTGGGCAAGAAAGTGATTGTGAACCCAGCTCCAGCTTGTCCATTGCCAGCAGAGTTTTTACGTGATATTTATCTTATTACGCCTAATGAGACGGAAGCGTGTATTCTTACTGGAATCCCGGTTGAAGATGAAGCCTCGGCACAGAGAGCTGGCTGTCAGCTTTATTGAAGGGCAAGGGGTACAGAATGTTGTGATAACTTTAGGTTCTAAAGGGGCATTGGTATGTAATGCCGAAGTGAGTATGTTTATACCTGCGTATAGAGTAAAAGCTGTTGATACTACTGCTGCCGGTGATGTGTTTAATGGAGCGTTAGCTGTTGCTCTGTCTGAGGGTAGAACTCTGCCTGATGCTGTTGGTTTTGCTTGTGCAGCTTCAGCTATTTCGGTTACACGTCCCGGTGCTCAAAGTTCTATCCCTTTAGATGAATTGGATGATTTTATTAATATTAACCATGATAAAAAATGAAAAACAATTACTTGCAAATTATTGTAGTTACTTTGCTTAGTTCAATGGCTGTTGTGGGATGTTCTGCTCCTCAATCACAACAGAATTCATTTCCTAAAGAAGTAACTCTTTCAAAGTCTGTTCTATTAGACAAGATAAAGGGAGCTTGGGCTGGACAGACCATCGGGTGTACGTATGGAGGTCCTACTGAATTCAAGTTTCGGGGTACGATGATTCAGGATTATAATCCTATTCGTTGGGACGAGGGTTGTATTAAGAATTACTGTTTGAATGGTCCCGGACTATATGATGATATTTATATGGACCTTACGTTTGTGGAAGTGTTCGATCGTTTAGGGTTGGATGCTCCTGTCGACTCATTTGCTATGGCGTTCGCCAATGCTGGCTATGTGTTGTGGCATGCTAACCAAGCTGCGCGTTATAATATTCTGCAAGGCATTATGCCTCCGGCCTCCGGTCATTGGTTGAACAATCCGCATGCAAACGATCTGGATTATCAGATTGAAGCAGATTACTCTGGCATTATGTCACCGGGTATGCCCAATGCTGCTTCGGATATTTCAGGCAAGATAGGCCATATTATGAATTATGGTGACGGTTGGTATGGAGGTGTCTACGTGGGTGCATGTATTCATTGGCTTTTGTATCAGATGATATTGAATTTATAGTAACAGAAGCATTGAAAACTATTCCTGAAGAGAGTCTTTATTTCCAAGTAATGAAAGATGTGATAGGGTGGTATAGACAATATCCTGATGACTGGAAACAGACATGGTTTGAATGTGAACGCAAGTATTCTGAAGATATAGGTTGTCCCGATGGTGTATTTGTACCCTATAATATTGACGCCACTATCAATAGTGCTTATATTTTGATCGGTTTGTTGTATGGAAAGGGAGATTTCTTTAGAACTATGGATATTGCTACTCGCTGTGGGCAAGACTCTGATTGTAATCCGGCTTCTGCTGCCGGTATCTTGGGCACTATGTTAGGTATAGCCGTATCCCTGAGTATTGGATGAAAAATCTACGTGAGGCCGAAGATATTGATTTTGCCTTTACTTCTTCTTCTTTGAACAAGGCTTATCAAATGAGCTACAATCATGCTTTACAGATGATAGAACGTAACGGAGGTTATGTGGATGATAGTACTGTAACTATAGTCTGTCAGAAACCGGAGCCGGTTCGGTTGGAGAAAGCTTTTGAAGGTATGTATCCTATAATGCGTAAGAACTTGAATCGTATGGTTGAGGAGTTTGACGAGTTTGAGTTTGAAGGTACAGGCTTTGTCATGCGTGGTAGTGTAAAATCAAAGGATGATGATTATGTGGCGTATGTATCAGTCTATTTGGATGGTGAGTTGGTAGAAGAAGCCAAATTGCCTGCTAATTTCACTAAACGACGTCAGGAACTTTGTTGGAGATATCAGTTGCCTAAAGGTAGGCATATACTTGCCTTGAAATGGAATAATCCCACGACAGACGCTACGGTACATTGCGGTGAAGTGATTGTTTATTCAGATACACCGATACAGTTGAATCATCAATAAATAAGGAAAATATGTTTGTTGTAAATAGTTATTCGTTGGCTGTCTTTTTCTGTGTCGTCACGATGTTGTGTTGGGGATCGTGGGGAAATACGCAAAAACTTGCCTCTAAGACATGGCGTTATGAATATTTTTATTGGGATTATGTTATAGGGGTACTATTGTTCTCTATATTGTCTGCGTTTACGCTTGGCAGTATCGGGGATGAAGGCCGTAGTTTCCTATCTGACCTGCGTCAAGCTGATTGGGTGAATATTGGCAGTGCTTTTGGCGGAGGGATAATATTCAATGCGTCTAATATTTTATTATCGGCAGCCATTTCGGTGTGTGGCATGTCTGTAGCATTTCCGGTAGGAGTGGGGTTGGCATTGGTATTGGGAGTGCTCGTGAATTATTTCGGTTCGGCGAAAGGTGACCCTTTATTTATCTTTGTTGGTGTGGCTTTCATAGCTGTTGCCATATTCTTGAATGGATTTGCCTATAAAAAGGCCTTGAATAAAGCTCAAGAGTTCTCGTTCAGAGGAGTTTGCTTGGCTGTTGTGGCTGGTATTATTATGGCATTCTTTTATCGGTTTGTTGCCTTGTCCATGGACTTGGATAATTTTGCTGTTCCGGCAGCTGGTAAGCTGACGCCTTATACAGCAGTGTTTGTTTTTTCTGTGGGTGTTTTTATCAGTAATTTTGTTTTCAATACCATGATGATGAAATATCCGGTGCAGGGTAAACCTATTGCTGTTTCCGGTTATTTCAAAGGTTCGTCAGCCACGCATCTTGTAGGAATATTAGGTGGGGTTATTTGGTGTTTGGGACAGTCTTTCAGTATGATTGCTTCTGGGAAAGCCGGAGCAGCTATTTCCTATGGGTTAGGACAAGGTGCAACACTTGTGTCGGCTTTATGGGGTATTCTAATTTGGAAAGAGTTTCGCGGTGCTCCCAAATCGTCAATTTATCTCAATATAGGCATGTTTATACTGTTTGTTATTGGATTGAGCATGCTAATTTATGCCGGAGCTTGAAGGTGGCTTGAAAAAGTGAGAGTTTCATTAAAGAAGCTTTAAGTACGAAAATATTTAGTGATGAGTATGATAAGTAAAGAATTAATATGAGCAAGCAGATCTTTTTTATTTTTTATATGGCAATTTCCTTTTGCTTCCTTTGTTGGCTGGAAGTGAAGTAGTGTCTAAAGACATCCCTTTATATAAGCAGCCAGGGGTTCCTATAGACATGCGTGTAGCCGATCTTTTATCGCGTATGACTCTTGAGGAGAAAGTGCTTCAGTTGAGTCAATACATTGTGGGACTGAATACCAATGTAAATAATACGGGTGAAGTGAATACAGGATTACCCGATGGAGTAGGTTCCTACATTTATTTCAGTGAGGACGCCACACTACGTAATGCATTGCAACGTAAAGCGGTAGAGAATACCCGTCTTGGGATTCCTATTCTTTTCGGTTTTGATGTGATACATGGTTTTCGTACCATTTATCCCATTCCTTTGGCACAAGGATGCTCTTGGAACCCGGAATTAGTGAGCGAACTCAGTGCTATAGCTGCGCGTGAGTCGAGGATGTCGGGTACTGACTGGACTTTTTCGCCCATGATTGATGTGGCTCGTGACGGGCGTTGGGGGCGTGTGGCCGAAGGTTATGGTGAAGACCCATATACTAATGCGGTAATGGGAGTGGCTGCTGTTAAAGGTTACCAAGGTGACACTCTTTCCAGTAAGGTGAATGTAGCTGCTTGTTTAAAGCATTTTGCAGGATATGGTCGCTCTGAGGGTGGGCGTGATTATTCTTTCACGGATGTGTCACGCCAATCTTTGTGGGAAACCTATCTGCCGCCTTACGAAGCTTGTGTCAAAGCTGGTGCGGCTACTGTGATGAGTGCCTTTAACGACATTAGTGGTACTCCGGCTACGGCTAATCACTATCTGCTCACTGAGGTGTTGAAAAATTTCTGGCATTATCAGGGCTTTGTGGTAAGTGATTGGAATGCCGTGCAGCAACTTATTCCCCAAGGTATAGCCGCCAATCGTAAGGAAGCAGCTCGTAAAGCATTCTCAGCTGGATTAGATATGGATATGAAGGATGATTGTTTTCGCGAACATTTGGCTGTTTTGGTAGCTGAAGGTAAGATAGATGAAGAAAAAATAGACGAATCGGTGGCACGTGTACTCCGTTTGAAGTTCCAGTTGGGGCTTTTTGAGCATCCTTATACTCCGGTTTATGAAGAGGATAAGCGTATCCTTCGTACTGAGGATAAAGAAATGGCTGCTCGGATGGCTCAAGAGAGTATGGTGCTGCTGAAGAACAATAACAGCCTGCTTCCTTTGAAAAAGGGAATGACTATGGCTGTAATTGGTCCCATGGCCAAGGATAAAGAGAACCTGCTTGGCTCTTGGAAGGCCCATGGCCGGACTGAGGATGTGGAGAGTATTTATGAAGGGTTGGAAAAAGAGTTTGGTTATCATACCCGTATGTTTTATGCTAAGGGATGTGATTTTGACGGAAGCGATACTTCTTCATTTGCCGAGGCTTTATCTGTGGCTTCACAAGCTGATGTGGTAATACTCTGTTTGGGTGAGAAGACCGCTTGGAGTGGGGAGAATGCCAGCCGTTCGACTATAGCTTTACCTTGTATTCAGGAGCAACTGGCTGCTGAATTGTATAAAACAGGAACTCCCGTAGTGATACTTCTCTCTAATGGTCGGCCTTTAGAACTGGCTAGACTGGCACAACAGTGTGATGCTATGTTGGAAATATGGCAGCCAGGCATTGTGGGGGGAACCCCTTTAGCACAGATTTTATCAGGTAAAGCTAATCCGTCGGGTAAGCTTTGCATAACATTTCCGTTTGATTCTGGGCAGATACCTATATATTATAATGAAAGACAAAGTTCTCGTCCCGACCAGGGTAAGTATCAGGACATTCCAACAATTCCGATGTATGATTTTGGCTACGGATTGAGTTATACTACTTTTTCGTATGGCACAATGAGAGCATCATCGAATAGCATACAGAAAAACGGTAAGGTGAGGGTGGAAGTTCCTGTAACTAATATAGGAAATATGGATGGTTATGAAACTGTACACTGGTTTGTTTCGGATCCCTACTGTACCATTTCGCGGCCTCAGAAAGAACTGAAATATTTTGAAAAGCGCTTTCTCAAGAAAGGAGAAACGACCTTGTTTACTTTTGATATAGACCCTAAAAAAGATTTTAGCTATATTGACGAAACGGGTAATTACTTTTTAGAGGAGGGGGACTATTATGTCATAGTGAAAGACCAAAAAATAAAAATTGAAATTAAATAATTGATTATGAAGAAAATATGTTTGATTTTCGCACTTTTGATTGTGGCATCTACTTTCAAGGCTGCTCAAAATGATAAAGTATTAAACTCGCCGGACGGACGTATCGAGGTAACTGTTTCCATAGGTGAAGACTTGACATATACTGTAGTGCGCGATGGAAAGACATTGCTTTTGCCTTCGGCATTGTCCATGAACTTGTCCAGCGGTGAAGTATGGGGACAAAATGCTCGATTGGTGTCTTGCAAAACGATTGAGGTTAATCAGGTTATTCCTTCGCCGTTTTATAAAAAACAGGAAGTGAAGGATGAATACAATGGGTTACAAATGGTTTTTCGGGGGCAATGGGCATTGGAATTCCGTGCTTATAATGATGGGGTGGCCTACCGCTTTATTAATCGGAGAAAACAATCTTTCAATGTTTTGGATGAAGGGGTGAATTACTGTTTTGCAGATGATGTGCCTCTCACTATGGCTTATGTCAATGTCAAAGGCGATTTTGAAAGACAATTTTTTAATTCTTTTGAGAATGTCTATACTACGACTCCTTTATCAAAGTAGATGATAGCAAATTGATTCTACTTCCAGCAGTGGCTACGTTGGATACATCCACAAAGGTGTGTATTATAGAATCGGACTTGGAGGCTTATCCAGGCCTTTACTTGAACAGTGATACCAAACCTAATTCCTTAAAGGCAGTTTTTGCTTCTTATCCTAAAGAAAGCCGGCAGGGTGGGCATAATCAGTTACAAGCTGTTGTTACACAACGCGAAGCATACATTGCACGAGTGAAGGGGAAACGCACATTTCCATGGAGAGGAATGGTGATTTCGGATAATGACATTGCTTTGGCCGGTTCGGATATGTCCTATCGTTTGGCGGCTCCTTCCCGTCTTGATGATATTGGTTGGATTCGTCCGGGTAAGGTGGCTTGGGAATGGTGGAATGATATGAATTTGGAAGGTGTGGATTTCCAAACTGGGATCAATAACGCTACCTACAAGTACTATATTGATTTTGCTTCGGCCAACGGCATCGAATATGTTATATTGGATGAAGGTTGGGCAGTCAACCTGAAAGCAGACCTGATGCAGGTGGTACCTGAGATTGACCTGAAGGAATTGGTGGAGTATGGTAAGACGAAAAATGTAGGTATTGTATTGTGGGCTGGTTATTTGGCTTTCGAACGGGACATGGAGAATGTATGCCGACATTATTCGGACATGGGAGTGAAAGGCTTTAAGGTGGATTTTATGGATCGTGATGATCAGCAAATGGTGGAGTTTGTCCATAAGGCTGCCGAAACCGCTGCCCGTTATCACCTTTTTCTTGATCTTCATGGAATGTATAAGTCTGCCGGGTTGAATCGTACTTGGCCCAATATTTTGAATTTCGAGGGTGTGTTTGGTTTGGAGCAGATGAAGTTCTGTCGTCCCATGCCTGATATGGTTACTTATGATGTTACCGTTCCCTTTATCCGTCAAGTAGCTGGCCCTATGGACTATACTCAAGGAGCCATGAAGAATGCTTCAAAGGAGAACAGCTATGTTTGTTTTTCCGAACCGATGAGTCAGGGAACTCGCTGCCATCAGTTGGCGGTCTATATGGTATTCGACTCCCCGCTTAATATGTTGTGTGATTCTCCTACTAATTATCAATGTGAACCGGAGTCTCTTGAATTTATTGCAGGTATTCCTACGGTGTGGGATCAGACTTTTATTCTAGACGGTCGTATGGGTGAATATATCGTTACGGCACGCCGCCAGAGCGATACTTGGTATGTGGGTGGTTTGAATGGTTGGACGGCTCGTGAGTATACACTGGACTGTTCTTTTCTTGGTGACGGTGAATTTGAAGTGGTGCTTTTTAAGGATGGCATCAACGCACACCGCAAAGGAACGGACTATGTTAAAGAAAGATTCCCGGTGGTCAGTGGTCAATTGTTGAAACTACATATGGCATCCGGTGGTGGGTTTGCTTTGAAAATAGAAAAGAAGTAATGGATTAAATATGAATGGGATATGGTGATGCTGTATAGAATAATAAATAAATATTTGTTGGTTCTGATTGCTGGCATAGGTTTGTCTGCTTGTAGTAATCAAACTACTGGAACAATCAGGTTAGTGGCCGAAGGAGGTTGTATTCACCGTTTCTTTGACACGTCTCCTATTAGTCCTTCCGGTAAGTATATTGCTCTCTTTCGTTTCCCCGATGAATTCACTCTCCTCGTCCCGGTAGTTTGGGAGAGGTGTTTATACAGGATGTAGAGAGTGGAGAAGTCGTGTTCTCTATTCTTTCTTGCGGTTGGGAAATGCAACTCGGCGCTAATGTTCAATGGGGCAAGAGTGATGAAGAACTTTTTTATAATGATGTTGACACTACTACATGGCAAGCCTATGCGGTTCGTCTTAATTTTAAGACTGGAGAGAAGATGCGTTGTGAGGGTACTGTCTTTATGGTGTCGCCCGATGGAAATGAACTTCTTTCCTACGATTTGTGTAAGTCGCGTTTGGCACAAGTGGGATATGGAGTTATTGTGCCCGACAGTGTTGTTCGGCGCAATGTTGGTCCGGTAGCAGACGATGGAGTATATGTCACAGATTTAAAAACGAATAGTTGCCGTATGATAGCATCGTTGGCTGATATTTATGAAAAGTCTGTTCCTTCTATTGCCATCTCCAACCCCAATGATTATGAGTATTACTGTTTCCAAGTGAAATGGAACTTGCAGGGTACACGCATATTGACTACCGTGCAATGGACACCGCTTTCTGGAGGAGAACGTCGTAGGGCTGTGATAACGATGAATCCGGATGGAAGTGATATTCGTACGGCTATCACTCCCGAACAATGGGCGCGTGGTGGACACCATATAAATTGGATGCCCGATGGCGACCATCTGTCGATGAATCTCAATATTGATGGTAAAGAGGGCGTGGAGATTGTCAGTGTGAAGTATGATGGCACAGACTTGAAAGAAGCATATTCTATAGGGTCCGGTCATCCGTCGTTCAATGTGGCAGGCTTACCCTACATCGTTACCGATGCTTATGCCGGTGAAGTGGTTGCAGGCAAAGGTCTTACTCCCATTCGCTTGATAAACTATGAACAGCAAACAGAATACAACTTGGCCGAGGTGTATCTGCCGCCAATCCGGAATTTTGAATTTCGTGTAGATGCTCATCCCGCTTGGGACCGTACCGGACGCTATGTCGTATTCAATGGTGTGAAAGATGGACATCGTTGTGTATATATGGCTGAAATAAATCATTAATAATATCAAAGTACTATGAAGCGATTTTTGAATTTAATATTTTTACTGCTTATAGTGGGCAGTGTGCGTGGGCACGAATATACATCCCACATACCTTCGCTCAAAGGTGAGGTTTGGTATGGTGCATATACGGCTAAAGCTTATTGCAATACACCTTTCAATAAGATACAGTTCCAACCCTATCCTTCGGAATATGCCAAGAAAGATTTGAGCCGTGACAATAATGGTAATCAGGCTGCTCCGCTTTTGATGTCTAATATGGGGCGATATATCTGGAGTGATGAACCTTTTGCCTTTGAGTTGAAGCAGGGTGATTTGGTTATTTATTCCAATTTTGAGAAGATTGTTCCTATAAACGCAGGCTCTTCTTTGCGTGAAGCTTATGTGCAAGCCATGCACAAACATTTCCCACCAGTAGGGCAGACACCTGATATGTTGATGTTCAAGATGCCCCAGTATAATACTTGGATAGAATTGGGGCGTAACCAGAATCAGAAAGATATTCTGAAATATGCTTCTGACATTATAACCCATGGTTTTCCTGCCGGAGTATTTATGGTGGACGACCAATGGGCCAGAGATTACGGTTGCTTGGAGTTTGATCCCGTAAAGTTTCCCGATCCCAAGGCAATGGTGGATGAACTGCATGCTAAAGGTTTCAAAATTATGTTGTGGCTTACTCCTTTTATAAGTCCCGATGGTGAGGAGTTCAAGGAAATGTTGGCTAAAGGTGGTTTGGTGCTAAAGAAAAACAGTAAGCGTCCGGCATTGATAAAGTGGTGGAATGGCTACAGCGCTTGTCTTGACCTCACAAAAGAGGTTGCCGTCGAGTGGTTGCGTAGCAAATTGAAAATACTTCAAAATACCTATGGTATAGATGGCTTTAAGTTCGATGCGGTAGACTTTGATTTTTACGTAGAAGGATCTAAGGTGTTTCCAAACGAAGATACTAATGTGAAGGGATATGAGCAGTCTGAACTTTATACAAAGTTGGGTGCGGAATTTACTTTTAATGAATTGCGGGCTTCTTGGAAGAATGGTAATCAGCCTGTGGCACAAAGACTTCAAGACAAAGGATATTCTTGGGATGAACTGAAACTTCTTATTCCAGATATGCTTTCTGCCGGATTAATAGGTCATCACTACACTTGTCCTGATATGATTGGGGGTGGCTTGTTGAGCACTTTTGAAAATATTGATTATAGTAAGTTCGACCAATCCTTGATGGTTCGCTCTGCTCAAAATCAGGCATTGATGCCCATGATGCAGTTTTCGGTAGCTCCTTGGCGTGTACTTGACCGTGAACATCTGGCTCTTTGTCGAGAAGCGGCTTTACTGCATTCTCGTGTTGGAGATTATATATATTCATTGGCATTAGAAGCTGCTGAAGGGGGAGAACCGATAGTGCGTCACTTGGAGTATGTCTTTCCGCATCAAGGATTTCAAGTTTGCAACGACCAGTATATGCTGGGTGATAAATACTTGGTTGCTCCCATGAATGAGAAAGGTACTGTTCGAACGGTAATTCTTCCTAAGGGAAAATGGAAAGATGAGCAAGGGAAGGTATATAAAGGTGGAGGTACAGTTCGGATAGAAGTACCGCTCGAAAGGCTTCCTTATTTTGAACGTTTAAAATAGAGACAATTGCTTGAATATCGCTTTATTAAACAAGGATAAAGTGATATTTAAAAAGAAATTATTAATACAGTATATTTATATTATGAAAATTCAACGAAGTATCTTCTTTTTATGCTGTTAATTAGCATTACTGTACCGTTGATTGCGCAACAACGTGAAATATTGGGACAATCTATCCAAAGCAAAGTTATAGCTACAATTTTTTCTTCAGATGTAAATCCCAAAGAATATAGTAAAAATGATGGGCAGATAAAAAGGACTCCTTCTCGCTTTGTTTTAAAACAAGGTGGGGCAGGCATACCCGTCTATGAAGTTGAGGTGCCTCGTGCCACCAAGTCACAATACGGTGTATCTATGCACTGGAAGACTACTGAGGCTGTACATAAGGGTGATGTGTTGCTTGCCCGTATCACCATGCGTACACTGTCGGCTCGCCAGGAATCGGGCGAATCGGTGGTATATTACTACTTTCAGGAGGCACAGGGCTCTTTCAATAAGAGTTTCATCACTCAGATAGGTACTGTGGAGGATTGGAAAACCTTCAATATACCTTTTGTGGCTCATAAAGACATGAAAGCCGGTGAAGCTCAGATTGGTTTGGCTTTCGGTTCGTTGGCTCAACATCTGGAGATAACCGGCATTGAGATACTGAATTTCGGCAATTCGGTGCGTGTTGAAGACTTACCTGAAACACGTTTCTCTTATGCAGGTCGTGAGGCTGGTGCGGCATGGCGTGAAGAAGCATTACGGCGTATTGAGGAGATACGTACCTCGCCTCTGACTGTCAGGGTGGTAGATGCTGAAGGAAAACCGGTGAAGGGAGCTAAGGTGGAAGTCTCTTTGCAGCAGTCCGAATTCATCTGGGGAACTGCAGTCAGGAGTCGTTATTGGCAAAGAACGATGTCGAGTCACAGACTTATAAAAAACACCTCAAAGAATTTTTCAATACAGCAGTCATTGAAAACGGTTTCAAGGCAGGTGGATGGGCTTGGGACGAGAAACGTAAGATGAATACTCTGCTATCCTTTGACTGGCTCCGTGATAATGGCTTTCGCCAACGTGGGCACAATCTGGTGTGGCCGGCGTGGAAGTTCAACTCTTCGTTGACGAAACATATTGCTATGCGTGACAGTGCTTCTTTTAATTGTTACATTAAAGCACAGTTTTATGAGCGTATGGCTTATACCAAGGGACAAGTAGTTGCCTGGGATGTGGTGAACGAGTATATGCACGAGAAAGAGTTCTTCCGTTATTTGCCTCATAGCACGATGGTGGATTGGTTTAAACTGGCGCATGAACTTGATCCTGACGCGCAACTATTCATCAACGAATATGGCATGCTGAATTGTGTTCAAAGCCGCAGAATATCCGAGAATATATGGATACCATTCAGACACTACGTTCAAAGGGTGCTCCTATTCATGCCATCGGCATTCAAGGTCACGTCGGGCGTCAGCCTCGTAATCCGGCTCAGGTAATTACAGACTTGGATCTTTTTATTCCTATGGGTTTGCCGGTACAAATCACAGAGTTTGATATCAATACACCTGATGAAGAACTGCAGGCTGACTATATGCGCGATTTTCTGATAGCGGTTTATAGCCATCCGGTGGTAACCGGAGTTACCTTGTGGGGCTTTTGGGAAAATGCCCATTGGAAACCCGATGCAGGAATGTTCCGTAAAGACTGGACTCCGAAGGGAAGTGCTCTTGCCTGGCGTGAATGGGTAATAGGAAAATGGAAAACCCATGAATGGGGAAAAACGGATAAGAAAGGGATGTTGACAGTGCAAGGGCATTTGGGACAATATACTGTTAGTGTGGAATATCGAGGACAGCAAAAAGTTAAGTCGTGTCAATTGTCTAAAGATACGCGGGTTATTGAAATAAGATTATAGCCAAGCTGTTATGGGAAGAATGCTTTGCGAATGAGATATACTTTCTAATTAGGGCAGTAATATTGTAAATCATGCTTGTATATGTAAACTTGTAGTTGAAATCAGCCTCTGATGGTGTAGGAACGAGAAATTATGTAAAAAAAATTATTGCTATTTTTTGTTTTCCTTCTTCTCTTTTCCACCCCCTCACAGATACCTTCTGGATAGGGGGACAATGAGTCAGGGACTGAAAGGCATTCAGTCAGGGACTGAATGCGGTTCACTCGGCGAGTCAGTAGAAAAAGCACGGAAAAAGGAAGAGCATTGTAATCTTTTTTGTAAGCATAATTAAAAGTATGCGGAATATGATAAATAAAATGAATCCACTTTACTTGGGTATATAATGACAAAATACTCTGAAGGCAGTATAGGGGATTGGAGTATGTATGAATAAAAAATCCTTTAATGAAACAATTATTATGAATAAGAAAATAATCATCGTAAATCTAATTGTCAGTATTGTTCACTTTGGCTCCTTTGTCAGCGCAGGAGATAGCAGGAACCCCGGAATATATCAAAGCTGTCACTGCGGAGTGGAAGGGAGAAAGATTCTCTGACGGGCGTCCTAAGGTTTCCGACAATCTTTTGGAAAGACTTAAAAAAATAACGATAGAAGAAGCTTGGGCTGAACTGATGAAGTTGGGTTACCAAAATCAATATGAAGGTGACTGGATGTTGCTACACGAAAGCGAAGATGCAGTTATGACCGGAAGGGTGGTGACCGCTCAATTTATGCCAATGCGGCCAGATCTGGAGAACGGAATTATTGAGCAAGGTAAGAAGGAAGGTCGTATGTGGGAACAAAAAAGAACAGTTTCTTGGGTAATTAATTCGTTGGTGAAAGGAGATGTGTATGTAGCTGATACCTATAATAAGGAGTTTTTGGGCACAGTTGTTGGTTCCAATCTTGGAAACGGTGTATTCAATGCTACTGGCAATGGTATTATCACTTACGGTCATATTCGTGATATTGAGCGGCTGCGAAAAATTCCCGGATTTAATGCATGGATTAAGGGGTACGATCCTTCATATATGCGCCAGACAATTCTGACTAACTATAATGTACCGATTCGTATAGGGAAGGCAATAGTCCTCCCGGGTGATGCCGTTTTAGCCAAGCCGGGAGCTGTGCTTTTCATTCCTCCCCATCTTGTGGAACACATAGTACTTACTTCTGAGTTTACAAAACTGACAGACGAATTTGGTGAGGAAATGATTAGGGCAGGAGTATATACGGCAGGGCAGATAGATAGCGCTTGGAGTAAGGAAATGAATGAATCCTTCAAAAAGTGGCTTGATAGCTATAAAGGCAAGCTTCCTATGACAAGGGAAGAGCTTGCAAAATATATTGAGGAACGGAACTTCTAATGACGTATAAATATGAAAAGGGCATTTAATCTATCAATAGCTTTGATGTTTGCTGTACTCACATACAGTCAGAATACACTTGTCAACATTCACGACATTGCAGTAAAGGTGGCGGATAAAGGACTCTCTGAGGTTGATTTGGGGGACTATAAGGGGAGCTGTCTGCTTCATTCTTTGTCGGATTTGGCTCTCGCTCAGGAGACAGTGCCGACATGACTCGGATAGAAAACATTCTCCTGGGATTCACAGACGGACGTGTAAAACCATACTCCGGAAATAGTTTTTATAGTTACAATGTCGGTGGAAGTGGTGCTGCTTGGTTGGCATTCAAAGGTGTAAAGTCTCTTCTACCACAAGTTTGTGAGGGAGCTGGACATACTTGGAATAATCAGCTCAGGAATCTTGATAATGTGATGATTCCTTTCTATTATAGCCTTGATAAGAATCCGGTATTTATAGATGTAGCTTTTGCTGTTACACCTTTTTTCTCTATGCCGGACTTTGTGAAAGGAATGATGATTATATTGATTATTCTGTATATCAGATAATGCAGGTTTATAGGGACCTTAAGGATGATGAGTCTGGGCTGTTGCAGCAAGCTCGCGGTGTTGCTCAACTGAAAAAAGGGGAGAAATCCACAGATAATTGGAGTCGTGGAAACGGCTGGGGATCAATGGCTTTTACATCTCTTATGAGGGATCTTCCTAAAAAATATCCACAGCGTAAGGCTGTGCTTGAGATCGCTAAAGAGTTTTATCTTTCTTGTTTGAAATATCAGGATGAGAATGGGCTTTGGCATCAGGAAATGACAGATTTTAACTCTTATGTTGAAACCTCGGGTAGTGCTCTTGTGCTGGCAGGAATTGGGGCTGCTATAGAGAACAATGTCCTGAGCAGGAGGTACCTCCCCCAGTTTGAGAAAGGGCTTAAAGCTCTTTTGTCTTACATTGATGTAGATGGTTCGGTAGGACATACCTGCATGAGTAATCTTGCTCCTGGCAATGGGTCTAAGGAAGCATATAAATTGCGTCATTATTATTTCAATGAGCCGCACGCGTTCGGCCCAGTTGTATTTGCCCTTGCTCAAGCACTCCGGTTGGGATTTAAGGAAGTCATTCTTGATTCTCCGCTCGGTAGCGCCAATGGAGTTGATAGGCCAAGGACTTATGTGCGTTTCGTAAAAGAACGTAAGGAAGATATAGCTTGGGAGAATGACAGAGTGGCATTTCGTGTATACTCTCGGCTCATAGGCGATAAAAGTATGAGTGGGGTAGATTATTGGGCAAAGTCCGTTGATTATTCCATCATTGACAGTTGGTATAGGAATGATTCCGAAGGCCGTTCATACCATCGTGATTATGGCGAAGGATGTGATTTTTATACCATTGGCAAGAATTGCGGCTTGGGGGGAAGTGCCATTTATGCAGATGGCAGGCTAATCCCATCTCAAACATATGCAAATTATCGCATTAATCGTAACGATAATGCTCACATAGACTTCGTGCTGCAATATCAACCATTTGAAGTTGGTGGGGTGACTGTTTACGACACTAAACGTATAGAAATGGTATTAGGGACAAATTACTACAAAGTTACACAAACCGTTGAAAGTAGCAATGGAGAGGATTTGGTGCTTGCCGTCGGGTTGTCGACTTTTGGAAGTGAAGAAGTCAAAGTCCGGAAAGATAAGGGACTTGTCAGTGTGGTTGAGGAAATTGCTGTACCCGAAGGTTCTGTGGCTTATAATCTGGATAACGAGGAAATGACTTCTTTTACGCTTCATTCTGCTATTGTACCGATCCGTCGGCAGTTATGGATATTAGAAAAATTGGCTCTAATGAGGTTGTGCTCCTCAAAGTTCGTAGCAATGAACCGGTTGTTTATTATGTAGGAGCGGGTTGGTCCGGACAGATGTATGACAGTCGTTTTAGAGGCACTACTGCTTATTGGAACAGTGTCGTTACAAATACGTCATGGGCTGAGTTGAATAAATTATATGCAAGATAAACTATTGTAAAATTGGAATCTAATATGATTAGGAACATACTGTTTTTTATTATTGCTGCAATGGCATTGCCGTCCCTTGCACAGCAGACGTTGGAGCAATTCCCGAAATATACAGATTTCTCGATACCTTATCCGAATTACTCTACAGAGATTACTATAGATGATCTTGAACTTACCGACAAGTACTTGGATTGTTACCCTGATGGCTTGTTTATTGTTAGTAATAAGGAACTTCATGCATTGTATAAATTTTACAAAGATGACAGTGACGGGATTGAGTCTTGGCGAGAACTTCAAAGGCAGGCGGTACAGGTGATATCTTCGTGGGATATCAGAGGCTTTGTCGGGGCTGAAGCTGCTGTACTTAGTAGTTTTGGAAGTTCCAGATATGTTTATACTCTTTCCACTCTGAAGAATTTGTCTATTGTGTATGTCTTTACCGGCAATCAGCTACTCTCTACCTTTATTCGTAGCCATCTTGTAAAGATGGCTGGATTGCCTTACGAATTCTGGGTTCATGCTGAACTTCGCGGTTATAATTCCAGGCATCCTGCAGGTGCCCTTGAAACTGCAGGCCTTAACAAGATGCTCTGTTATGCCATTCCTGCCGTAAAGAGGGATATGACAGACGCTGAGTTTGAAATGATTGAAACGGCATGGTATGAGAAAGGACATTTGACGGTATACAACTGGCTTGAACGCTTTAGTCCCAATAACTGGACAGCAGTCATTAGTTGTGGTCTGTTGCACTCCGCTACGTATTTCAATGATGATAAAGGCAGGAAACGCGCACTTGCCGGGCTTAAGTATTATGTTGACAGAACGATTGAACCTGATGGAAGTTATTCGGAAGGATATGGTTATTTTGCTTATCCCATAGGTGAACTTTTCAATTCTGCACTTCTAATGACCCCTGCCGAAATTCAGGAACTCTTTGGAAGTGCCAATCTCAGGGAGAGTATGACATGGAGAATTTACGGACATATTTTTGATGTCGGTGAAGACGGGACACCGGGATATATACGTATTAGCTATGGTGATAACGGATACGGGAACGAAGCTGCCAGTGAGGATAAGCCAAGCCTTTTAGCAAAATATATATATCACGACGGCATAGCTTCTTGGATACGTAAAAAGTACAAGAGTAGAAATTCTTTTGACGGTGTCTTGTTTGCAGCAAAGTTCAACAATGCAGTGGTGGCTCCGATTAGTCCATCGGAAGCAGGTTTACCTAATGTACGGGCATTTGATAGCGGTGACTTGTTCATTCGTGATGGCTGGTCGGATGAAGGCATCGTGTTGGGAATGAAATTCGGGGACCTTGGTAGTAGGGTGGAATACTCACATGCACGTCCCGAACTTCATTCTATTGCCTTTGCTGCCTTTGGTGAATATTTCATAGTAACGCCTGGGTCTGCTTCATACCGTAGCCGTATTTACAATGAATACGATATCTGTACACGTGCAAGTAATACTATTACGATAGACGGTATGAATCAGAAATCTCCTCGTAATCCTTCATACAAAGAAGGGCGTTGGGACAACCGTCAGGTATGGGTTAAGGGGTACCCTCATGCTGCTCTTATGAAACTGGAACATATGCAGGATGGGGGAGCCATTGTACGCAGTGAGGCCAATAATGCTTATCATATTGATATGAAAGAGGCGTCTCGTACAATTCGTTTTATTCCAGAAGGGGGATTTTCATTATTAGTGATGTAATGAATCCGAATGATGGTAAAGAGCATATGTACGACTATCGCCTTCACTTTTTTAACCGTGATGAAAAAACTGTGGTGTCCGGCAATTCTCAGGCTGTTAAGGTTCAGCGTCCGACAGCAGACCTTTACATTGCTGTAACAGGTAATTCAGAGATGGAATTACATAGGAATGATGGCTATATGCATGCTCCTTTTGGGCGTGATTATGATGAGAACGGGCCAAGACAAGGCAAATTGGGCAGTGCCATTGAACTGGACTGGAAGGCAAAAACAAACCGTTTTGCTGTAACAACGGTGCTTTATCCCAAACGTTCAGGAGATAAAGCACCGGCAATAAGGATTTCAGAAAGGGAAGTTGTTGTAGATGGTAAGACATTTCCAATACCATAATAAACTTGTTTGTGTATTAAATGAAAGATTGATATTAATGAGAAGGATTGGCTTGTTTATTATGCTATTGTATCAATCGGCACTTTTTTTGAGTGCCGCTTCTTATGACATTACTGACTTTGGTGCTGCTCCTGGAAAGTCCTTGAATACCGACTATATTCAGGCAGCTATCGACTCATGTCATCGCATGGGAGGGGGTAAGGTGATTGTCCCTATAGGAGAGTTTTGTACAGGAACACTCTATTTGAGGTCCAATGTGTTTTTGGAGCTTATGCCTGGTGCTATACTTCAAGGTAGTGATAATCCATTGGATTATCCGGATTATGATATTTCTGCATATAAAAAGATTGGAACAATTGCGCAACGAGAGAGCTCTGTTTCAACTGTGAAAAGCCTTATTATTGCAGACAATATACATAATGTGGGGATATGTGGTGAAGGAATCATTAATGGGGCTGGCAGTTCATCTGTGTTTCAGTTAGGTATAAATTAAGGCTGGACGTCCAAAAAATGTCTGTTTTTTGAATAGTTCTCGTATAACATTAAGTGGGGTAACAATATCCAATGCTGCCGAAATTGTTGTTTCTTTATCAGGTTGTGTGGATGTTTTCTTGGAAAGACTGTACATTAAGAGCTTGGTGAATTGGAACAATGACGGATTGAATATTGATGCTAAAAATGTGCTGGTGTCCGATTGTATCATTGAGTCAGAAGATGATGCTTTATGCCTTAAGAGCGAATATGCCGATAGGCTGTGTGAAAATATAGTCGTGCAAAATTGTATTGTATCTTCTATCTGTAATGGAATTAAGTTGGGTACGGGGTCGCGTGGTGGTTTTAGGAATATTACAGTAACGAATTGTGTGATTAACCGTACAAATGAAAACGGATTTCGGCATTGGGATATGCCCTCAGATGTCGTATTGAACCCGAATCTGGCAAGTGTCAATACCGGTATTGTAATTATGGGAGTAGACGGTGGTATTGTTGAAGATGTCAAATTTTCTAATATTATAATGAATGATGTGCTCAGCCATTTTTTATTCGGGTGGGTAAACGGGCAGTAAATGCTGCTGGCAAGCCGTCTGTGATGAAGAATATCACGTTGAGTAATATTCAGGCGAATGTACGCAGTGTTATTCCGTCTGTAATAGCGGGCATTGATGATAGCCGGATAAGAAATATATATTTGTCTGATATTTGTATACATATTCCGATAGCGGTGAATAAGGAGAGGATGGAGGATTATCCGGTGTTAGTAGTTGAAAACACCAAAGGATATCCTGAAAATCGGATAACATTTGGCACTAAGATTCCGTTTTCTGCTTTTTATTTAAAGAATATTGATGGCATTTTTTTTCGTGGAATTCATGTTTATCATTCTGCCGAAGAAGTAAGAAATCCTTTTGGCATTGAAAAGACTGATAACATATTTATGAATGATGTTTATGTGAACAATTGCAAATATAATATGGACAAAAGGATAATTGAATAAAGGATGGTTGGGCAACCATTAATTGTATAAAAGGTGTTTTGTGAGTTTGCGGTGCATAATGTTTTTGCTCTAACTATATCTGTTGGTTGAATTAATGCATAGAAAAGAATGGTATCACTTCCATGAATAGAATGTTAAGAGAAAAGCTTCTAGGAGTTAAGAATAAAAGCTTTTCTTGTAGACATGAAAAATCGCACGTATAGGGAGAAAACTCTATTCCAAGCTTTGGGACAGAGTTTTTCGTGTTTAAGTAGCTATCCATTTAGAATAGGTTGCTATTTATCTTATTATTAATTTGTTCGGTAGTTTGAAGCATTTCCTTTACTATAAGATTACGTTCTGCTTTTGAAAAACGGATATCGGGTAAATAGACTCCCAAGCTGGCTAATATCTTGTTCTTTTTAAATATAGGTGTAGCTAATCCCACAACATGATTGCTATTCCAGGTAATCTCAATGTTTTTCTTTCGTGTATCATTGAGGGACTGTATCAATTCTGTTTCATTCGTAATTTCGGGCCAATCTTCTGGCGTTGGCAGTCCTGCGATACTGATAAAATCTTTTAGCTCTTTTGGAGAATAGTGGGCTAAAATCATTCTGCCGGTAGTGGCCCGGTAAGCTGTTGATTCGGGTGTGGTACGTATCTGGATTTCCTGATTACATAGTGCTTCGTACACGATGATTCGTTTCCCGTTCTTAATATGTGATAGAATGACTGTTTCGTTAAGTTTATTTGCCAAGCTGTCAATGAGTACTTTGGTAGCATTGATTAATTGTACGTTGTATTCATTGGAAGCCGTGAGTTGATAGGCCATATACCCAGCTTATATCCTTTCTTCAATCCCATTTGCTCTACATAGCCTCGTTGAACAAGCGTCTTGAGAATGTTAGCACAAGTACCGTGGTTCAGTTCCAGTTCGTTGGCTATCTCAGACAATCCCCACTCTTTGTTGTGGTCATGAGCTATAATTTCTAAAATATTGAGTGCTCTATTAATAACTTGTATCATATTGATAAATTGTGTTTTATGTTAATATGTATATTCAATACATTGTTTGTTTTTTAATTTTATAATGCAAAATTAGCAAATAAAGTCTAAACTGCCAACTTTTTAGAATAGAAAGAATATTTTATTGAGATGAAAATAGCTTTTAGCTCTTTGTTTTCCTTTATTTTATGTTTTATAACACAATTGTGCGATTTTTTAAATAATAATTTTGCAATTATTATTTTCTTATCTATTTTTGTATTGTAAAACAATAGCGCTATAATATAAAATTGTAATTTCTAATTAATTTAATTACTATGTTGAAACATGTTTGTATAGCATTTCTGATTCTGCTCGTGTTGCCGATGGCGATAAGTGCGCGAGAATGTTTTGACGGGGCATGTGAAAGATGCCAGGACGAACGAACCGTTAATAGGTGTAAGTGTGGTTTTGAAAGGAAACACGACAGTGGGAACTATCTCTGATTTAGATGGAAATTTTAAGTTGGATGTTCCGGCATCTTCTACTCTTATCTTTTCTTATATAGGTTATGCCACTCAAGAAATAGCAATTGAGGGACGCAAAAACTTGCAGGTGGCTATGGCTGAAGACTCTGAAACGCTTGATGAAGTGGTGGTAGTAGGATATGGTACGCAGAAGAAAGTAAATCTTACCGGTTCTGTAAGCCAGGTGAAGATGGATGAAATTGCCGCTAACCGCCCGGTGAACTCTATCGCTGATGCTTTGATGGGTAACGTGCCGGGATTGACACTTTCTGGTAACTCGGGTGAACCGGGCTCGGGCTATGACTTCAAAATTCGTGGTACTTCCAGTATTAATGGAGGTGATCCGCTGATTCTGGTAGATGGCATTGCCATTGATATCTCTTCGTTGAATCCTAATGACATTGAGTCTGTGTCTGTGCTGAAGGATGCCTCGGCTGCGGCTATTTACGGTGCGCGTGCGGCATTCGGTGTTGTTTTGATTACGACCAAGAAATCTGCCAAAGAACGGAAACCTAGTGTAACCTTCTCTGCAAAACTTTCTTTGTCCAATCCGCAAAGTATGGCCGAACGTGCCACTCCTTTGGAAACTATTCAGGCAATGCTGGCTGCCAATATCAGAACCTACACTGGTGGTCAGTCTTTGGTAGAATGGGAGAAACTCTTGAAACAGTACGAAGCCGATCCTTCACAATATCCTGATGGCTATGTAGATATAGATGGTGCTCATTATCTTTAAAAGCTACCGATGTAACAGATGATTTGATGTCAACCGGTTTCCAACAAATTTATGATATGGCTGTCTCCGGTGGTTCAAAGAGTACCAGATATCGCCTCTCAGCCAGTTACCTCGATCAAGATGGTGTACTTGTAACCGATAAGGATAGTTACAAGCGTTATAATATTTCATCTTTCATCGGTACAGATGTAACTCCTTGGTTGACTGCAGAATTAACAGCTCTATACACACACAGTGATAAACAAGATCCTTATCGTTTGAAATTTAATAGTCGTGATGTCTGGGCACAAGCTGTAAAAACAGCTTCATTCGAACCTACAGGTGGAACTGAAATCAATGGTAAGTATTATCGTTATATCACTCCTGCTCATATGATTGAAAGTACTGTTCCTACCGAGTCTAACTATGATCGTCTTAACATTTTGGGACGTTTGATTTTGAAACCGCTTAAGGGACTTACTGTAACAGGAGAATATTCCATTAACAAGACGTTCTATACCCAAAAGGAATTCAACAAAAGAATCGATGATTTTGCCGATGGGCGCGATAATACAATATTGCCGGCTAATGAATCTTACTCGACTTACCGTTTTCAAAAGTCTAATACCGATTATAATGCATTGAATCTATTTGCAACATATAATAAGAAGATTAGTGAACACGAGTTTACCGTAATGGCGGGTTTGAATATGGAGAAATACTACAACGAGAATCTTTCAGCTTCACGTAGTAATATGATTAATGACGAAATGCCTTCATTGAGTTTGTCTACCAATGTACCCAATGTTAGTGATGCTTATGACGAGAGTGCTCTTTTCGGAACCTTCTATCGTTTAAATTACTCTTATAAAGACCGCTATCTTTTTGAGGCTTCCGGTCGTTATGACGGCTCTTCCAAGTTCCCCGAAAATAATCGATTTGGCTTTTTCCCCTCATTCTCTGCCGGTTGGCGTATGGATCAAGAGGCGTTCTTGAAAGATGTGAAGTTCCTCTCCAATTTGAAGTTAAGAGCCTCTTGGGGTAGTATCGGTAATCAGAACATTTCAGCCTATCAGTACCTCCCCACCATGACATCGGTAAAGGCCAATTGGGGAATTGGTGAAGACAAACCTCTTACCCTCAAAACACCTACTTTGGTTCGTGCCAATTTTACTTGGGAAGAGGTGCGTACTATTAACATCGGTCTTGATTGGGGCTTTTTTAACAATCGTTTTACGGGTAGTTTCGATGTCTTTCAACGTGAGACGTTGGATATGTTGGGACCCGGTGCCGACTATCCGGTTACATTGGGTGCCTCTTCTCCTTTGCAGAATGCAGCCAATATGCGTACCAATGGTTGGGAACTTCAGTTGAGTTGGCACGACCGAATTGGTGAGGTTTCCTATGGAATAGGGCTTAATCTTAGTGATGCTAAATCCAAGATTACTAAGTATAACAACCCGACTAAGAGTTTGGCAATGGATTATTACGAAGGAAAGGAATTGGGTGAAATTTGGGGATATGTAACAGACCGCTTTTACACAGTGGACGACTTTGTGGAAGGAACCCTTAAGGAGACTGCCGATGGTGTACTGTCTGGTGGAACATTGAAAGAAGGCATTCCTCGCTATGAGGGCTGTAACCCGAATCCGGGTGATATATTGTTCAAATATGCCGATGAAAATGGCTTAATTTGGAAGTCGGACAATACAGCTGACAATCCCGGTTCACGTCGTGTTATTGGTAATACCACCCCTCGTTATACATATGGTATCAATGGTCATATTTCTTGGAAGGGTTTTGATTTGTCTTTCTTGTTGCAGGGTGTTGGTAAGCGTGACCTTTGGCTCTGGAACAGTTTTACCTCTCCTTTTGCCAGTGGTGGCTTCGAACATTCGTTCTATAAGCACCTGCTGAATTACTGGACACCAGACAATCAGAATGCATTCTATGCTCGTCGTTATGAATCGACTTATGGGGCTAACACTACGGCTAATTCACAGGTGCAGACTCGTTATTTGTTTGATGCATCTTATCTGGACCTTAAGAGTGTAGTCCTTTCTTATAGCATTCCACAAATGCTGTTGAAGAAGGTCGGTGTCGGTTCCATGTCCGTATTTGTCAGTGGTGAAAACCTCCTTTCATTCAACCATATGCCTGATGGTACACATCCTGACAGTAAATCTCGTGGAAGTGCTGATGGTGTAAGCCAAGGAGGTCTGAGTTATCCGATGATGCGTAAGTTTACGTTCGGAGTCAATATTTCATTTTAATTCATTAAATCAATAAAGGATATGAAAAAGAATACTTGCATATTATTCTTATTGTGTAGTGTCATGCTAATCTCTTGTAACGACTTTTTTAATATAGAGCCCAAAGATAAATTGACCACTACCACCTCTTTTAAGACCTACGCCAACTTTCAAACATATAGTTGGGGGCTTTACGAAATTTTTCATGCCGGTGCAGAAGATGCTTGGAACAAAGATATTGAGTCTCATTTAATGGTGAACAATAATTCATCAAACAATAATGTCTGGGCTTACCAGAATGTGACAGAAGCTACTAAGAATTCAGAATGGAATTTTGATTATATCCGCCGGGTCAACACGATGCTGGACAATATTGATGGATCTGAAATGGACTCTCAAGATAAGGCCCACTGGCGCAGTGTGGGGCTCTTTTTCCGTTCTCTACGCTATTTCCAGTTGATGTCTAAGTATGGTGATGTCCCTTGGATTGAAAACGTAATCGGTGAAAATGATACTGATGTGTTGTATGGACCGCGTACTCCTCGTGACGAAGTGGCTGCTAATATCTTGCGGGACTTGGAAGAGGCAGAGAAGAATATCAAGCCTGCAGGCGATGGCAATAATACCATTAATCAGAAGGTGGTGCAGGCATTGATTTCTCGTTTTGCACTTTTTGAAGGAACATGGAGGAAGTATCATGGTTTGAACAATGCTGAAAATATCTGCAAGCTTGTGCCGATTATTCCAAGAAACTGATTGATGCGGTTCCTAATGTGGCTGACAGTTATGAACTTCTTTTACCTCGGAAAGCCTTGCCGGTATGCCGGGTGTATTACTTTATTTTGAGTACTCCG
>ENA-OQJX01000383-OQJX01000383.1-human-gut-metagenome-genome-assembly--contig:-NODE-383-length-25207-cov-2.650598_pt1 | contig 25207 bp, 33 predicted proteins | sample MGYA00242615_ERZ504782 | MGnify/ENA primary metagenome ERZ504782 (study PRJEB26092, sample SAMD00036354) | human gut metagenome | host: Homo sapiens | study: EMG produced TPA metagenomics assembly of... | reverse complement strand
CGAAGCAGAATCCGAACCGGCTGCTGCAAGAATGGCATCCTGCACATCGCTTTCTGCCATGGGTTCCGGCACATTCGCGGCCGGTGTGCTTTCCGTGCTCTCGGCCTTGGTCTCGCTCTCGGTCAGGCCGGTGAGATACCAGCTGCCGCTCTGGCGCTCGAACAGATAATCCATGTACTTGGTGGGCGTATCCGAAGAAACATTGATGATGCTGTCGTCCGTGCTGGTGGTGGGGATATAGCCCACGGTCACATGCAGCTTGCCGCTGCGCTTGAACAGCTTGGTGACTACAGCGCGGTAGTAGCCCACCGTGCCGGTGACCGGAATCTTATAGCACTGGGTGGCATCGTCAAACTCGATGGTCATATCCTCCATCTCAAAGCTGCGGTGGGTCAGCTTGAAGCCGGGGCCAAGCAGCTTTGCAAGGTAGGCATCCACATCCAGCGAGGGCAGCAGCAGCTGTTCGGTGTCGGGGTCGGTATTGTAGTTGTCAAAGCCGCCCTGCGTTTCCTGAATGCTGTAGATGCAGCCCCACACCGCAGCTTCGCGCAGAGTCAGGTCGTCGATGTTCTCAATGCCGTCAAATGGCATGGGGTCAAACAGCACAAGCCCTTCCAGCTTATCTTCATATTCCTGTTTTTGGGCGGTATCATCGAACAGGTTCGCCACCGCGCCCACACCGGCCCGCAGCACGGTAACAAAGCCCACGATCACCAGAATGGCAACCAGAAGGCCCAGTGCCTGCCGCCCGCGGCGGCGCTGCATCCGGGCATGTTCTTCAGGGGTAATATAATGTTTCATAGTTGTTTTATCTCCCAGGGTTCTCAAATGCTACAGTGTCCAGTATACCACATACCGGCCCATTGTGCAAAACTATGCCCGTGGTTTTTTTGTGAAAAGCGCATTCCTTATTCCCATGTCTTCCACACATCGGGCTGGTAGCCCACGGTGGCCTTGCGGCCATTGCGTACAATGGGCGTTAAAAACAGCTGCTGGTTCTCAAACAGCTTGTCCTCCTTCTGCCAGTCCACCAGTGCGTCCAGAAGTGCAAGGGTCTGCTTGTCCTTCGCATTGGGGTCCACCAGCTTTTCCCAGCCGCCAAGAGCGCGGGCCACGTTCTCGAACTCGCCGCGGCTCATCTCTTTTTCCTTGAGGTCGATCATCTGGAACTTGATGCCGCGCTCCTTGAAATAGCGCTGGGCCTTTTTGGTATCAAAGCACTTGCTTGTGCCAAAGATCTGAATATTCATGGTCTGTACCCTCCTGAATTTTTATTGTACCACATCCTGTGCCCTCTGCATAGGCATAATTCGCAGCCGGATGGGCCATACTGCCCGCAGGGCATTATCAGAAGGAGGTTTTTCTATGAACGCATATGTTGACCCTGATCTGTGCATTGGCTGCACCCAGTGCGCCGGGCTTTGCCCCGCCGTGTTCCAGATGGAAGGCACGCTGGCCGTGGCCCAGCCCGGGCCGATCCCACCGGAGGAGGTGCCGCAGGCTGTGGACGCAGCCAACGCCTGCCCGGTAAGCGCGATCCGCATCGAGGAGTAAGAGGGAAGGCCGTCAACCATGTTGGCGGCTTTCTCTCTTTTTTACGCAAAAATCCCCCGCTGGGCACGGTTTTGTGGTATAATGCAGAATGTGTAATAATGCAATGGAGGAACACGACTATGCGTTTACTGGTCATTGACGGCAACAGCATTGCCAACCGTGCTTTTTTTGGCATCAAGCTGCTGACCACCAAGGACGGACGATACACCAACGCCATCTATGGCTTTCTGAATATCCTGCTCTCCCTGCTTAAGGAGTGCGAACCCGACGAGGTGGCGGTTGCCTTTGACCTGAAGGCTCCCACCTTCCGCCACAAAATGTACGATGGCTACAAGGCCACCCGCCATGGCATGCCCGAAGAGCTGGCCCAGCAGATGCCGGTGCTCAAGGAACTTCTGGCAGATCTCGGCTACCGCACCGTCACCGCCGAAGGCTGGGAAGCGGATGATATCCTTGGCACGCTGGCCGCTGCCTGTGCCGCCCGGAAGGACGACTGCTTCCTTGCTACGGGAGACCGGGACAGCCTGCAGCTGGTCAGTGACACCACCACTGTGCTGCTTGCCGCCACTGTCATGGGACGCAGCAAGACGGTGACGATGGACGTGGACGCCATTCAGGAAAATACGGCATCCAGCCAGACAGCTCATTGAGGTGAAGAGCCTGATGGGCGATGCTTCGGATAATATTCCGGGCGTGAAGGGCATTGGTGAAAAGACCGCCCTGACCCTTGTTCAGAACTTTGGCACGCTGGAAGGCGTGTACGAGCACATCGACGATAAGCTCATCAAGCCCAAACAGCGGGAACATTTGCTGGAATGCCGCGAGATGGCCCAGCTGAGCCACACCCTTGGCACCATCCGCACCGATGCACCCATCGACACGGCCGAGGGCACCTATGCCGTGGGCGAGGGCAACAAAGCCGAGGCCGTGCGCCTTTTGCAGGAATTGGAGATTCACTCTCTGATCCCTCGCTTTGGGCTGGACGGCATTGCACCTGCCGCCCCGGAAGAAGAAGACGGCATCGAGCTGGCTGAAGCAGAGCTGGAAGCTCTGCCGCTGGCCCCTTCCGGCACCTATCTGGTGGCATCGCGCCCGGCCGTGATGGGCAAGCAGGGCACCCGCAACGTGGTGCTGCAGCCGGAGAGCTGGTACGCCGTGCAGGACTGCACCGTTTACCCGCTGGAGGATGCCGACCTTGTGCGCCTGCTGGACAACGCAGACGTAACGCTGGAAGTGTTCAACGCAGCGCCCCTCTATGCCAAGGCCATGGCCGCAGGCGGCTGGGGCAGCAGCATCGTGTGGGATGCAAGCTTGCCGCCTACCTGCTGGATGCATCCGCTTCCAAGTATCAGATCAGCGAGCTGACCGCCAGCTACCGCGCCGCTGCTGCCTTTACCTGTGCCGATTACCCGGATGCAGGCCGCCTTGCAGACCTGTTCTGCAAGATGAAGCCGAGATCACCGCCTGCGGTGAGGACAGCCTTTACAACGAGATCGAGTTCCCGCTGGCACAGGTGCTGGCCGATATGACCCGCACCGGTGTGCTGGTGGACAAAGACGGCATCGAGCAGTTCGGCGTAAAGCTGCGCACCGAGCTGGAGCAGGTGCTCACCCGCATCCACATGGAGACCGGCAGCGCCAGCTTCAACCCCAACAGCCCCAAGCAGTTGGGCGAAATGCTGTTTGATACCATGGGCCTGCCCCACGGCAAAAAGACCCAGCGCGGCTGGTCCACGGATGCCGAAACACTGGAAAGCCTGCGGGATTACCCGCTGGTGGAGGACATTCTGCAGTACCGCGCCTACCAGAAGCTGAACTCCACCTACGTGGAGGGCCTTTTGAAGGTGATTGGCGAGGATGGCCGCATCCACTCCACCTTCAACCAGACCGAGGCCCGCACCGGACGGCTCTCGTCCGATAACCCCAACCTGCAGAACATCCCCATCCGCACCGAGCTGGGCAGCCAGCTGCGCGCCTACTTTATTGCAAAGCCCGGCTGTGTGCTGGTGGATGCCGACTACAGCCAGATCGAGCTGCGCATTCTGGCCCACATTACCGGCGATGAGCACATGCAGCAGGCATTTTTGAACGGCGAGGACATCCACCGCAGCACCGCCGCAAAAATTTACGGCATCCCGCAGGAAGAAGTCACCTCCCGGCTGCGCTCTTCTGCCAAGGCCATCAACTTTGGCATCATGTACGGCAAGGGCGCTTACAGCCTTGCAAGGACATCGGCGTAAGTGTGAAGGAAGCAGATGCCTTCCTCAAGAACTATCTGGCCGCGTTCCCCAAGGTGAGCGGCTACATGGATAAGACCATCGCTGACGCCAAGGCCGTGGGCTATGTATCCACCTGTTCGGCCGCCGCCGTGCTCTGCCGGAGCTGGCAAGCAGCAACTTCAATGTGCGTTCCAGCGGCGAACGCATGGCCCGCAACACCCCCATTCAGGCACTGCGGCCGACGTGATCAAGCTGGCCATGGTGCGGGTATGGAAGCGGCTGCGGAACGAAAAGATGGAAAGCCGCCTGATCCTGACCGTCCACGATGAACTGATCGTGGAAGCACCGCAGGCTGAAGCCGAAAAGGCTGCGCAGATCCTGCGGGAGGAAATGGAAGGCTGCGTGCAGTATGCCGTGCCCCTGAGCACCGATGTGCACGCAGGCAAAAACTGGCTGGAGGCCACTAAAACATGATTATTTTGGGAATTGAATCCACCTGCGACGAGACCGCCGCAGCTCTGGTGGAGGATGGCCGGCACCTGCTGAGCAACGTCATTTCCACCAGCGTCAAAGAACAGGCTCTTTACGGCGGCGTTGTGCCGGAGATTGCCAGCCGCCGCCACTGCGAATTTATCAGTGCTACCGTCAAAAAAGCCCTGCTGGATGCAGGCAAGACCATCGACGATGTGGATGCCGTGGCCGTCACCTTTGCGCCGGGCCTCATCGGTGCAGTGCTGGTGGGCGTGAATTTTGCCAAGGGTCTGGCCTACTCGGCCAATAAGCCTTTGGTGCCGGTGCACCACCTGCGCGGACACATTGCCGCACTGTATCTCACCCACCCGGAGCTGAAGCCTCCCTTCCTCTGCCTTGTGGCATCCGGCGGCCACAGCCACATTGTGGAGGTGCAGGACTACACTCACTACCACATCCTCGGCCACACGGTGGACGATGCCGCCGGTGAAGCCTTTGACAAAGTGGCCCGCACGCTGGGTCTGCCCTATCCCGGCGGCCCCAGCGTGGCCAATGCCGCCAAGACCGCAACCCCAAGGCTATCGCCTGCCGGTGCCCCATGTGGACGGCAAGTACAACGTGAGCTTTTCCGGCCTGAAAACCGCCGTGCTCAATGAGGTGAACAAGGCCCAGATGAAGGGCGAAGAAATCAATGTGCCCGACCTTGCCGCCAGCTTTCAGGACCGCATTGCGGGCATTCTGGCCGAAAAGCTGCTGCTGGCCGCAGCGGACACCGGCGCAAAGCAGGTGTGTCTGGCAGGCGGCGTTGCCGCCAACGGACGGCTGCGCCAGCTGGTGAACGACGGTGCCAGAAGCTGGGTGCAAAAGTTTATCTGCCGGAGCTGAAATTCTGCGGTGACAACGGCGCTATGATCGCGGCGCAGGGGTATTACCAGTACATTGCAGGCCACACAGCGGGCCTTGAACTGAACGGTCTGCCCACTTTACCCATCGACTACGAATAAGCAGTAAAAAAAGACCTGCCTTTCCGGGATCTCCGGAAGGACAGGTCTTTTTCTTATGCAAAATATTCCTGTGCACGCTTTGCAGCGTTGTTGATGCAGGCCCGCAGCTCGTCCAGCGTATCAAACTTTTTGCTGGGGCTGAGGTAGGCGTGGAACTCCACCACCGGTCGGTGCCGTAGAGGTCGCCGGAAAAGCCCGGGATAAAGGTCTCGCAGGTCACCTTGGTGGCATCATCATTGACGGTAGGGCGGCTGCCAAGGCCTGTGGCCGAAGGATACCACACCCCGCCAATGTGGGTGCGGGTGATATAAATGCCGCTGCGGGGCAGCTGAAAGCCCTCGGGATACAGCTGGTTGATGGTGGGCACCCCCAGCGTGTGGCCCAGACCTGCACCGTGCTGCACCTCGAACCGGATGGCGTAGGGCATCCCCAGCATGGCGTTTGCTGCCGGGATGTCGCCGCCTTCCAGCGCGGTGCGGATGCGGGTGGAAGACACCGGCTTTTCCTCAAACTGCGCCATGGGCACCACGATCACCTCCACGCCCAACGGAGCGCAGAGGGTGCGCAGCAGCTCCGGGTTGCCGGCCGCTTTGGCACCAAAGGTAAAGTTTTCGCCGCAGACCAGCGCACGGGCATTGCAGTCCCGCACGATGCCCAGCACGAACTGCTCCGGGGTCAGGCCCTTGATCTCCTCAAAGTCCGGCGTGAGGTAATACTCCACGCCAAGGCTTGCGATCAGAGCATGCTTATCCGCTGTGGAAAGCAGGCGCTTGCCCTTCATCTTATTCACCATCGGCAGCTTGAAGGTAAACACCGCCGGGGCGGCATCGTGTTCTTTGGCCCACTGCACGGCGCTTTCGATCACCGCACGGTGGCCGATGTGGATGCCGTCAAAAAAGCCCATTGCCACTGCGGTGCCTTTTTCCGGCTGCGCCAGCGGCAGCGGTGCAAATTGTGAAATGATCTGCATGGGTTTTGTTTCCTTTTTCAATTACGTTCTACGAACAGTTTTTCCACCCGCAGCACACCCTGTACGATATTGGCAAGGCCCAAAAACTGTCCGGCGGCATTGCGCACCCGGTAGCGGCCATCTACTGCCGGATACCGGCTGGTGGGGCAGCCGTTGTACAAATGCTGTTCCACCCAAGGCTCCACCACCAGCAGCGGCAGGCTTTCAAACACGCTTTCCACCGGCAGCATCAGCGCTTCCAGTGCGTCCATGCCCTGCTCTTTTGCGGCAAGAATTTCCTCCAGCGTGTGGGCATCGGCTTCGGTGTACACGCCCGCCGAGGTGCGGCGCAGTGCGCTCATGGTGCCCTTCTGGCCCATGGCGGCGGCAATGTCTTCCAGCAATGTGCGGATATAGGTGCCCTTGGAGCACGTTACATCCAGCACATACTCATTTTCGGCCGGGCTGCCGCCGTAGGTGATGCTGTAAATTTCAATGGGGCGCGCCTTGCGCTCCACGGTCACGCCCTCACGGGCCAGCTTATACAGCGGCTGACCGTTCAGCTTGATGGCCGAGTACATGGGCGGCACCTGCATCTGCGGGCCAATGAACTGCGGCAGCACGGCCAGCAGTTCCCCTTCGCCCGCCGTGACCGGAGCCGTTTCCAGCACAGTGCCGGTCACATCGCCGGTGTCGGTGCGCGCGCCCAGTTTTAAAACCGCACGGTAGCTTTTATCGTGGTTCAGCTGTAGGTCCACTGCCTTGCTGGCACCGCCGCAGAACACCGGCAGCACGCCGGTGGCCATGGGGTCCAGCGTGCCGCTGTGGCCCAGCTTGCGGGTGCCCAGCACGCCGCGCAGCTTTGCCACCACATCAAAGCTGGTCCAGTCCATGGGCTTGTCAACGATCAGGATGCCCTGCATTTATGCTTCCTCCTGCGGTGCGTCCAGCTCGGCTTCCACCTCTGCCAGAATTGCATTTTTTGCGTTTTCCAGATTGCCCAGCAGCTCACAGCCTGCAGCGCGGCTGTGACCGCCTCCGCCCAGACGCCGAGCGATGGCGCAGGCGTCCACGCCTTTGCGGTGCGCACACTGATACGGTAGCTGCCGCCGGGCTGCTGCCGCAGGGTCAGGCCCACCTTTACGCCCTCAATGCTCACAGGCAGGCTGGTCAGTTCTTCCAGATCGGCCGGGTCCACCCCGCTCTGCTCGACCTCGTCCCGGGTGAGGTAGATGAGCGCGCACCGGCCATCCAGATAGTATTCCAGATGGTTGCGGGCAATGCGCTCGGCCTCCATGCGCTCACGGGGCTTGGTATCGAACAGCAAGGTGTTCAGCTCTTCCACATGACAGCCCGCCTCAATGAGCTTTGCCGCCACGATGTGGGTGTTTGCCGTGGTGGAAGAGAACCGGAAGCAGCCGGTGTCGGTTGCAAGGCCGGTGTAAAGGCAGTCTGCAATGTGCGGCGTAATGGCAACGCCCATGGCGTTGATTACCTCGTACAGCAGCTCTGCCGCCGCTGCGGCGCTGCCATTGAGCAGGGTGAAGTCGGCATAGCCGCTGTTGCCTGCGTGGTGGTCGATACACAGGTCCACATGGCGTGAGAACTGCGTCATACCGTTGTTTTCTCCAAACAGCTGCACGCTGGCGACATCCACCGCTACCACCGTCTGCGGCTCAAACTCACCTTTGAACATATGTGCGTTGGTAAACACATACCGGTTGGGAATGGCATCGGAGCAAAGCACTGCCACGTTTTTATCCAGTGCTTTCAGTGCACAATACAGCGCGCTGCCGCAGCCAATGGTATCGCCATCCGGGTTTTTGTGACACAGAATCAAAATGTTGTCCGCCGTCATCAGGCGCTGGGCCATCTGCTGCACATTCAACTGTTCTGTCATTCCATGATCCATCCTTTCCGCAGGCGGAATTATTCTTCGGTCTCCTCCGGTGCGCTGGCTTCGGTGTCAGCGTCGCCGTTCACGTTCAGCGTGCGGAGCAGCTCGTTGATGTGGGCTGCATAAGCGGCACCGTCATCCTCTACGAAGATGAAGCGGGGAGCCTTGCGGATGTGCATTTTCTTGCTCACTTCAGTGCGCACATGGCCTGCCGCGCGGTTCAGTGCTCGATGGCGGGCTTTGGGCCGTCCTCGCGGCCCATCACGCTCACATACACCTTGGCCACATCCAGATCAGGGGTCACATCCAGACGGGTGACGGTGAGCAGGCCGCCCTCCAGACGCGGGTCCTTCAGCCTGCCGATGATGGCAATGATCTCGCGCTTCATATCCTGCGCCAGACGGCCCATATTCTTCTGAGACATAGTATTTCTCCCTATAAAAGAAAACCCTCTCAGCTCGCTTCGCTCGGCAGCTCTCCCGAGGGACGAGCTTTTTGCGTGGATACGGCAAACGTTCCGTTTCTCTGCAAACCTCCCACCTCGGGGGAGGTGGCATTGCGCCAGCAATGACGGAGAGGGATATTTCAGATCTTAATCGCGGTACTCTTCCATCTTGAAGGCTTCGTACACGTCGCCTTCCTTAACGTCGGCAAACTTTGCCAGAGTAACGCCGCACTCGTAGCCCTCGGCCACTTCCTTGGCATCATCCTTGAAGCGCTTCAGGGATGCGATCTCGTCCTCGGTGATCACGATGCCGTCACGCACCACGCGCACCTTGCTGTCGCGGGTGATCTTGCCGCTGGTCACGCGGCAGCCTGCAACGGTGCCCACATTGGAGATCTTGTACACCTGACGGACCTGCAGCTCGCCCAGAGACACCTCGCGGAACTTGGGAGCCAGCATGCCCTTCATAGCGTCGGTGACATCGTTGATGGCATCATAGATGACGCGGTACATACGCATTTCCACCTTGGTGGCAGCAGCTTCTTCCTTGGCCACATTGTCCGGGCGGACGTTGAAGCCGATGATGATGGCGTTGGAGGCATCGGCCAGATCCACGTCGGACTTGCTGATGGCACCGACACCGGCATGGATGACACGCACGCGCACCTCTTCGTTGGAGATCTTCTCCAGACTCTGCTTCACAGCCTCGGCAGAGCCCTGCACATCGGCCTTGACCACGATGGCCAGTTCCTTCATGTCGTTCTGAGCCATCTGGCTGAACAGGTTATCCAGCGTGACCTTCTGGAAGGAGGAGAACTGCTTTTCCTTGGCGGCAGCAACGCGCTGTTCGGCCAGCTCACGGGCCAGACGCTCGTCCTCAACAGCCTCGAACAGGTCGCCTGCTTCGGGCACAGCGGTCAGGCCGGTGATCTCCACAGGGTAGAGGGGCCGGCATCGCTCAGCAGCTGGCCCTTGTCGCTGCGCATGGTGCGCACGCGGCCCACAGCGGTACCGGCAATGATCACATCGCCGGAGTGCAGGGTGCCATTCTGCACCAGAATGGTGGCAATGGGGCCCTGGCCCTTGTCCAGACGGGCCTCGACGACCGCACCCTTGGCGCGGCGGTTGGGGTTTGCCTTCAGCTCCATGACCTCAGCTTCCAGAGCGATGCGCTCCAGCAGGTCGTTGATGCCCATGCCGGTCAGGGCAGACACCGGGATGCAGGCCACATCGCCGCCCCAGTCCTCGGTGATGATGCCGTACTTGGTCAGGCCTTCCATCACGCGCTCGGGGTTTGCGGTGGGCTTATCCATCTTGTTCATGGCCACGATGATCTTGACATTGGCAGCCTTGGCATGGTTGATGGACTCCACGGTCTGGGGCATGATACCGTCATCGGCGGCAACCACCAGAACAGCGATATCGGTCATGTTGGCACCGCGGGCACGCATGGAGGTGAATGCCTCGTGGCCCGGCGTATCCAGGAAGGTGATCAGGCTGTCGTTGATCTTGACCTGATATGCACCAATGGCCTGGGTGATGCCGCCAGCCTCGCCTGCGGTGACATTGGTCTTGCGGATGGCATCCAGAATACTGGTCTTGCCGTGGTCAACGTGGCCCATGACACAGACAACGGGGGGACGCTCCACCAGATCCTCGGCGGAATCCTCCTCCTGGGTGAACAGGCGCTCCTCGATGGTCACATGCACCTCGTGCTCGACCTTTGCGTGGAACTCCTCTGCCAGCAGAGAAGCGGTATCGAAATCGATCACGTCGTTGATGGCGTGCATCTCACCCATCTGCATGAACTTGGCAATGACCTTGCCGGCCTGCTGCTTCAGGCGGGCAGCCAGCTCGCCCACGGTGATCTCGTCGGGGATCATCACCTTCAGCTGTGCGCTGCGGGCCTTTTCCAGCTGGATGCGCTGCAGACGCTCGAACTCGGTCTCGCGCTTACCCTTCTGGAACTGCTGGCGCTGGCGCTGACCGCGCTGGGTGAACTTTTGCTTGTTGCCCTGCGGGGTGGGCTTGCGGCGGTTCTCGGTGTTCTTGGTGGAAGCCAGATCATCGTAACGGGCATCGAAGCGGTCCACGTTCATATCCACAGTGCGGGTATCCACGGTGACCTGATTGTCCTCGCGGCGCACGGACACAGCCTGTGCCGGAGCAGCGGATGCCTTGGCACCGGTCTCACGAGCCAGTTCGCTGAGAGAAACGGTCTTTTCCTCGCGCTTCTTGTGCTGCTCGTTCTTCTTTTCGTTATGCTTATTGCCGTTCTTATCCTGCTGGGCAGGCTCTGCCTTTTTGGCGGCAGGCTGCTCCGGCTTCTTTTCCGCCTTGGGAGCTTCGGGCTTTTTCTCGGCCTTCTTCTCGGCCTTCTTCTCGGCCTTCTTCTCAGTGGGCTTCGGCTCTTCCTTTGCGGCCTTGGCGCTGTTCAGGAATTCGTCCAGATTTGCCACGCTGTTATCCTTGCTGAACTTTTCCAGCAGGTAGTTCAGCTCGTTCTCTTCCAGATTGGAGCTGTTCTTCTTGCCGGTGCTGCCCATGGCGTTCAGCTCATCCAGGACCTTCTTGGCGGAAAGGTTCAGATCCTTTGCAAAATCACTCACTTTATATTTTACGATCATTCGGTCATATCCTCCTCATTTTTGATTGCTCCGCAGTCCGACAGGCGGTCAAAGCAGAGCTTTGCGAGGTTGCGGTCAGTCACCGCGTAAACAGCCACAGGCTTGCGGCTGGATATCGGCCAGTTTATCCTGCGTAAGCGGCATGGTGATCACATCCACCAGATCGCCCACAGAATAGTCGAGGCGCTGCACGGTCTTGGCGCTGGCATCGCTTGCCACCATCACCAGCCATGCCTTGCTCTTGACGCAGGCATCTTCCACGGCATCAAAGCCCATGGTCAGTGCGCCCGCCTTGCGGCACAGGCTCAGCGCCTGATACAGCGCTTCCTCCGGCGGCAGCTTGGGCTTTGCGGGGGTGTTATTCTTCTTTGCCATTTGCTGCTGCCTCCTTTGCGGCTTCGGCCAGCTGTGCGGCCAGAGCCTCGTAAACTTCGGCGGGAACCGGCTGCTCAAAGCAGCGCTCCAGCGCCTTTTTCTTTTTTGCCTTGGTCAGGCAGTCGGGGTTCGGGCAGAGATACGCGCCGCGGCCCGGCTTTTTGCCGACCAGATCAATGCTGATCTCTCCGCTGGGTGCACGCACCACACGCACCAGCTCCTTTTTGGGGCGGCTGGTCATGCAGCCGATGCACTGGCGGGAAGGGATCTTTTTCTGTGCCATCCGGTTTCCCTCCTTTGGCCATCTGCGCCAGAATTACTCGGTGTCGGTCTCGGCTTCCTTCTTCGGCTCTTCCTCGCCATAATAGCCGCTCTCGGGGCGGATATCAATGTTGTAGCCGGTCAGGCGTGCGCACAGGCGTGCGTTCTGGCCCTTGTTGCCAATGGCAAGGCTCAGCTGCTGGTCGGGCACGGTCACACGGCAGGAACGGGTCTCGCCGGGCAGCAGTTCCACCTTGACCACCTTGGCCGGGCTGAGTGCTGCGGAGATGAACTCGGAGATATCCTCGCTCCACTTCACAATGTCGATCTTTTCGCCGCCCAGCTTTTCCACAACAGCAGCTACACGGGCACCGTGCTCGCCGATGCAGGCGGAAACAGGGTTCACGTTGGGGTCCTTGCTCCAAACAGCCATCTTGGTGCGGGCACCAGCCTCGCGGCTGATGGCCTTGACCTCCACAGTGCCGTCAAAAATTTCGGGCACTTCCAGCTCAAACAGGCGCTTGACAAGGCCGGGTGGGTGCGGCTGATCATAACGCGGGGGCCGCGCTCAGTGCTGACCACGTCCACAACGTAGACCTGCAGGGTCTGGCCCTCGGTGTACACCTCGCCGGGCACCTGCTCGTTGTGGGGCAGGATAGCCTCGCCGCCCTTGCCCAGATCCAGAGCAACGATGCCCTTCTCCGGGTCCACGCGGGTAACGGTGGCCTGCACGATGTCGTGTGCACGGGACTGGATCTCGCTCAGCTGCTGGCTGCGCTCAGCCTCGCGGATGCCCTGACGGATCACATGCTTTGCGGTCTGGGCTGCAATGCGGCCGAAGTCCTTGGTCTTGAGGGGGGTCACGATGCGGTCGCCCACTTCGTAGCTCTTGCGGATCTTCTGTGCCTCGGTAATGCCGATCTCAGAGTGCTCGTCGTACCAGTCCTCGTCGGCCACAACGTCCTGGATCAGGCCACATCAAAGCGGCCTGCGGCGGGGTCGATATCCACCTTCACGTGGTCCTCTTCCACCTCATAGTTCTTCTTGACGGCAATGATGATCGCAGCTTGATCTTTTCGATCAGGTATTCTGCGGTGATGCCGCGCTCGTGCTCCAGCATGGAGAGAGCTTCAAAAAATTCATTGTTCGCTGCTGCCATTTTTCGGGTTCCTCCTGTAATTTACTCTCTATCTATGTTAGTCAAACAGGTCTTCATCGTCGCACAGGTTCACGCTGGATGCGGCGTTCACCTCAAAGGTGACAGCGCCCGCATCGGTGTTCACCGTAACGGTGCTGCCCTCGCGGCCTGTCAGGATACCGGAAAACTCACGCACGCCGTCTGCATTCGGGCGGATGAGCTTTACCCGGATCTTCTGGCCCTTGAGGGCTTCATAGTGCTCCGGGCGGGTCAGCTTACGGCCAAGGCCGGGGCTGCCCACTTCCAGATAATAGCTCTGGTCGATGGGGTCTGCCTCGTCAAGGATGGGGTCCAGCGCATGGGAAACATCCGCGCAGGTGTCGGTATCCATGGTGCCGTCCTTGTCGATGAGCACGCGAAGATACCAGTCTGGACCTTCCTTTTCAAAAACCACATCCCACAGGCGCAGGCCCATGCCCTCCACGGTGGGGCGGACAAGCGCTTCGACTCTCTGGGCGGTGTTGCCGCCAGACTGCTTCGCCATAAAAAACCTCCAAACAAACAAGAAACGCGGACCTTGCGGCCCACGTTTCAGGTTAAACTATATCGTACTACTAGAATATACCATACATCCCGCGATTATGCAAGCATTTTCGCAGATTTTTTTCGCCGCAGGGTCTTTTACAGCACCCACACGCCGTCCCGGAACAGCTCCACGGTGCGGCCATCGCGGCATTTGCCGGTGATATGGCTGTCCTCTGCGCCAATCATCACATCCTCATGCAGGCGGGACTGGTTCATGCCGCGGGCCAGCAGCTCTTCCTTCGTCAGCGCCGTGCCGCCCTTCGTGGTGCCGGGGTAGCTGGCACCAAAAGCGATGTGGCAGGCGGCATTTTCGTCAAACAACGTGCTGTAGAACAGCTTGCCGCTGCGGTTGATGGGGCTGCTTGCCGGCACCAGTGCCACTTCGCCAATGCTGCGGGAGCCTTCGTCGCCGTCCAGCAGACGGCCCAGCAGCACCTGTCCCTGCTCGGCGTGGTAGTCCACAACCCGGCCCTTCTCAAAGGTGACACGGAAGTTCTTGATGAGCTGGCCGTTGAACACATAGGGCTTTGTGCCGTAGACGATGCCTCTACCCTGTCCTTGTGGGGCGCAGTGAACACTTCCTCCGTGGGGATGTTGGGCAGGAACACCACGCCCTTTTCGCTCTTGCTGGCGGCGCTTTCCCACACAGCCTGATCCGCAAGACCCACGGTCAGGTCCGTGCCATTGCTGCTCTCAAAATGCACGCTTTCCAAGTCCAGCGCGTTCATTTTATCCCGCAGAGTGCTGAGCCGCTCCATATGGGCCTGCCACTCGTTCACCGGGTCGCCACCGGTGACCCGGCACACGTCAAAGATCAGCTTCCACAAAGCCTCCATTGCGGCATCCGCGTCCAGCTCCGGGAAGACCTTCTTTGCCCACGGCACACTGGCAGGGCCGCAATGGACCACTGCACCCGGTCGTTCATGGTGTACTCCTGCCACTCCTCCATAAAGGCGCGGCGGGCGGCATTCACCCGGCTGATCTTATTGCCGTCAATGCCCGCATACAGCTCCGGGTCGTCCGCAATGAGATGCAGTACACACACGCCGCCCTCGCTTTCGGCATAGTCAAGATAGCGGCGCAGTTGCCATGGCTTGAGGTCGATCAGGGCCTCCTCGCTGCCCAGCTCCATGCGGGCGCGGGACACAGCGTCATCGCTCCAGTTCACCTGCACATCCCGGGCACCGGCTTCGTAGGCACTGCGCACGCACAGCCGCGCCAGCGGCGCGCCCTCCAGCGGGCAGTTGATGATGAGGGTCTGTCCGGGCTGCGGGTTCACCCCCACCCGGACGATGAAATCGGCATATTTTTTCAGCAGTTCGTCAAAGTTTTCCACGGTAGAACCTCCTGCGGTGTAAAAATCATGTTTTTCTGTTTTTCAGTATACCCGGTACAAGCCGTTCTGTCCAGTAAAAAGAAAACAGACACCTCCCGCTGTTGAAAAAGCAGGAAACGTCTGTTATACTGTCTTTTGAGAGTGCTGTCTACATACGGCAGGCGGTCTATGCCTTTTCGGCCCTGCGTCGGGAAGGCGAACATTTTGTCGTACCCCAGACGCTTTGCAGCGAAGGGGGTGATGCTTCATGACGCTTTTAGAAACTCTGGCTCTGCTCACATTGCTTGCAACCGTGAGCTTTGGCATTTTCGATATCGCGTGGAAGATCTTCAACAACAAAAAATGACCGCCCTCAGCGTCCAAACCTGAGCGGTCATCTTTTGATTATCGCGCCGGAAAGGTACTGACCGTTTGCCAGACAGCACTTTCTTTATTTGTATTATAGCACAGCCCCGCCGAAATTGCAACGGCGGGGCTGTTTTTATCGCCTGAAAGCGAATTTTTCTCAGAACTCGATCTTGCTCTCGATATAAGCTTTCAGCTCGGAGATGGGCATACGCACCTGCTCCATGGTGTCGCGGTCACGGACGGTGACGCAGTTGTCGGCAGCAATGCCCTTGGCCTCGTCACCCACGGTATCAAAGTCCACAGTGATGCAGTACGGGGTGCCGATCTCGTCCTCGCGGCGGTAACGCTTGCCGATGGAACCGGTATCGTCGTAATCTACCATGAAGTACTTGCTCAGCTCGTTGCGGATCTCCATGGCCTTCTCGCCCAGCTTCTTGCTCAAGGGCAGCACGGCGCACTTGTAGGGAGCCAGAGCCGGATGCAGATGCAGCACGGTACGGATATCCTCCTTGCCCTTGCTGTCGGTCAGGTGCTCCTCGTCGTATGCTTCGCACAGGAAAGCCAGAGCCACACGGTCACAGCCCAGAGACGGCTCAATGACGTAGGGGATGTAGTGCTCGTTGGTCTCGCTGTCGAAGTACTCCAGGCTCTTGCCGGAAGCTTCCTGATGGCGGGTCAGGTCGTAGTTGGTACGATCCGCGATGCCCCACAGCTCACCCCAGTCGGTGAACGGGAAGGCGTACTCGATATCGGTGGTAGCGCGGCTGTAGAAGGCCAGCTCTGCAGGCTCGTGGTCACGCAGGCGCAGGTGCTCCTTCTTGATGCCAAGGCTCAGCAGCCAGTTCTCGCAATAGTCCTTCCAGTAAGCGAACCATTCCAGATCGGTGCCGGGCTTGCAGAAGAACTCGCACTCCATCTGCTCGAACTCACGGGTGCGGAAGGTGAAGTTGCCCGGGGTGATCTCGTTGCGGAAAGCCTTGCCCACCTGGCACACGCCGAAGGGCAGCTTGCGGCGGGTGGTGCGCTGGATGTTGGCAAAGTTGACAAAGATGCCCTGTGCGGTCTCAGGACGCAGATAGCAGGTGGAAGAGCTATCCTCAGTAACGCCGATGGCAGTCTTGAACATCAGGTTGAACTTGCGGATGGGGGTAAAATCGTGCTTGCCGCACACCGGGCACACGATGTCCTCATGCTCTGCGATGAAAGCATCCATTTCGTCAAAGCTCATGGCATCCACGTTCACCTCGGGGTGCTCCTCGCCGATCAGCTTGTCGGCGCGGTGGCGTGCCTTGCAGGCGCGGCAGGTCCAGCCAGGGGGTCCGAGAAGCTGGAGACGGTGGCCGGTGGTCACCCAGGTCTGAGGGTTCATGATGATGGCTGCATCCAGACCAACATTATAGGGGCTCTCCTGCACGAATTTCTTCAGCCATGCCTTTTTGACATTGTTCTTGAACTCGACGCCCAGCGGGCCGTAGTCCCAGCTGTTGGCCAGACCGCCGTAGATCTCGGAACCGGGGAACACATAACCACGGTTCTTGCAGAGATTGACGATCATATCAAGGGTCTTTTCGCTCTGTTCCATTGTAGTACATCCTTTCCGTCCGCGGCTGGTTTGCCGTGTCGTTGTTGTATCGTTCCGGCAGCTTTCCCCACTGCCGGGCGTGCTTTTCAAAGGGAAAGCACAGTATCTTTACTGTACCATGTTTTGCGCCGCTTGTAAAGCCGAAAACCGGCCTGCTTTGGGGAACAGACCGGTTTTTGCACTTATTTATGGTATTTCATTCCTGCATTGATGGTGCAGGCACGGTAGATCTGTTCCGTGAGCACAAGGCGGGCCAGCTGGTGGGGCATGGTGATGCGTCCCATGCTGAACTTGAGTGCAGCGGCCTTTTTCACCTCATCGGACAGGCCGTGGGACGAGCCGATCACAAAGGCCACGTCTCCTGCCCCACTGTTTGCGCGGTCCGCAAGGAACTGCGCCAGCTCGTCGGAGGAGATCTGCCTGCCTTCAATGCACATGGCCACGATGGCAGCACCCTTGCGCACGTTGGACAGGATGGCCTTGCCCTCCTTGTCCAGTGCCTTTTTTACCACGGCATCCGAGGCGTTCTTCTCCTCGATCTTTTCCTCCGGCAGCTCGATGATGCGGAAGGACGCGAAGGCGGCAAGGCGCTTCTGGTACTCGGCCACGCCCTCGGCGAAATATTTTGCATTCAGCTTGCCCACACAGATCAGGTCGATGTTTTGCATTGCAGTTTCCTCTTTTATATAGAAACGATTTAAAATTGTCTCCGCTTCGCTCTGACAATAACAGCGGAATTTCCATTTTTATTTTCGTGTTTGTCGCGGCCTGCGGGCCACTCCAAACACATTTTCACGGGTGGGGTCGCTGCCGGAAAATGCATTTTCCGCTGCGCGACGGCTGCAAGCCGACAGCAGCAAGTGCCGTTTGCCGTTGCGGCCTTTCTTGTGAAAAGGCAAATTGAAAAATCCGCAGATTTTTCCAATTTGCAATCCTTAAAATCAACTTCCGCTAAGAATGGCAGAGCGAAGCGGAGCCATTTCTCAATAAAAAGCGTTTTACAGCAGGCTCATCTGCTCGCCCTCGTCCTCGGCGCGGAGCAGCGCACCGGTAGCGGGCAGGCTGCGCACACGGTAGCGGTGGGGGTTCGCCAGTTCCAGCGTGTCCGCCGGCACCACCGAAGCGATGGTCTGGTTCTTTTTCAAAGTAACCACTGCCACGCCCTGACTGTCACGGGTGGTCTTTGCGGCGATCTGCGCCGTGCCAACCAGCAGCATCCGGCTGGCGCTGGTGCGGATGGCAAGTTCGGTCTCCTCCGGCAGGAAGAAGAGCTTTGCCAGCGGTTCCTTGTCGCAGTAGGCCTTCAGCAGCTTGCGGCGGTTCTGCTTGGTGGCATAGGAGCTGAGCGGAATTTTCGCGCACTTGCCGCTGGCAAAGAAGAACAGCATATAGCCGCTGTAGTTGCTGGTGATCACCATGGAGAGCACGTTCTCGCCCTCGTCCATGCCCAGACGGCCCGGGATGAAAATGCCCATCTGAGCCACCTTGCCGTCCTCCAGCTCTGCCAGACGCACCTTGTACACCTGCTGCTTGTCGGTAAAGAACAGCGCTTCCACGTTGTTGCGGGTCTCGATCTGCTGCACGATCTCGTCGCCTTCTTTCAGCTTATGGGCACCGGCGGTGCGCAGACCTTGCGGCGGGATCTTTTTGAAATAGCCCTCGCGGGTAAAGAACACCGTCACGGGGTAATCCGGCGCTTCTTCCTCCTCGGAGCCGTTCTCATCCTCAGGCAGATCGTACAGGATCTCGCTGCGGCGGGGCTGGCCGTACTTCTTGGCAACATCGTTCAGCTCATTGATGATGATGCGGCGGATGCGGGCGGGCTTTGCAAGGATATCGTTCAGGTCGGCAATGTCCTTCTCCAGCTGTTCGATCTCGCTGGTGCGCTTGAGGATATATTCCCGGTTCAAATGACGCAGCTTGATCTCGGCCACATAGTCGGCCTGCACTTCATCGATGCCAAAACCGATCATCAGGTTGGGCACCACTTCGGTCTCTTCCTCGGTGGTGCGGATAATTTTGATTGCCTTGTCAATGTCCAGCAGGATGGCAGCAAGACCCTTGAGCAGGTGCAGGCGCTTTTCCTTGCCGTGCAGGTCGTAGTAGGTGCGGCGGCGCACGCACTCCACGCGGAAGGCCGTCCACTCCTTGAGAATTTCGCGCACGCCCATCACGCGGGGCTGGCCGGACACCAGAATATTGAAGTTCGCGCTGAAGCTGTCTTCCAGAGGGGTAGCCTTAAACAGCTTTGCCATCAGCTTGTCGGCATCCACGCCGCGCTTGAGGTCCAGTGTCAGCTTCAGGCCGTTCAGGTCGGTCTCGTCACGCATGTCGCTGATCTCCTTGACCTTGCCGGCCTTGACCAGCTCTGCGATCTTGTCCATGATAGCCTCCACCGTGGTGGTTGGCGGGATCTGGGTGACCTCGATCATGTTCTCGCCCGGCACCACATTGTAGCGGGCGCGTACCTTCACGCTGCCGCGGCCGTTCTCGTAAATTTCACGCATCTGCGCTTCATCGTACAGAATCTGACCGCCGCCCACGAAGTCCGGGGCGGGCATGGTGGTGGAGATGTCGTGGTGCTCGTCCTTCATCAGGCCACGGTGGTGGCGCACAGCTCTGCCAGATTGAAGGAGCAGATGTTGCATGCCATGCCCACCGCGATGCCCAGCGTGTTGTTGGCCAGAATGGTGGGGAAGGTGACCGGCAGCAGGGTAGGCTCGGTGGTGGTGCTGTCGTAGTTGGGCACAAAGTCCACGGTCTCCTTGTCGATATCCCGGAACAGCTCCTCGCACACACCCTCGAGCTTCGCCTCCGTGTAACGGGCAGCAGCGCAGGACATATCCCGGCTGTAGGCCTTGCCGAAGTTGCCCTTGCTGTCCACAAAGGGCACCAGCAGCTCTCGTTGCCGCGGCCCATGCGCACCATGGTGTCGTAGATGGCGGCATCGCCGTGGGGGTTCAGGTGCATGGTGCTGCCCACGATGTTGGCAGACTTGGTGCGTGCGCCCTTGAGCAGGCCCATCTCGTACATGGTGTACAGCAGCTTGCGGTGCGCCGGTTTGAAGCCGTCGATCTCTGGCAGCGCGCGGCTGACGATGACGCTCATGGCGTAGGGCATATAGTTGGTTTCCAGCGTGCGGGTGATGGGATCCTCCAGCACACTGCCGGCATTTAAAATTTCAACGCCGTCGCCCAGCTGCGGGCGCACCGGCTTGAGTGTTTTCTTGGTCGATTTTCTAGGCATCTTCTAACCTCTTGACGATTTTAAATGGGCGCCGCTCTCGCTCTGCCCATATTCAGCGGAAAATATTTTTTATTTTTGCAGTTCAGGATGGCCTGCGGGCCATCCTGAGCTGCTCTTTCACAGATGGAGCCGTTCCGGTTTTCTGCATTTTTTCCCTTAAAATGCCGTGACCCGTTGGGGCCTTCTTCGTGAAAACGTGATTTGGAGCAGCCCGCAGGCTGCGACAAATCACCATATTAAAATAACGTTACCTCTGTCATTGCCAGAGCGCAAGCGGAGGCAATTTAAAATCATCAGCTCACATCCAGATCGTCCAGATATTCTGCGCCGTGCTGCGCAATGTGTTCCTTGCGGCCTGCAAGGTTATCACCCAGCAGGATATCGAACACCTGCGCAGTCTGCACCACATCGGTGGGCATCACCTTGATCAGACGGCGGCTCTCCGGGTTCATGGTGGTCAGCCACATCATCTCAGGGTCGTTCTCACCCAGACCTTTGGAGCGCTGGATGGTGTATTTTTTCTCGCCGATCTCTTCCAGAAACGCTGTCTTTTCCGGCTCGGTGTAGGCAAAATAAGTGCGGTCTTTCGTTGTAATTTCATACAACGGCGACTCTGCGATATACACATAGCCCTTCTCGATCAGGGTCGGGGTCAGGCGGTAGAGCATGGTGAGCACCAGCGTGCGGATCTGGTAGCCGTCCACATCGGCATCGGTACAAATGACGATTTTATTGAACCGCAGATTATCGAGATTGAAGGTGGCCAGCTCCTTGTTGTGTTTGCCGCCCAGTTCCACGCCGCAGCCCATCACCTTGATGAGATCCACGATGACATCCGATTTAAAGATGCGGGCATAGTCGGCCTTCAGGCAGTTCAAAATTTTGCCGCGGATGGGCATGATGGCCTGATATTCACTGTCGCGGCTGGACTTGACCGCACCCATAGCGGAATCGCCCTCCACGATATACAGCTCGCGGCGGGATGCATCCTTGGTGCGGCAGTCCACGAATTTCTGCACCCGGTTGGCAAGGTCGATCTGGGTGGACAGCGTTTTTTTGATGCTCTGGCGCGTTTTTTCCGCATGCTCACGGCTCTGCTTGTTCACCAGCACCTGCTGGCAGATCTTCTGGGCCTCGTCCGGCTTTTCCAGAAAATACACTTCCAGATAATGCTTGAGGAAGTCGGTCATAGCCTGCGAGACGAATTTGTTGGTGATGGCCTTTTTGGTCTGGTTCTCGTAGCTGGTGCGGGTGGAAAAACTGGACGAGACATACACCAAGCAGTCCTGCACATCCTGAAAGCTGATGGCGCTCTCACCTTTTTTATAGAGGTTCTTTTCCTTCAGGTACTTGTTGATCTGATAGACAAAGGCGGTGCGCACCGCGTGCTCCGGGCTGCCGCCGTGCTCCAGCCAGGAAGAGTTGTGGTAATATTCCAGCATCTGCACCTTATTGGAGAAGCAGAACGCCGCGCTCATGCGCACCTTGTAATCCGGCTGGTCCTCGCGGTCCCGGCCCACAGCCTCACTCTCGCAGCTGAACACCGGGGTCAGGGTATCCTCCCCTGCCACCTCGGCCACATAGTCCGCGATACCGTGCTCATAGCACCAGCTCTCGTACCACGCCTTGCCAGTGGCAGGGTCTTTCTCTTTTTCATCGGTAAAGTTCAGGGTCAGGCCTGCGTTGACCACTGCTTGACGGCGCAGGGTATCCTTATAGTAGCTGCCGGGCACATCGATGTCGGTAAACACCTCGTCGTCCGGCTTCCAGTGAATGATGCTGCCGGTGCGGCGGCCTTGTAGCTTCCTTCTGCAGGCCGCCCACATTCTCGCCCTTTTTAAAATCAAGGTGATAGTGGTATCCGTCACGATAGATATCGGCGGTCATCCATGCAGAAGCATACTGGGTAGCGCACAGGCCCAGACCGTTCAAGCCAAGGCTGAACTCGTAGTTATCCTCACCCTCGCCATACTTGCCGCCTGCATACATCTCGCAGAACAACAGCTCCCAATTGTAGCGCCCCTCGCCGTTGTTCCAGTCCACGGGCATACCGCGGCCAAAGTCCTCAACGATGACGCTGCCATCCTTACAGCGGGTCACGTTGATGGTATCGCCGTGGCCGTCGCGGGCTTCGTCGATGGAGTTGGAGACGATCTCAAAGATGGAGTGGGCGCAGCCCTCCACGCCGTCTGAGCCAAAGATAACGGCCGGGCGCTTACGCACACGGTCAGCACCCTTCAAAGAAGTAATGCTCTCGTTGCCATATTCCTGTTTTTTTGCCATGCTGCTCCTCCCGGCCCGGCCTTTCTTGCAAAAAGCGGGCCGTCTGTAGTCAAATCATAAAACGCCTCTGCCCTTTTCTTACTATAATATAGGTATACACAGAGAAAAAGGGCAAAAGCGCCTGAATCATTTCATTTTCATTAAACCATAGGTTGTTGAATTTGTCAATTTCTGTTTGGCACGCCCGCACACAGCACGTCCTGCGCCGGATGTGCCAAAAGCAGGTTGAAAAAAGTCATTCTTATTTTACGCGCTGGAGCGACCAAAATCAAGAAAGTTTCAATTTTCTGAAAAAAATTTGGATTTACCCCTTTACAAAATCGAAATTTCAGGTATAATAATCATCGTCCGGTGCGCCTCTGTAGCTCAGTCGGTAGAGCAGGGGACTGAAAATCCCCGTGTCATTGGTTCGATTCCGATCGGAGGCACCAGTCAAGGAAACCCAGCAGGGTTTCCAATATGCGGCCGTAGCTCATCTGGTAGAGCGCCACCTTGCCAAGGTGGAGGTAGCGAGTTCGAGCCTCGTCGGCCGCTCCATAACGGAGCAGCAACGGTTGCTCCAATATGGCCCGGTAGCTCAGTTGGTTAGAGCACCAGCCTGTCACGCTGGGGGTCGTCGGTTCGAGCCCGATCCGGGTCGCCACCAAGAAAGCGCAAGCTTTCACCTACTTTGAAACTTGTTTTCAGGGCATCAGAAATGATGGGTGCAAGGTAAAATGCACCGAATATGCGGCCGTAGCTCATCTGGTAGAGCGCCACCTTGCCAAGGTGGAGGTAGCGAGTTCGAGCCTCGTCGGCCGCTCCAACAGGAGTGGAAATTCACTCCTAAATATGGTGACGTGGCCAAGTGGTAAGGCAAGGGTCTGCAAAACCCTCATCCACCAGTTCAAATCTGGTCGTCACCTCCAAAAGATTCCCGGAAGCTTCGGCTTCCGGGATTTTTTTGTTTTGCGTTGTTCCCTATCAGCCTCCTCGCCCTCTCCGTCACCTACGGTGACAGACTCCCCCGGAGCGGGGGAAGTCTTTCCTCAAAGGGAGAGCCTCTGGCGAAACCGGTCACTTTGCAGTTAAGCCGAAAAGTCTGCCGCAGTGCCGCACTTTCGCAGAAAGCGGCACTGCAAATGCCGTCTACCTTTACGCCCCCTCCAGTGAAAATGCAATGCCGGAGCTTCCGCAGACGCTCCGGCATTGCTCTCTTAAAAATTATTCTTCCGCTGAATACGGCCGGAGCAAGGCGTAGGCCATTCCAGATCGTCCCCCTCAGAACTTCAGCCGCCATCTGGTACCACACCACGCCGCCGTGGGTGGAGCCGGAAACGCCCTCGTTCACAAAGCCGAACTTTGCATAGTAGTGCACCAGGGCCTCCTTGCAGGTCAGTACCAGCCCCTTCCGGCCTTGGGCCCGGGCGTCGGCAATGGCCTGCTGCAGCAGCTGCCCGGCGTACCCCTGTCTGCGGCAGGCGGGATGGTGTTTACCCCAAAGATCATCTGCCAGGCACCATTCTCCCGGTGGAGGGAGGCGTCGGCGTACATCTCATCGGTCAGGTCCGGCCAGTCGGTGCAAAAGCCGTCCACAAAGGCCAGCAGCCTTTCCCCCTCCCACAGCAGCCAAAATGATCGCCGTACTGCTGCAGCCGCTCGGCAAACTCCTCTGCCGTAGCCGCCTCTGCCGCCGGGAAGCAGGCCGCCTCCACCGCTGCAATGGCCTCCAAGTCCTTTAAGGTCCCCTTACGGATCTCCATAAATATTCTCCCCTCTTTTTCTTCCGAGTGTACCACAGTTCCTGCCCAAAGGCAAAGGTCCTGCCGGTTTTTCCTTTTTGGGCCATTTGCATCCGCTGCCGCTCCGTGTTACAATGGCTATATTGCATCCAGGAAAGGAGCTGACACGCCATGCCCGCCGAAAACCATACCACCCTCACCCCGGATACGCCGGTGCGCTACCTGAAGGGCGTTGGCCCCAAGACCGCTGAGCGGTTCGAGAAGCTGGGCATCGTGACGCTGGCCGACCTGCTGTGCCACTACCCGCGCAGATATATCGACTTCACCAAACCCTATTCCATCGCCGAAGCGCCCACCGATGTGGAGTGCGTCGTCAGGGCCGAGGTGTTCGCCAAACCCGGCGGGCGTATCCTGCCGGGCGGGCGGCGGATGGAGCGCATCACTGCCGGGGACGATGTGTCCAGTCTGGAGATCACATGGTTCAATAATCCGTATGCCGCCCAGAAGCTGCAGCTGGGGCAGGAATATTATTTTCAGGGCATCGTTACCGGCGGGATGCTGCGCCGCCAGATGGTCAACCCGCAGGTGCGCACCGCCGAGCAGATCAAGGCTTCTCCCTTTGAAGCGGTCTACCCCCAGACCGAGGGCCTGACCAGCAATGCCATCGCCAAGTGCGTGCGGCAGCTGCTGCCCCATGCAGAGCTTCTGCCCGACCCTCTTCCGCCGGAAATGCTGGCAAAATACCGTCTGCTCTCCAAGGCAGATGCCGTGCGGGCCATCCACTGCCCTGCCACCGAAGAGCAGGCCTATGCAGCCCGGCGGCGGCTGATCTATGAAGAACTTCTGGTTTTGCAGCTGGGCATTGGCCGGATGAAAAACCGGGGTGCCGCTGCCACCGGTGCGCCCATGCAGCTTGCCGACCCGTCCCTGTTCTGGGCCAGCCTGCCCTTTTCCCCCACCGGAGCCCAGCGCCGGGCCGTGAGCGAGATTCTGGCCGACATGGCGGGCGAGACTTCCATGAACCGCCTTTTGCAGGGCGATGTGGGCAGCGGAAAAACGCTGGTGGCGGCTGCCGCCATCTGGCCTGCATCCGGGCGGGGTATCAGCCGCGGCGTGCTGGCCCCGTGACCAGAAATTCTGGACCGCCCTAGCGACTGCCGAAGGCCT
>ENA-OQJX01000382-OQJX01000382.1-human-gut-metagenome-genome-assembly--contig:-NODE-382-length-25228-cov-2.722720_pt1 | contig 25228 bp, 35 predicted proteins | sample MGYA00242615_ERZ504782 | MGnify/ENA primary metagenome ERZ504782 (study PRJEB26092, sample SAMD00036354) | human gut metagenome | host: Homo sapiens | study: EMG produced TPA metagenomics assembly of... | reverse complement strand
CTTCTTGTCAGCGATGCCAGCCATTGGAGTTCTCGGTAATGACCGGCTTCAGGATGATATTCATGTGCGGTTTTCATTAGCCAAGCACCTCCTCGAGCTTCTTAGCTGCGTCGACGCTGATGATCAGCTTGTCGGCATTCAGCACATCGTAGGTGTTCACGCTGCCTGCGAAGGTGGTCTTCACACCGGCAATGTTGCCAGCGCTCTTGACGAACTTTGCATCGACAGTCTCGTTGACCAGCAGGTTCTTCTTGCCGGCACCAACAGCGTTCAGCATTGCAACCACGGTCTTGGTCTTGTACTCATCGCAAGCGAACTTGTCAACAACGACCATGTTGCCATTGGCAGCCTTGTCGGACAACACGCTCAGCAGAGCCAGGCGCTTGACCTTGTTGTTGATGTGGTAGTTGTAGCTGCGGGGCTTGGGGCCCAGAGCGACGCCGCCGTGAGTCCACTGCGGTGCACGGATGGAACCCTGACGAGCGTGGCCGGTGCCCTTCTGACGCCAGGGCTTCTTGCCGCCGCCGGAAACTTCCATGCGGATCTTGGTGTTCTGGGTGCCCTGACGCTGGTTGGCCAGGAAGTTCACCACAGCAATGTGGACAGCCTTCTCGTTCGGGGTGATACCGAACACGGCGTCGGAAAGCTCGATCTCGCTAACATGCTGACCGTTCATATCGACTACGTTAAACTTTGCCATTGTAGCTTTCCTCCTTACGCCTTCACGCTGTTGGCCAGAGTGATGATGGTGCCCTTGGAACCGGGGACCGCACCCTTGACAGCGATCAGATTGTTCTCGGTGTCAACCTTGACAACAGTCAGGTTCTGCACGGTGACGCGCACAAAGCCCATGTGGCCGGGCAGGCGCTTGCCGGGGAACACGCGAGCAGGGGTAGAAGTGGAACCGTTAGAACCTGCATGACGAGCAACAGGACCGGTGCCGTGGCTCTCACGCAGACGGTGCTGACCGTAGCGCTTGATAACGCCCTGGTAGCCCTTGCCCTTGGAAACGCCCACAACGTCCACCTTGTCGCCCTCTGCGAAGACATCAGCCTTCAGCACGTCGCCAACGTTCATTGCGGAAACATCTTCCAGACGGAACTCGCGCAGGGTCTTCTTGGGGGCAACGTTTGCCTTCTTGAAGTGGCCTGCAGCTGCCTTGTTGACCTTCTTGGCGGAAACCTCGCCGAAGCCCAGCTGAACAGCCTGGTAGCCATCGCTCTCGACGGTCTTCTTCTGCACGACGGTGCAGGGACCAGCCTCGATGACGGTGACGGGAACGACCTTGCCGTTCGCGTCGAACAGCTGGGTCATACCGACTTTCTTGCCGATAATGCCTTTAACCATTTTCTTTTCCTCCTGTAAAGGTTATTGGTTGGCAGCGCACGTCACTGCCAACATGACCCCTCGGGAAACGAGGGCATCGAATTTGATCGAGTGTCTTTTACAGCTTGATCTCGATGTCCACGCCAGCGGGGAGCTGGAGGCTCATCAGAGCCTCGACCGTCTTGTTGGACGGCTTCAGAATGTCGATCAGACGCTTATGAGTGCGGCTCTCGAACTGCTCGCGGCTATCCTTGTACTTGTGGGTAGCGCGCAGAACGGTAACGATCTCACGATCGGTGGGCAGGGGGATGGGGCCGGACACGCGTGCACCGGTGTGCTTTGCGGTCTCCACGATCTTCTCTGCTGCGGCATCGATCAGCTGAGCATCATAGCTCTGCAGACGGATTCTGATTTTCTCTTTGACTGCCATTGCTTACGCCTCCTGAAAAAATTGATTTTGCCCTAGGCGAGCCGATAAATTGCTCTACACAGTTCCGGGTGTTCCTCGATTTGGCACTATAAAAACCGGTGAACCGCATGGCAGTTCTCCCGGAAACATATTAGCAAATCAAATCCGAACATTGGTTCCGCCCGTTTCGCAGAGGAGTAACTTCTCTGCCGAGGGAACGTATTCCATCGCTGTCAGTAATTCTTTCGCCCGGTTCTAAGATCGGACATACTCCGCGGAAATAACCCATCGCAGCTATCGCCGGATGACAACCTCCCGCATCTACGCATATCGCTGGCCTGCACGACTTGTATCGCACAAGCCCTTTGCAGCCGAGAGTTATTCTATCACACCTTCGTGCATTTGGCAAGTGTTTTTTAGAAAAAAGAACGAATTTTCTTTTTTATTTTCTCCGTTTTGTCAAAGAGCGCATTTTCTGTGCAAGATGCACAATCCGCAGGCTTTTCTGCCGGTGGAAAACTCCCCTGCCCCGCTTTTGCAGAGGTAGTATGGACGGTTTTGCTGCGGATTATACCTATTATACAAGGGGAAGCGGCCTCACCCTCTCAGTCACTTCGTGACAGCTCTCCCAAAGGGAGAGCCCTTGGCAAAGAGGGAAACTTTTCCGTACTGTCAAGGGCTCCCTCCGTGAGGGAGCTGGCGCGTAAGCGCCTGAAGGAGTTCGTTTTTTATCTCTTTTTCAGCTGTTCCGCCAGCCCATCCCGGGGCGTGATGTAGACCGTGGTGTACACCTCGTACAGCACCATGCCGGGTTTGGCACCACTGGCTTTCCAGATGTTTTTCACCTCGGTGGTGTCCACCGCCACCTTGGCACCGGTGCCCGCCTTGTAGGTGCTGGAGTAGATGACTGCCAGCTCCGCGGCTTCCTGCTTGGTGGTGTCCGGGATCTCCTCGCCCCGGCTCATGACCACAACGTGGCTGCCGGGGGCCTTCTGCACATGGAACCACAGGTCTTTGCCCCGGGCGGTGTGCAGGGTGAGCTTGTCGTTCTGGGCGTTGTTGCGGCCTACCAGGATCTCAAAGCCATCGGTGGAAGTGAACCGCAGGAAGTCTGCAGGCTTCTGGCGCTTATCCCGCTGCTTGTAGTATTTCAGGTAGCCCTGACTCTTCAGCTCTGCCCGGATCTCGTTGAGGGCCGCTTCACCGGAAGCGGACTCCACCTCGTAGAGCACCGTTTCCAGATAGGCGATCTCCTTTTCACCCTCTGCCAGCAGATCCACCAGCATCCGAGCGGCGGTCTGCTTCTTTTTATAGTTCTTGAAGAAGTTCTGAGCGTTCTGGCTGGGGGTGAACCGCAGGTCCAGCGGGATGGTCACCTCTTTGCCCTCGTCGTACCAGTTGGGCACGGTGATGCTCTTCATGCCCTTCTGGGCCAGATAGAGGTTGGCCGAGAGCAGCTCGCCGTACAGCCGCAGCTTTTCGCTCTTGCCGCTGGCAGCAAGCTCTTCCTGACGGGCGGCCTGCTTGCGCACAGCGCGCTCGTACATATTGTGCACTGCCTTGTGCAGCTCCTTGCTTTTGGTGCGCAGGCGTTCCGCGCGGTCCTTCTCAGCGTAGTAGCCTCCAGCATGGCGTTGAAGGAGGGCCACTCCTTTATAATATATTTTTCGCCGTACTGCTGCGGGCGGAAGAAGGTATACTCGATGGGCTTGCCGCTGGGGTCGGTGACGCTGCAGGCGTACCGCCGGTTGCGTGCTCTTCCTTCAGCTCGTCGATGGCGGCCATAAGCTTGCGCTTCTGTTCCTCGGTCAGCTCATTGGCGGGCAGATGTTCGCCGTCAAAGGCACGCCATGCAGCTTCGCGGCAGACCACCGGGCCAACACCGGCCACGGTCTTGTTGAGGGCATCTGCCACCGGCAGATCTCTCTGGCAGGCTGCTGCCACGATGGACGCACTGCTCACCAGCAGGAAGTCCGGTCTTGCGGGCTTGGGCGGCGTAGTATAGGGCAGGCCCGGCAGCAGCTGGCGCACATCGCTGTCCTCAAAATCCACGCGCTTGAGTGCGTCAATGATCTTGCCGTTCTGCACCAGAACCAGATTGGAGTAGCGGCCCATCAATTCGGCACACAGGGTGTTGCGCACAAGGTCGCCCATCTCGTTGGTGCACTGAAAATCAAAATACACGATGCGGTCTCCCGGCTCCATGTGTACGTCCAGCAGCCTGCCGCCGGTGAGATGCTTGCGCATCAGCATACAGAAGGAGGGCGGCGTTTCCGGGTTTTCAAAGCTTTCTTCGGTCAGGCACACGCGGGCGGAACCGCTGCGGGCCGAAAGCAGCAGCGCATAGGTATCCGTGCGGGTACGCAGGGTGAGCACCAGCTCATCACGGGTGGGTTCAAATAGTTTTGCGATCTTGGCGTCGGTCAGCATTGCTTTGAGCTCTGCTGCCGTAAGGGCCAGTGTCGCGGCATCCAATGCCATAGTGTTTACCTCATTTAACGATTTTAAATGGCCGCCGCATTCGCTTTGGCCATAATCAGCGGAATTTTTATTTGTATTTGTAATTCGGCAAAGCCTGCGGCTTTGCCGAATTACTCTTTCACAGAAGAGGCTTGCAGCGGCAATCTTCATCTCAGCCGGAAAATCGCCGCAAGAAAAAGCAGCGGCTTTTCCTTACAAATACGTATACGGATCCCGGTTTCAGTGCTCACCAGCACTTCCAGCTCCGGCAGGGCGGCGCGCAGCTTTGCAGCCACGGCGGCAGTCACCGGAAATTCGGTGGCATAGTGGCCCGCCGCAATGAGCGAAAGGCCCAGCCGCTTGGCATCGATGGCGTGGTGGTGGTTGGCCTCGCCGGTCAGCAGACAGTCCGCCCCCACGGCAAGGGCATCCTCGAACATGCTTCCGCCCGCGCCGCTGATGACCGCCAGCCGCTTCACCGGCTTACCCGCATCCACAAACTTCACCTGCACCGCCGGGCCGACAGCGGGCGCGTTGCAGCGCGCAGCAAGCTCCTGCTGTGCCTTGCGGGCAAGCTCCGGAACCGCGATTTCTTCAATGGCTCCCACACGGCCGCAGCCTCGGCAAAGGTTTCCATATTCTTCATGTCAAAGATGCCTGCCAGCACTTCGTTCACGCCGCCCTCGGCAGCATCCAGATTGGTGTGCATACAGATGGCAGAAATGCCCGCCTGCACCAGCTGGAAAGGCACATCCTGCGGGCCGATCTTTTTGAGCGGATCAAAAATGACCGGGTGGTGGGACACGATCATCTCACACTGCTTTGCGGCGGCTTCGGCCACCACCTCGGGGGTGATGTCCAGTGCTGCCAGCACCCGGTGCATCTGCCCGCCGCAGTCCACCAGCAGGCCGGGATTATCCCAGTGTTCCGCCAGCTCCAGCGGCGCGATGGCCTGCATTGCTTCGTATACCTGATTAACTGTTATCATATCTTCACCATCCTCGCCCTCTCTGTCATTGCTTACGCAATGCCACCTCTCCCATGGTGAGAGGCCTTGGCATTCCATGCAGCGTTCATCATTTTGCCAAAGGCTCTCCCTTTGGGAGAGCTGGACGCGAAGCGGCCTGAGAGGGCAAGCCAGCTAATAAACGATCGATTTCCTTTGCCAGTTCACTGCCATCCGGCACGCCAAGGCGCATCCGGGGCAGCTTTGCCTTCTGCCAGTCGGCGTAGCCTTTTCCTCCAGGCCACTCTCCCGTACTGCCAAACAGGCACTCGGCAAAGGTGGGCGCATACACCCTGCCGGTGTACTCCGCCGCCATCACCGCGTACCAGCGGCCCGCCGCCTGCACCGGGCGGTCGGCTGCAAGGAGAAGCCATGCTCCCACAACCAGCGGCGCAGCGCGTCGTGGCGGGTGGCCGGATCATGATGATCCGCGGCCTCCCACGGTGAACACCCACGGGGCTTTCTCTAAAATTTCCCAAGTGGTCTGGGCGGAAACGCCCGCCAGCACGATGCTGCCTACTTCGTTCTCCGTAAGCACAGAAAGACCGTCGCCAAGCCGAAGCTCAGCGCGGTCTTTACAGCCTGCATGTTCCAGCGTCTGCTCTGCCTTTGCCAGCGGGCCGGGCCGCAGGTCGGCACCGATCACCTTCGGGTATTTTCCCGAAGCCGCCAGCACCGCCGTCAGCTTGCCGTGGTCGCAGCCGATGTCTGCCACCGGCTCTCCCGGCCGCACAAGCTCTGCGGCGGCAGCCAGACGCGCATCCAGTGTGGGCAGCAATTTATGCCTTCTTTGCGGCCAGATGCTCGTTCAGCTTCTCGATCAGCTCATCGCAGTCCACGCCGTGGACAGCACAGGCCTCCTCGATGCTCTCGCCGCGGGATGCAGGGCAGCCCAGGCAGTGCATGCCGATCTCCATGAAGTAGGGAGCGGTGGTCTGGTCCATATCCAGGATATCGCCGATGATGGTCTCGCGGGTCACCTGCTTTGCGTCCTTGTGTTCTTCCTTTTTGAGCATATTGAAAATATCAAACATGATGGTTTTCCTTTCCTGTTGGGTAAAATCACGGCATAACCTACCGTTCTTCTATACTATACCCTAAACCGGTACTGTTTTTCAAGTATCTGCTGGGATTTTCAGCGTTTACTGGTAATTCTTATCCAGCGAGAAGCCGCGCCCGCTCACCTCGGTCACATGGCTCACGATCATAAAGCAGGTGGGGTCGATGGCATGGGCCAGCTTTTCCAGCTTCGGCAGCTGGCGGTTGCTCACGATGCTCAGCAGCACCTGCTCCGGCTCGTGGCTGTAGCCTCCCTCGCCATGCAGCACGGTCACACCGCGGTCCAGCTGGGTGAAGATGGCCTCGCGGATATCATCGGCGTGCTGGCTGATGATCTTTACCTCGGTGCGGGTAGTGCCGAAGAGGAGCACCTTGTCCAGCACCACCGTATACACGATCACCATCACGATGCCGTACAGACACTGCTGCAGCGGCTGAACGCCGCCTGCAGGCAGAGGATGAGCATATCGAACACCAGCATACTGGCCGACACCGGAATGTGGAAATATTTGTTCAGCACCAGCGGAGGGATGTCCATGCCGCCGGTGGATGCGCCTGCCCGGATGGTGATGCCCAGCGAAATGCCTACGCCGAGGCCTGCAAAAATGGTGTTGAGCACCAGATCATCGGTGAGCACAAAGCCTGTGAACACCCGCTCCCACAAAGCCAGAAACAGGGGGCTGAGCACGGTGCTGGCAATGGTGGTGATGGCAAAGCGCCGCCCCAGCAGCACCCAGCCCACCGTAAGCATGGTCATGTTGATGACGAACAGCACACCGGACACCGGCAGTCCCAATGCACGGTTGATGCCCAGTGCGATGCCGGTGGCCCCGCCGGTGATCAGGCCTGACGGCACAAGAAACAGCACCACCGTGAGCGCATACAGTGCATTGCCCACGATGATGGACAGCGAATTGAATGCGATCTGCTGCTCATATGAAAGCTTTATCATCTTTTGTCCCTCATTCTTGAATTTCTTTCTTCTATGATAACGAAAAAATCCGCATTTATCAAGCGTTTCGCCCATAAATGCGGAATAATCCCGAAATAAATTACATTTTGTTGTTTACTGCGCAGAGGTCTCCTGCACCGGTTCTTCCTCCTCCAGCAGACGCAGACCGGCGGTATCCGTCACCGGCAGCGAGAACACGATCGCACCCGCCTTTGGCCCGGCTCCGTCATGATGGCTTTCATAATGCGGTTCTTTTCCGGCGTGCGGGCCACGATGAGCACCAGCTCCTTTTCGTTCACCAGCTCCACACCAAGGAACTGGCTGCGCCTTCCATGCCGGTACCCTTGGCGTGGATCACCGTGCCACCGCCGGCACCTGCGGCGCGGGCGGCATCCATAATGGTGCCGGTGTGGCCCTGATTGGCGATTACCAGCAGCAGTTCGTAACGGGTATCCTTCAAGGTGCTCTCCTCCTTCAATGTCAGCGGCTGGTGCTGGGTGAGGAACATCAGCGCCCTTCTGCCGCCGATGCTGCTCAGCGGCACCGTGAATGCAATGCCGGTGCCCGGCACGTCGATGCGCATTTTGCGGCGCAGGTCTGTCCGGACGGCCTTCCATGTATCCTCTGTCACCACCGCCAGCAGCACGGCCTTCTCGGTCTTTTCCAGACCCAGCGTGGCCAGCATCTCCCGCACCGCTGTGCCGCTGCCCACCGTGCGCAGGTTCACATCCACGCCGCGCTGCTGGTACAGCTGCAAAAAGGCATCGGTGGAGCGGCGGTCGGTGATGGTCACCATCAAAACAACGAACTCATGCCGCGCCCTCCTTACAGTTCAATGATATCATCGTCCGGCAGTCCGGCAAAGGCCGCACCCATGGCCGCAGGCTGCAGCCGCCGGGCCTTGCGGGTGCGCAGCTGTGCCACAAGGCCCATCAGCTGCACCGTAATGAGCGGGGTCATGGCCACCATGGCCACCACGCCGAAAGCGTCGGTGACGATGTTGCCTCCCACCGCTACGCATGCGCCTGTGCCAGCGGCAGCAGGAAGGTGGCTGTCATGGGCCGGATGCCACGCCGCCCGCGTCAAATGCAATGGCGGTGAACAGCTTTGGCACCACAAAGGAGATGCCGATGGCAAACACATAGCCCGGCACGAGGAACCACAGGATGGAAACGCCGGTGAGCACCCGCACCATGCAAGGCCCACCGAGATGGAAACACCTGCCGAGAGGGCTGTGCCCATGGCCTTGGCCGAAATGGCACCGTCGGTCACCTCTTCCACCTGCTTGTTCAGCACATAGACGGCCGGCTCGGCCTTGACGATGAAGTAACCGATGAGCATTCCAATGGGAATGATGATCCAGCGGAAGCTCTGCCCGGCCAGCACCTGACCCAGATAATTACCGGCGGGCATAAAGCCCACATTTGCGCCGGTGAGGAACAGCACAAGGCCCACGTAGGTATACGCAAGACCCACCGCAATGCGGCCCAGCGACCGGCAGTCCATGTGCAGAGCCACAAATTGAAAAATGCCGAACATCACGATGATGGGCAGCAGCGAGACAGCGATCTCTTCCAGATACGTAGGCAGGCTGACATGGAACAGCTGCCACAGCTCCACCGAGTCGCTCACCTCCGGCAGCACCGGCGGGATATAGGTGCTGTCCGAGGCGCGGAACACGATGCCAGAATGAGCACCGCCAGAATGGGGCCGATGGAGCACATGGCCACCAGACCAAAGCTGTCGTCCGCCGCGTGGCGGTCGCCGCGGATAGCTGACACACCCACGCCCAGTGCCATGATGAAGGGCACCGTCATGGGGCCGGTGGTCACGCCGCCGGAATCAAAGGCCACAGCAAGAAATTCCTTGGGCACAAACGCCGCCAGAAGAAAGATCATGCCGTAGAACAGCACCAGCAGCTTTGGCAGCGAGATGCCAATGAGCATACGCAGGAAGGCAAACACCAGAAACAGGCCCACGCCCGCCGCCACCGATAAAATAAGGGTGCGGTTCGGGATGGAGGGCACCTGATTTGCCAGCACCTGCAGGTCCGGCTCCGAAATGGTGATGAGGAAGCCCAGCAGAAAGCCGATGCCCAAGATCACCGGCAGCTTCCGGCTTTTGGTGATCACCGCACCCACGCGCTCGCCCATGGGGGTCATGCTCATCTCCGCGCCCAGTGTGAAGAACATGATGCCCACCACGATCATGGCGGCCCCCAGCAAAAAGCACAGCAGGATGCTGGGCGACACCGGCGCAATGGTAAAGCAGAGCACCAGCACGATGGCTGCAATGGGCAGCACTGCCTGCAGCGCTTCCAATAGTTTTTCCCGCAGTTTCGGGAGGGATGCTTTCAGGATAGCGTCCACCGCCTTTCACCGTTTTATATCCAGTTTGTACAAATCATAAACAAGTATATGAATAGTATACAAGGCAAAAGCCGCCCCGTCAACAAACGGAGCGGCAAAGATCGGCAAAGACGCAAAAGCTTTACAGTTTCTTCCAAGTCTGTCTTTATTTCGTCAGATCTCCTGCTTTGCCAGCACGTCCGAGGTGGGGGTCTGGAACACCGGGATATTGGCATAGGGGTCAGCCACTTCTTCTGCAGGCAGGCTCTTCATGTAGCATCCATGCTCTCGGCCACCTTCTTGGCCACAGCCACCGCCTCCACCACGGTGCGTGCGCCCATCACGGCCATCGCCGCCGGCGAACACGCCTCACGGGTGGTGCTGCCGTCCTCGCTGACGGTGAGCAGACCCTTCTGATTGGTCTCGATGCCGGTGGTGGTCTTGACAAGGTTGCTCTCGGAACCCTGACTGACCGAGACGATGACGCCGGTGTGGGGGTAGAAAATCTCACTGCCCTCCACCTGAGTGAACCTGCCATCTTCACCCTTGACGGTATCGCGGCAGATCAGGCCGTTCTCGCGGATCTCCACCGGTGCTTTGCAGAAGCGGAAGCCCACGCCCTCCAGCTTTGCATAGCTCACCTCGTACTCGGAGGCGCTGATGCAGCTCTCGTCGCGGCGGGCATAGCAGGTGACGTGGCGGGCACCGTTGCGGATGGCGGTGCGGGCGCAGTCCATGGCAGAGTTGCCCACGCCGATCACGGCAATATCATCGCCCAGACGGAACGCCTTGGAGTTTGCCAGATAATCGATGCCAAAGGCTACATTTCCCAGCGTCTCACCCTTGATATGCATGGCGTTGGCCTTCCACAGACCGGCACCGATGAACACGCTCTTGTAGCCGTCGCGGAACAGATCATCGATGGTGATGGTCTTGCCGATGGTGGTGTTGGGCCGCACCTTGATGCCCTTCAGCTCCAGATGGCGGTACTGGAAATCGTCCAGCACGCTGTCCGGCAGGCGATAGTTGGGGATGCCGTAGCGCATGACGCCGCCAATCTTATCCCGGGCATCAAAGATGGTCACATCGTAGCCCCAGCGTGCCAGCAGCACCGCAATGGTCAGGCCCGCCGGGCCGGAGCCAACGACTGCCGCCTTCATGCCGTTTTTGGGGGCAGGGCCGGCGGTCATTTTGTTGGCGTAGGTCGTGGAAATGTAGTCTTCAATAATTGAGAAGTGCACCGGGTCGTGGCTTGGCATCCGGTTGCGCACGCAGTGGCCCTCGCACTGGTTCTCGTGGTTGCACACCAACGCACAAACGGTGGTCAGCGGGTTATTCTCAAACAGCATTCTGCCAGCTTCGTCCATCTGGTTTGCCTTGAGCAGCCGAATGACCTCCGGGATGTTGGTGTGGATGGGGCAGCCCTGCTGGCACAGCGGCTTTTTGCAGCCCAGACAGCGGTTGGCTTCGTCCAGAACGTGAAGTGCCATGAAGTTTCCTCCTTATTGCGTGCGGTTTTCTGATTCCGTTCTCATTTGTTGTATCCAACATTGTATTGCTTTAATCATACACCACAAACCGTCCGGGCACAAGTGTTTCTGCATAAAATTTCTTCGATTATTTTTTGTCAATTCGTCAAAAAGATAATTTTTTGACGATATACTCCCCCCATCGGCCCGGGCTCCCGGCGGCACAGTGCGCCAAAATCGCTGGCTCCTGCCTGTGCCGCCGCCATACGGGCGCAGGCATCGTTTTCTTTTTCCAGCTTTGCCAGCGAGTGGCTCAGCGGCAGGGATGCATGCTTCAGCAGCGGAAGTGTTTCCCGCCTTGCCCCCAGCAAATGCAGATAGGGCGGCAGGCAGGCACGGTATCTGCCGTATAGCCCAGTGCTGCATCCATGGCAAGGCGGCGCATCCGGGCCCGGGGGTAACGCACAGTGGTCAGCGCGTCCAGCAGCTGGGCAGGCCGGTGCAGCTGCGCACGGCGTTTTCCAGCCGGTGGTCCAATCCCTCGGAAACGCCCCGCACTGCGGCAAAAGGTTCCGGTCGTGCACAGGCCGCCCGCAGCAGAGCCAGCTCACACCGGCCCGCAGCGGCATGATCCGTATACATTCCGTCGATTTCCGCTTTTTTGTACAACTCCAGTGCTTTTTCCGGCACATAAGGAGTCAGTGCATCCGCGCCCTGCTCTGCCCAGAGGGCGCGCAGCGCGCTGGCACTAGCAAACTGTGCGTGGCCGCTTTCGGCAAGGGCCTGCCCGTGGCCCGCCCCACGCGGGCAGCGGCACTGGGGTCATGGGTGCCTCCGTGTTCCAGAATGGCCTTGCAGTATTCCACTGCCAGATTGTTGTTGGGCTTATCCAACAGCGCGGCCAGTGCCGTGCCCGGGCAGAGCGTTTCCACCGCTGCCTGCCGCGCAGCGGCAAAGCTGCGGGCACCGGCTGCAAGCTGGCGCTTCAGCTCGGTGCGGTAGGCCTCGCTGTTCAGTACCCGGCAGCTCCATCAGCAGGGCTGCGTCCGGCGTCTCTGCCCGAACACCAGCGCATCGCACCCGGCGGCGGCAAGGATGCGCACCCCCGCCCGGGCAAAAGCCTCTGCCCCCGCACAGGCACAGGGCGCAGGCAGCGCAAATATCAGATCTGCCCCGCACTGCAGGGCGGCCTGCACCCGCGCCGCTTCCGGCAGAAGCGGCAGTGCGCCGCGCTGGGTCAGCCCGCAGCTCATGGCCACCGCCACATGCTGTGCTCCCAGCGCTTTTGCCTGCGCCAACTGCCATGCATGGCCGTTGTGAAAGGGGTCGTACTCTGCAATGATACCGGCAAATTTCATAGATAAGCTCCTCTGCAGGGCTGCTGCGCCCTCGGAAAGATTGTTAAATTTATATCGTATATACAGAAAACTGCAGTGGTTTTGCGCATTTGTGGGCAGGATGTACAAAAACCTTGTACACAAGCTTTACCGCTTTGCCCGGGTTGCGGCTTGAAAAGCCGCCCACCCTATTATATAATAAACACAGGAATCTGTAAAATTCTGTCCTCAGGTTTAAAAAGAGGACAGACCAAAACATACAGGAGGCAACACAGATGAAAGTTCTGGTTATTAACTGCGGCTCTTCTTCTCTGAAGTATCAGCTGATCGATATGGACGGCGAGAAGGTGCTGTGCAAGGGCCTGTGCGAGCGCATTGGCATGGAAAGCAGCATGATCACCCATGAGGCAAACGGCCACAAGGCCACCACGCCCGCCATCTTCCCCACCCACACCGAGGCATTTGCCGAGGTCGTGAAGAAGATGACCACCGGCGAAGGCAAGTGCATCAACGACGTCAGCGAGATCGATGCCATCGGTCACCGTGTCGTGCACGGCGGCGAGAAGTTCAAGGAGAGCTGCCTGATCACCGACGAGGTCATCGAGACCATCCGCGAGCTGAGCCCTCTGGCTCCCCTGCACAACCCCGCCGGCATTCTGGGCATCGAGGCCGCACGCAAGGTGTTCGGCAACATCCCCATGGTGGCCGTGTTCGATACCGCTTTCCACAGCACCATGCCTCCGAAGGCTTATATGTACGCCATTCCGTATGAGTACTATGAGAAGTACGGCGTGCGCCGCTACGGCTTCCACGGCACCAGCCACAAGTACGTTGCTCACAAGGCTGCCGAGTATCTGGAAGAGCCCATTGAGCGCCTGAAGCTGATCACCTGCCATCTGGGCAACGGTTCCTCCATTGCCGCTGTGGATCAGGGCAAGGTCGTGGACACCTCCATGGGCATGACCCCGCTGGCCGGCCTGATGATGGGCACCCGCTGCGGCGACCTGGACCCCTCTGTGGTCAACTACCTGAAGTACACCCTGAACATCACCGGCCACGAGCTGGACGAGATCCTGAACAAGAAGTCCGGCCTGCTGGGCATCTCCGGTGTTTCCAGCGACAAGCGTGACGTGGAAGAGGCAGCTGCTGCCGGCAACAAGCGCGCACAGCTGGCTTCCGACATGCTGAACTATCAGATCAAGAAGACCGTTGGCGCTTACATCGCTGCAATGGGCGGCGTGGATGCCATCGTCTTCACCGGCGGCATCGGCGAGCACGACGCAATTGCCCGTGCAAAGGTCTGCCACCACATGGATTGGCTGGGCATCCGCATCGATACCGAGAAGAACAAGCACCCCGTGGGCGATGTGTGCGAGATCACTGCCTGGGGCGCAAAGGTGCGCACTCTGGTCATTGCTACCGACGAGGAGCTGATGATCGCCCGCGACACCAAGGAAGTCCTCGAGAAGTAATCGTTTTCCAAAGGGCTTTGCAGGGGGCTGCTGCACGGAATGTGCGGCAGCCCCTTTTTCATCTTCCGGCAGTTATTTTACCCAAATCAGCCTGTCGGATTGTGCTATCTATACAAATAACAAGGCGAATGGTTGTTTTTTGGTTGACAAATTTCAAAAAGAACGGTACAATAGAAAAGTCCTCAATTGGAGGACGTCCATTCATTCAAGCCCCTGGTAAGCTTACTGATCAGCGCGATGGTCCCAAAACCAAAGGTATGGTTACAATCCTTCCGTGGGCAAGAACTAACTAAAGAGGAGATACTACTATGTTTGAAGACAAGACTCTGGTCTGCAAGGACTGCGGTAAGGAATTTGTTTGGACTGCTGGTGAGCAGGAGTTCTACGCATCTCGCGGCTTCGAGAATCAGCCCCAGCGCTGCAAGCCCTGCCGTGACGCCCGCAAGAACGGCGGCGCACGCAGCAACAGCGGTGAGCGTCAGATGTTCGATGCTGTCTGCGCAGCTTGCGGCAAGGCTTGCAAGGTTCCCTTCCAGCCCCGTGAGGACCGTCCGGTCTACTGCTCTGACTGCTTCGCTCGCATGAAGCAGAACTAAGCGCTGATTTTTATTTAAATCGGTAACAAAAGGCCCGCTGTCGAAAGGCAGCGGGCCTTTTTGTATTAAGAGCTTCTCCTGTCTGCTTACGCAGCCATGACGGAAGGAGTCTTTCACACCAGCGGCGCAATAAACTTGAGCAGGATGCCCGCCAGATGCAGCAGCTTTTTGCCCTGCCAGATGCTTTCTTTCGTCTGCTCCACCCTGCGGCACCGGGTGAGCGTATCCTGAAAATCCGCTTCCATGTTGGCAATGCAGTCGGTGCCGCGCATCCAGACCGCGTTTTCAAAGTGATGGTACAGGCTGCGGTAGTCCAGATTGATGGTGCCCGCCACAGCTTCCACGCCGTCGGCGATCACGATCTTCGCATGGGTAAAGCCGGGCTGCCACTCGCTGATCTTCACACCCGAAGAAATCAGCGCCTTGTAGTGGGTCTTGGCCAGTGCATAAACGAACCACTTATCCGGCTTGCCGGGCAGGATCAGGTGCACATCCACACCGCGCTCTGCCGCAAAGCGCAGGGCCGTTTCCAGCTCGCCGTCTAAAATCAGATACGGCGTGATGATGTGCACATACTTCCGGGCGCGGTTGAGCATATCCATGTACACCATTTCGCCCACCCGCTCACCGTCCAGCGGGCAGTCCCCGTAGGGCACCACAAAACCCTTGGCGTTTGCTGCCGCCGGGATGGGATCGGACAGGAACTGCTCAAACTCCGGCTGACGCAGGATGCACCACATCTGCAGGAACAGCGCCGTCATGGAGCGCACGCCTTCGCCTTCCAGCATCAGGGCCGAGTCCTTCCAGCGGCCATACTTTTCTATGTGGTTGATGTACTCATCTGCCAGATTCACGCCGCCGGTAAAGCCCACCTGGCCATCAATGACCAGAATTTTGCGGTGGTCGCGGTAGTTGTAGTGGGTGGAAACGAAGGGCGTGACCGGCGAGAACACCTTGCACTGGATGCCCAGCGCTTCCAGCCGGCTGGGGTAATCCCGCGGCAGGGTGGAGAACTCACAGGTGCCGTCATACATTACCCGCACATCCACCCCCTGCGCCGCCTTGCGGGCCAGCACTTCCAGAATGCGGCCCCACATCAGGCCTTCATCCACGATGAAATATTCCAGAAAGATGTATTTTTTTGCCGTTTCCAGCTGGCGCAGCATTTCATCGAACATAGCTTCGCCGCCGTTGAAGTAGGTAGCCACCGTGTCGGCATAGACCGGAAATCCGCCTCCCTTGCCCCGCAGATACCGTGCCAGCGGCATCGCTTCGGGTGCCTGCTCCTGCAAAAGCTCCACGGTCTGCTCATTCTGCGGCAGCTGGGCGCGGGTCTGGCCCTCCAGATCCAGCAGGCGGCGCTTCAGGCATTGTGGCCCACATCACTTTTGGTGTACCAGAACAGCGGCACGCCCAGCACCGGCATCAGCGCTGTGACCACCAGCCATGTGATGCGCACGCTGTTGTCCATGTCCTGATTGAGCAGATAGACCATCATTGCCGCTGTTACCAGCAGGGTGCCGCCAAAATAATGCGGCAGCAGCTCGCCGAACCACTGCAGCAGGCTGAACAGCGCGAACGCCTGTAAAAGCAGCAGAACCAGCACTAGGCCAAAACGGCTGAAAATAGCGTGTACCACGCCCTTCTGTCCCCGTTTGAGCAGGCGGATGCCGCCATCCTCAAACACCCGGACCTTGTCCTTCATATTTTGCTGAAATTGTTTTTTCTGCATGGCATTTTTCCTTATCTCACACATTTGCAGCCCTGGGGCTGTAAAAATGTGCCGGTTTGTGTTATGATGTACAGGAACAAACCCGCCCGGCGCTGTGTCCCGGACAGGCAGCTTTGCACCTATTATAATCCATTCCTGCCCTTTTTTCCACCCAAAGCGGCAGGATGATGCAGGAGGGACCCCTATGAATAATCTGATCATTGGCATTGCAGGCGGCTCCGGCAGCGGCAAGACCACCCTTGCTCTGCGGCTGAAGGAGCGTTTTGGCGAGGATGAAGTGCGCCTGATCTCCCACGACAGCTATTACAAGCGCCACGACGAGCTGCCCTTTGAGGAGCGCTGCAAGCTGAACTACGACCACCCGGATGCTTTTGACAACGCTTTACTGATCTACCATCTGCAGGAGCTGAAGGCAGGCCGCGCCATCGACTGCCCGGTGTACGACTACTCCAACCACAACCGCAGCGACAAGGTACAGCACATTGAGCCCGCACCGGTTCTGATCGTGGAAGGCATCCTGCCCTTTGTGGAGCCGGAGCTGTGCGCCCTATTCGACTACAAGATCTATGTGGACACCGATGCCGACGAGCGCATCCTGCGCCGTCTGGTACGCGACGTAAAGGAGCGCGGCCGCAGTCTGGACAGCGTGATCGAGCAGTACCTGACTACCGTCAAGCCTATGCACGAAGCCTTTGTGGAACCCAGCAAGCGCAACGCAGACATCATTGTACCCAACGGCGGCGAGAACACCGCTGCGGTGGAGATGCTGGCCCATCACATCCGCAACCTGATCGAGAAGGCAAATATGATGTAACGTCTTTACGATTTAAATGCCCTCCGCATTCGCTCTGGGCATGTTCAGCGGAAATCTTATTTTTAATTTCATCATGCACGCAAAAGGAGCCACCGCACAGGTTGTGCAATGGCTCCTTTTTTCTTATCTCAGTGGATAGAGGTACGCACCAGTGCGCGCTTGAGACGCGCCTGAGCCAGCTCGTAGTCCCGCTTGTCGAGGTTCTTCTGCGCAAGGATCTCCTCCGCGCGCTTCTTGGAAGCCTCGGCGCGGGCCTGATCGATCTCCTCGGCCCACTCCCATGTGGTGGCAACCAGACGCACTTCGCCATCCAGCACGCTCAGCAGCCCGCCCATGCAGGCGGCGCGGCGGCGCTGGCCCTCGGCATCCACGATATGGGCTTCGCCCATGCCCAGCGCGGTGCAGTAATCCCCGTGTTTGGCAAGGATGGCCAGATCGCCGTCAATGGCGCGGCAGACGATGCGCTCGGCCTGCCCGTCAAAGGCGCAGCCGTCCGGCGTGACCACCGTCAGATGAAAGGTCGTCATGGTTTACCCTTTCTTCGCTTTTGCGAACACGTCATCGATGGTGCCCGCGAACAGGAATGCGCTCTCGGGCAGCTCGTCGCACTCGCCGTTCAGGATCATCTTGAAGCCGCGCAGGGTCTCCTTGAGCGGCACATACTGGCCGGGCATACCGGTGAACTGCTCTGCCACGTGGAAGCTCTGGCTCAGGAAGCGCTGCACCTTGCGGGCGCGGCTGACCGTGCGCTTGTCTTCCTCGCTCAGCTCGTCCATGCCCATGATGGCAATGATGTCCTGCAGCTCCTTGTAGCGCTGCAGCACCTTCTGGACGGCGCGGGCGATCTCGTAGTGCTCCTGACCCACGACCTCCGGGCTGAGGATGCGGCTGGTGGAATCCAGCGGGTCCACAGCGGGTAGATGCCCTGCGAAGCAATGTCACGGCTCAGGACCGTGGTGGCATCCAGATGGGTAAAGGTGGTGGCAGGGGCCGGGTCGGTCAGGTCATCGGCGGGCACGTAGACGGCCTGCACCGAGGTGATAGAACTTGCGGGTGGAGGTGATGCGCTCCTGCAGAGCACCCATCTCGGTGGCCAGCGTGGCTGGTAGCCGACGGCAGAGGGCATACGGCCCAGCAGTGCGGACACCTCAGAGCCTGCCTGCGTGAAGCGGAAGATGTTATCGATGAAGAGCAGCACATCCTGATTCTTCACATCGCGGAAATACTCCGCCATGGTCAGGCCGGACAGTGCCACGCGCATACGGGCTCCTGGGGGTTCGTTCATCTGGCCATAGACCAGCGCAGTCTTGTTGATAACGCCGCTCTCGGTCATTTCACCATACAGGTCGTTGCCCTCACGGGTGCGCTCGCCAACGCCGGTGAACACCGAGTAGCCGTTGTGCTCGGTGGCGATGTTATAGATCAGCTCCTGGATCAGGACCGTCTTGCCGACGCCTGCACCGCCGAACAGACCGATCTTGCCGCCCTTTGCGTAGGGGCAGATCAGGTCAACGACCTTGATGCCGGTCTCCAGGATCTCGGTGGTGGACTGCTGCTCCTCGTAGCTGGGAGCAGGGCGGTGGATGGGCCAGTAGGCCTCCGGGGCCGGGGCGGGCTTGTTGTCCACGGGCTCGCCCAGCAGGTTGAACACGCGGCCCAGACACTGGTCGCCCACGGGCACTTTGATGGGTTCGCCGGTATCCACGGCTTCGGTGCCGCGCACCAGACCATCGGTGCTGTTCATTGCAATGCAGCGCACCACGTTATCGCCGGTGTGCTGTGCCACCTCGACCACCAGCTTTTCGCCGTGGTTGTCGATCTCGATGGCGTTGAGCAGCTCCGGCAGCTGGCCATCCTCAAACTGGATGTCCAGCACCGGGCCGATGACCTGGAGCACCTTGCCGATATGTTTTTCGGACATAGGCTACAACTCCTTCTTGATAGGTTGTTAAATCTCCGCGCCGGCCACGATCTCGGTGATCTCCTGCGTGATGGCAGCCTGACGGGCACGGTTATAATACAGGTTCAAATGGTCGATCATCTCACCGGCGTTCTTGGTGGCGGCATCCATGGCGGTGCGGCGGGCGGCAAGCTCACTTGCCACGCTCTCGCACACGGCACCGTAGACGATGCCGGCCACATACTCCGGGATGATCGCGCTGAATACTTCCTCGCTGCTGGGCTTGTACAGGATCTGGCTGCGGCGGGCATCCGCCTTCTGCTGCTCGGTAGGTTCGATGGACAGCGGCAGCACCTCCATGGTGGCTGCGGTCTGGGTCATCATGGAATCGAACCGGGTGTAGCAGATCTTTACCGCATCGTACTCGCCCTTGAGATATCCTTCCGTGATCTGACGGGACAGCTGGAAGCACTCGCCCACCGAGACATCTGCCGCCAGCAGCACCTCCTGCGTGAACAGGGGCACCTCGTGATGGACGAAATACTCTGCCGAGCGCTTGCCGATGGGCAGCACCAGCACCTCGCCCTCTTCGGCCCCGGCCTGCTTGAGCACGTTGGAATTGTATCCACCGGCAAGGCCGCGGTCGCCTGCAATGACGATGAGCAGGGTGCGCTTCACTTCGTCACGGCGCAGGTAGGGGTTGCGGGCGCGGGGGTCAGCCGCGGCGATCTTGGTCAAAGTCTCATGCAGCGTTTCAAAGTAGGGGCGGCTGTGTTCCACCCGCTCCTTGGCACGGCGCATTTTGGAGGAAGCCACCAGCTCCATGGCCTTGGTGATCTGCATGGTGCTCTCTACGCTTTTGATGCGCAGCTTGATGTCCTTCATGGAACCAGCCATGCGTTACGCCTCCTTCCTTAGTGCGCTTTGACGAAGCTGTCGGTATAGGCTGTGAGCACGCTCTTAAGCTGCTCCTCAGTGTCCTTATCCAGATTGCCGGTGGTGCGGATGGTCTCCATGACGGCGGCACCCGCAGCATTGTTGTCCAGATATTCGTACAGGCCCTTCTCATACTCGGCCACGTCCGGCACCTTGACCTTCACAAGGTGATCGTGAATGGTCGCATACAGGATGGCCACCTGCTTTTCTACAGGCACGGGAGCGGAGCGGTTCTGCTTGAGCACTTCCACGATGCGCTCGCCTTGTGCAAGGCGGGCCTTGGTGTCAGCATCCAGATCGGAACCGAACTGTGCAAAGCTCTGCAGCTCACGGTACTGGGAGTAGATCAGCTTCAGGGTGCCGGCGACCTTCTTCATGGCCTTGATCTGGGCATTGCCGCCCACGCGGGACACCGAGATGCCGGGGTTGACTGCCGGCATGACACCGGAGTGAAACAGCTCCGTCTCCAGGAAGATCTGACCATCGGTGATGGAAATGACATTCGTGGGGATGTAGCGGAAACATCGCCCGCCTGCGTCTCGATGATGGGCAGAGCCGTCAGGCTGCCGCCGCCCAGCTCATTGGAGAGCTTGGCCGCGCGTTCCAGCAGACGGGAGTGCAGGTAGAACACGTCGCCGGGGTAAGCCTCACGTCCCGGGGGACGGCGGATCAGCAGCGACAGTGCACGGTAGGCCACGGCGTGCTTGGACAGATCGTCGTAGATGATGAGGACGTGCTTGCCCTGATGCATGAAATATTCGCCCATGGCACAGCCGGAGTAGGGTGCGATATACTGCAGGGCGAAAGCTCGGATGCCGTTGCGGACACCACGATGGTGTAGCCATAGCACCGGCCTCGGTCAGGCTCTGCACAAGGTTTGCCACGGTAGAGCGCTTCTGACCGATGGCAACGTAAATGCAGATGACGTCCTTTCCCTTCTGGTTGATGATGGTATCGGAGGCGATGGTGGTCTTGCCGGTCTGGCGGTCGCCGATGATCAGCTCGCGCTGGCCGCGGCCAATGGGGATCATGGAGTCGATGGCCTTGATGCCGGTCTGCAGCGGCTCCTTGACCGGCTGACGGTCGATGATGCCGGGAGCGCGGCTTTCAATGGCGCGGAACTCGGTGGTCTCGATGGGGCCTGCACCGTCGATGGGCTGGCCCAGCGCGTTGACCACGCGGCCGATCATGGCTTCGCCCACCGGCACGGACACCACCTTGCCGGTGCGCTTGACAGTGCTGCCTTCCTTGATACCGACGTCGGAGCCCAGCAGAACGATGGAGACGGTGTTCTCCTCCAGATTCTGGGCCATGCCGTATTCGCCGTTATCAAACTGAAGCAGCTCACCTGCCATGCACTTTTCCAGACCACTGCGCGGGCGATGCCGTCGCCCACCATAATGACCGTGCCGGTCTCGCTCTGCTCAATGGCATTTTCGTAATGCTTGATCTGCGCACGGATGATCTTGGAGATCTCTTCAGGTTTCAGTTGCATCTTTGTTTGTTCACCACTCAATTCTTAAAAATCTTTCGGGTGGAAATTCGATCACAGTGTCACGGAAGCAATATCCCTGCGCAGGGCGGACAGACGGTTCTGCACCGTGCCGTCCAGCTCGGTGCCTTCGATATCCAGCCGGATGCCGCCCAACACTGCCGGATCGACCTTTGTTTTCAGGTCGATGGTCTTGCCGGTGAGCTTTTCCAGCTTTTCGTGCAGGCTCTTTGCCTGCTGCTCCGTCATTGCCACTGCAGTGGTCGCCGTTGCTTCCAGAATGCCGTGTGCCTGATTGTAGCGCACACGGTAAGCCCGTGCGCAGCCGGACAGCTCCCGCAGGGTGCCCTTCTCGCACAGGATCTTCAAAAAGTTCAGCACATAGAGGTGGACCTGATCCCGCAGTGCTTCATCCAGCAGGCCGCAGCGCTCTCTTTTCGGGATGCTGGGGGTGCTGAGCAGATGCAGGTAGTCCGGGTTTGCCTTAAAAAGCGCCACGGCTTCGTCCAGCTCACCCAGAATGCGGGCCTCCAGCCCTTCCTCCGCCGCCAGATCGTACAGGCTTCCGCCGTACATCCTTGCAGTCTCGGTCATGATGCTTCACCCACATTTTTGATAAATTCGTCGATCAGATCCTTGTGGTCCTTCTCGCTGATCTCACGCTCCACCACCTTGGAGGCGATCTCCATGGCGATGCCGCCGATCTCGTCCTTGACCTCGTTCACGGCCTTCTTGCGCTCCTGCGCAATGTCGGCTTCGGCCTTCTGCTTGAGGGCAGCAGCCTGTGCGCGGGCCTCGCCCACGATCTCTTCGCCGCGGGCGGTGGCCGTCTTCTGCGCATTGGCAACGATCTCGTTGGCCTCGGTGCGGGCATTCTGCAGGTTCTGCTCGTACTCTGCTTCATGGCTTCGGCTTCGGTGCGCAGCTTGGTGGCATCGGCGATCTGGCTGTCTGCCTTCGCCTTGCGCTCTGCGATCACGTTTTTGACCGGATTCAGCAGGAACTTTTTGAAGATGAACAGCTGGATCATCAGGTTGCAGATCTGGGCCAGAAAGGTCCAGCCGTCCAGCGTGATCAACGCCTGGTACAGTTCCATAAGCGTCTCCTTTCGTTATTTTGTAAAAGGTTCCGCTTATGCCAGGAACTTCATGAACATACCGGGTGCCAGGAAGATCAGCAGCAGGCCGGTGACGAAGCCGTAAATACCGGTGGTCTCGGAAAGTGCAACGCCCAGGATCAGGGTGCTGGTAACGTCGCTCTTGCACTCGGGCTGACGGCCCACAGCTTCACAGGCAGCAGCTGCTGCGTTGCCTTCGCCAATACCGGGGCCGATACCTGCGATCAGTGCGCAGCCTGCGCCGATGCCGCAGCCTGCCAGAGCGATACCACGAGCGAGGTACTGAAAGTCAGTCATAAGATTTGTCCTCCAAAAAAGTTTTTGTTTTGGGAGATGCCGTTGTGAGGGCTTAGTCCTCACCGGCAGCACGTTTGATGAAAATTGCGGTCAGGGTACAGAAGATGAACGCCTGAATGCAGCCGCCGAACCAGTCGAAATACAGGCCCGTAAAGGCCGGAATGCCGATCTGGAACAGCTGGATCTGGCTCAAGGCACCCGGCAGCCAGCCGAAAATGACGTGGCTCAGGCTTGCCAGCGCCCAGTACAGCAGTGTGGAAATGACCGTACCGGACAAGATGTTGCCAAAGTGACGGAACGCCATACTGACGGGGGTGGAAACCTCCGACAGCACATTGATGGGTGCCATGATGAAGATGGGGTCCAAAAGACCTTTCAGGTAGGAAAGGATGCCGTTGGTCTTGATCTTGTAGTACATGATCAGCACGAACACCACGATGGCCCACGCCGCCTCGGTGTTCAGGTCGGCTGTGGGGCTCCACAGGCCGATGACACTGATGAGGTTGCAGCCGATGCTCAGAGCGAAGATCGCGCCGATGAGCGGGATATACTTATCAAAGTGATAGCCCATGTTGTCGTGCACGAACTGGTCCAGCCGTTCTACGATGAACTCAGCTGCGGCCTGCCGCTTTGAGACATTTTCCAGCTTGAGGTTTCTGCCCAGCCAGATGGCAAAACCCGAAAGCAGCGCCATGACGATCCAGGTACTGACCAGGGTCTGGGTGATCTTGAAATCACCCAGCAGGGGGATGTCCGTATGGATGGTATACAGGATCTTTGCGCCGTTCAGTTCCATTTGTTACGTTTCACCCCCTTCGTCACGGGGTTCAGCTTCCGGCTCCGGTGCGGGTTCGGGGTCATCCTCCACAGAGACGTCCACCGAAGGTCCGGCCGGTGCAAGAGGCTTGTACTTTCCGGTTATTTGCAGGTAGTAGATCGTAACGCGCGGGAAAAGCAGCGGCAGAACACCGGCAAACGGCTGGAACACCGGTGCCCCGATGGCAACGATGATCCACACCGCCTGCAGAAGCATCCGGACATTGTAGGAAGCCTGCAATGTCGCTTTGCGCCGTTTCTCATCCTGCTCGTCGATGACCTTCTGGCATACGAGGCAGATGCCCGCAAAGTTGCCGATGGCCACCGCCGCGCCGATGAGACTGCCCAGAACAACAGTGTAATCAAATTTCACCCAGCCAACCAGGTGCAGAGCTGCAAAGATCACCCACATGACGGCGGTACAGATGGCCGTGCCGCAGGCAATGCGGGTCAGCTCCTTTTTGGATTCCGGCTGCAGTTTCATAAAGGGAAACCTCCTGTTAAGTTTACTGATGCGAGTTGAACCCCACCCGCTTTGGTTTTTCCTTTTTGGTGCGGTCCATGTGTTCCTTTGCAAAATACCAGAAGTTCTGTGCCCCGGCAGCAAGCCCCAGCAGGATGGCCGGCAGGAACACCCATTCCGGCCAGCTCCAGTTGTTCACCGCCCACCATGCACCGCCCAGACACATGACCAGCGGCAGCAGCATATTCAGGCCCAGCTGGGTCAGCCAGACAAGATCCTCCAGTGCCTTATACCAGCCCTTCAACCTGCGTTTCCTCCCTGTGTGATGTGCCTTTGCAAAAGCCAGATTCTGGATTCTTTGCCAAGGATTTGCAGTCAGCAAAAAAATCTTATAACGATAGTATAATTCAAACCGGCCGTTTTTTCAATCAATTTTCCACTGTTTTCTAGTAAAATTTCATAGTTTGTTTACACTAATGCCGTAACTGTACGCCCTGTATGGAGTTTGTGCGTCTGCGGGCACATCAATACCAAAAGTTTGATGGATCTGTTGTGCAGAATGCAAAAAACGGGCGAACCCTCTCAGGCGCTGACGCGCCAGCTCTCCCGAAGGGCGAGCTTTTATGCATCTTTCGGGCAGCACAAATAAAGCTCCCCCTTTCGGGGGAGCTGCTGAGCGAAGCGAAGCTGAGAGGGTCACACAAAAAAGCCGCCCGGCTCTTTGGGAACCGGGCGGCAGCCGTTATGCAGTTTTCAGGACATTACCAGAGGTTTGCGGTCTCGTTGTACAGGCCCTCGTAGCTCTTGGCGGAGACATCCCAGCTGAAATCGCACTCCATGCAGTGATGCACGAGGTTCTTCCAGTTCTCCTTGTCATAGTAAGCATTCTGTGCATTGCAGCAAGCCACATACAGCTCGTGGGCATTGTAGCCCGCAAAGGTGAAGCCGTTGCCCTCACCCATGGTGCTGTCGTGGATGGAGTCGCGCAGACCGCCGGTCTCGCGGACGATGGGAGGCGTGCCGTAGCGGCAGGCCACCATCTGTGCCAGACCGCAGGGCTCGCTCTTGGAAGGCATGATGAAGCATCTGCACCTGCGTAGATCTCCTGCGACAGGCCGCTCGAAGCCGATGTAGTGCAACGCGCCGGATGGCGTGCGCACAGGTCGGAGAGAAGTTCTCGTACTGGCTCTCGCCGTGCCCAGAACGACCAGCTCGATGCCGGCCGGT